>WNFJ01028396.1_pt1 | contig 10961 bp, 11 predicted proteins | sample 5400461 | NCBI WGS metagenome assembly WNFJ01 (sample SAMN13153349, study PRJNA577476) | soil metagenome | isolation source: 115 cm saprolite on Douglas fir-dominated hillslope | place: USA:California | collected 2013-09-17 | reverse complement strand
AGCCGTACATAAGTACGTCGTGATCGGCGATGTGCCGGTGCACCAGTCCCGCCACGAGCTCGAGCGTGTCACCGTCACGGAGCGTCCGAGGTTTGGGTGGCTGTGCTTCGCCGATCGCGCCATCGGCTCGTGGCAGCCAGGGGGCGGTCGCGGGCATCAGGGCCATCTCCGATGGCAGCATCGGGATGTTGGGCGTCATCGGAACGCCGTGCCAGCCGGACGACTCGGCCGGCGGCATCACCGCGCCGAGGGAGAGCTGATACAGGTCGGGGGGTCGCATCCGGTTGCTGGGCGATTCGCCCCGAAGCAGTATCGGGCCGTGTGGCTGTGTGGACACGGGGCTACCTTCGGCGCTGATGAGCACGAGGAAGCGATCGAGCGCGATCTCACCGACACCATTAACGCCATTTGTGACCACGCCGAGGCGCTGGATGACATCGAGGTTCGGCGTCGCTGCCCAGGCTACAAAGCGTGTGCCGGTGGGCGGGCGGCGTAGCCCGCGCACCGTGATGCGTGGCGCGTAGCGATAGTGGCCGTCCACCGTGATGGGGACGGTGAACGGGCCCGGGATGTATTCCAGGGCCACGACCCCTGAGGCAGCGCCGCCGCGTTCCGTGGCGGTGAGGTCGATACAGTAGAGATCACGGCTGGGACGCACCTCGCCCGTGGTGGGCGGGGCGCACAAGGCAGCCTGGAGGGACAGAATTAGCGAAGATATCAAGAGAGAATGGTACGGAGGAGTCATGCGGCAGCGCAAATTGGGAGACAGTTTTTTGAAGTCTCGACGCTCGGGCTCGGCTGCATGGGCATGAGCTATGGCTACGGTCCCGCCGCGGACAAGCAGGAGATGGTTGCGCTCATAACCGACCCGTTGACACTGCTGGTCGCCCCTACTCGCGTACGAAGGAAGAGCGGGACCAGAAATGGCATATCGGTTCGAGTGGTTCGCGAAGGGAGCCGCGGCTACGCCGAATCGCTCTAGGGGCAAGTCCCATTGGCGAGCGCGACTTTCCCCCTCAGCAAGCGGTAGACATACGCGCCGAGGCAGGAACTTGCCGAAGAGCAGCGCGGCGAACGCCACGGCGATCAGCCCCTGGAAGACGTATGACGCCGCTCTCCACTCTTGGAGCAGGGCGAGCCCCGCGGCCAGCATGAAGGTCGCCGCCATGCCCTGGTCGAATCGCCGGGGCCCCGCCTTCGTACAGGCTGAGCCCGATTACCCCTTCACGAGCGCAGGACGCCACCGTGCGCTAACCATCCTGCGGCCGAGCTCGAATGCATCTGACACGGAGATGACTGTGGTATCGGGATGGCTCTTCGTCCACTCCGCGGCAGAGTGGTTATCCGGAAAGAAGAAGATAAAGTGGCAGAAAGTCGCCATCGCCTTGAGGACGTCTGCCTGAAAGGTCTGGGCGCTCGGCAGAAGAAACGACATGACAGCGCTCGGGGGCCGGACGCGTTTGACTCCATTCGGGGCGACGCGCAAGCGAAGGCGAACGGTGCTTCCGGGCGCCGCCGATTCCACTTCCGCCTCCAGGCCGAGGATGACCGGGATGAAGAGACTGTCCCATGCGCACCACGTGTACAGGGTCCGGCCCCCGACTTTGAACCGGTGCGGCATCTCCCGAACGGCAAGGCCACCAAAACCGATGATCCGCCCTTGTTTGTCCGTGTAGGTGAGGCACTTGAGATTTGGGTGCCCAAGCAGTTCATCGACCGTGTCCGTCGAAGCCTCCAGGGCTTCCGCGAGCGCTGACCTCAAAACGGGCTCACCCTGGGCGAGCTGACGATAGATCTCCAGTCCTAGGCGCTGCTCCTCCCCGGTCATGGAAGGAAGCCGGGCAAGGAGATCGGAGGCGAGATGCTCAGTCTTCACGCTGCGCAGCAGGAGAGCCTCGCGACGTCCTTCGTGAACGCCTGGGCGGCGAGCTTGATGCCCTCCGAGAGCGTCAAGTACGGATGGAGGGTCGAGGTCACGTCATCGATGGTCAGCCCGAGCCTGGTCGCGAGGGTCGGCTCGATGATCATCTCACCCGCCTCGGCCGCGAGGATGTGCGCGCCGATGATCTTTTTGGTACCGGCATCCGCCACCAGCTTGATGAATCCATGCGTGTCATGCGCCCCGAGGGCCTTCGGCACGTGCTCGAGCGGTAGCTTCGAGACGAGCGGCTCGATCCCCTGAGCGCGCGCCTGGTCTTCGGTGAGACCGACGGAGGAAACGGCTGGCTCGGTGAAGGTAACTTTGGGTAGTGCCGAGAGATCGTAACGGCGCTCGTTCCCCAGAAGGGCGTTCTGAGCCGCCAGTGCACCGCCGTACGCCGCCACATACACGAACATGGGGTCGCCAATCACGTCGCCTGCGGCATACACGTTCGGGTTCGTCGTCTGCAGGAACTCATTGACGACGACCTCTCTTTTCTTGCCGAGGCTGACGCCGATCCTTTCGAGCCAGACCCCGGCCGTGTTGGCTCGGCGGCCCGTCGCGACGAGCAGGTGGCTCGCGCGGGCCGTGCGCTCCTCGTGGCCGGCGCGGAACTGGACCGCATAGTCGTTGCTGGCCCGGCTCACGCGGTCGATCTGGATCCCGGCGTGCAGTTCGAGACCCTCCGACCGCAGATAATCACCCAGGGCGTTGCCGATATCCGCGTCTTCCGCCGGCAAGACGCGGGGTAGCGCTTCGAGGACCGTCACCCGCACGCCGAGCCGCGCGAACATCTGCGCCAGTTCGAGGCCGACGGCGCTCGCACCGATCACGAGGAGTGACTCCGGCAGGCGCTCCAGCGCCATCGCCGACGCGTTGTCCAGGTAGCCAGCCTCGGCGAGACCTGGAATCGGCGGTGCCCAGGGAGAGGAGCCCGTGGTCACCACGATCTTGCCCGCAGTCAGGGTACGACCACTGGCAGCGTGATGGAAGGGTAGGCCCGCAGCACGTTCCAGTACTTCGTCTGCCGCAGCTCGGCCACGAGCGCATCCTTCTCGGCCCGCACCGTCGGCCAGTCGGGCTGTCCATCGGTCGCGGGGATTCCTCGAAATCCGTGATGGACCCTGCGGTGCTGTGCCTCGGCCGCGCGGATGAGGGTCTTCGACGGCACGCAGCCGACGTTTACGCATGTCCCGCCCAGCGAGGCGCCCTCCGCCATCGCGACCCGGGCGCCGAGATCGGCAGCCTTAATCGCGGCCGCAAAACCTGCCGAGCCACCCCCCACGATCAGGAGGTCGAACTCGCCGCCGTCTTTTGTGATCACCGTCGGTACCTCGGACCGTCCGGACTGCTCATTCACACGCGCGCGGTACCCCGCCTTCGCGACCGCGCGCTCGATCCGATCCGCCGTCGCCTCCGCCCCTGCCATGACGCGCGCCCTGGCGTCCGCGTGGCTCACCTCGAGGACCCGATGGACACCGGGGACCGTTTGGAGCGCTTTCGCGACAGAGCGCTCGCAATGATCGCACGTCATGCCTCGAACCTCGATGGTCAGTTCTTTCGCGTCGTTCACCGGCTCCCTCCGGGAGCCTTCGTCGTGTCCGGCAGGATCGTGGCACCGAACCCAGTGAGTCGGGTCAAGTGAGCGGCGATCTGGGCGGGATTGACTTGCCGCGGGTCGTAGCGCACGACGCCGAGACTGTCGTCCAACGTTACGGTGGCGCTGTAGACGCCCGTGAGTCGCTTCAGGGCAAGGCGCGCCGTCGTGGGACAGCTCCCGCACGTCATCTTGGAGATGCGAAGCCGAACCGTCGCCGTGTCCGGAGCTTGTAGGGTGACCTGCGCGGCCTCCGCGCCGGCCGTCTGAAGTGCCACTCCGCACAGTGGGCAGAGGACTGCGGCCCCGCCGACTCCGGCAGCGAAAAGCAACGTGACCTTCAATGATGACAACATGGTGAACCTCCTAACCCAGCATGAGTTTCGACCACCAGGGGAATGTGAGCAGCGGGATTGAGACGATCGTCGCAACCCAGAGCGCCCACTTCATCCGGCGGCGTGCGACCGGCGAGGCACACAAGGTGCCAGGTTCGCACGCCCGCTTCTCCTCGCGACGCAGCACGACGAAGCCCAAGCCGAGGGCGAGCATCGTGCCAGCTACGAAATAGGGCCGTAGCGGTTCGAACGTCGCCGCGAGCCCTGCGCCGCTCAGGCCAAGCGCGACGGCGACCAGGGGCCCGGCGCAACAGAGCGTCGACGCCACTGCGGCAGCGACACCGCCCGTAGCGGCGAGTACCGTCTTAGTGACTGGCGTTGGCATGATCTTCCAGGACCTCCAGGATCGGGCAGTGGGCCGTGGGTCGCCGGACCGCGCACGCGGCAGCAAGCCGCTCCAGCGTGCGCTTCATGCGCTGCAGATCGCGAATCCTCTGTTGGACGACGTCGATCTTCTGTCTGGTTTTCCGCTCGACGACATCGCAGGCAGCGCCGTGTCGGACGCGCAAGGCGAGCAGCTCTTGGATCTCCTGCAACGAGAAACCGAGATCCTGAGCGTGTTTAATGAACCGAAGCCGCGCGACGGCCTCCTCGGCGTACTGGCGGTAGCCGGCGGGTGTGCGCTTCGGCCCCGCCGTTCGTAATAGCGGATCGTCTGGATGTTCACGTCGGCCGCTGTCGCGACCTGACCGATAGTCAGCGCCATTCGTCAGCTCTCCTTAAGACGTGATAAGATAGACCTCATACCAAGGTATAGGGTCAAGGGGTGCGCTGTTGTGAGTTGTTGTGAGTACCGAGGGAGCTGGAAAGAGCCGACCCCCTGAGCTGCCTTCAGGGGGTCGCGTGCTGTGAGTTCTGCCGAGGCCACAATGCGGGCAAGTGATCGTGGCGCTCGGGACTAGCAGGTCTCCCGACAGGCGGCACGCGCGAAGTGAACGCTCATCACTTTCACGACATGCCGCCAGTGCGGCGGCCCCATCCCGTCAGTGTCAGGACTTCCGCGTGACGGTCGCGATCTGAGTGGCGTTCGCCCCCGCCGCATCGAACACCGTCCCCGTGACCGTCACCGAGTTACGACACCGAGTTGCAATCACGCGGCGTTCTGGGCATCGGTGTCGTAACAGCGAGCCTCAAGAACAACCAGGTGTCGTGAGAAACTCACAGCAGAACTCAGGCATCAGCGTTAGCAGCTTATTCATCTTCGGCATGGTTTCGTTCCCCCCGGCTCAATACGAAGCCGAGGGCCGGCAGAGTACAACGGCTATCTTGACAGTAGTTCCCGGTGATATCGCCGCGAGAGTTGATACTGGAGGCAACGGGGCCAAAGAAGCCGGGGACATCAATCCTCGTGAACTCGCCCTCGCTCAGCAGAAAGCCGTGGGTATCGAGACTCGCAACCGTACAGGGCTTGGTATCGCAGTAAGAGCCTACAATGTCGCCGCGCGGATTTATGCCCCCCGTTTCCAGAAAGGCGGGAGGATCACCGGGGAGGTCAACCGTCGTGAATCCGTCCTCGCTGAGCAGATACACATGGTTGTTCCCGCTGGCATCCGTGTAGCCTCCCACGATCTGGCCGCGAGGGTTGATCCTCCAAGTGACCGTCAGGCTGGCCCCTGGGAAATCAATCGTTGTGAAATGGCCCTCGCGTAACAGAAAGCCATGAGTCACACCGGCAATGATGTAGTGTCCTACGATGTCGCCGTGAGGGTTGATTCCCTGAGGGAACGTGAACGTGGCACCGGGGAAATCAAACGTGGTGAACCCGTCGCTCGTTCGCAGGAATCCATGTCTACTCGCCGTCGGCTCGCCCGGAAATCGGGTCGCGCCCACGATCTCATGGTGGGAATTAATACCCAGAGCAGCGGTCAGGTTAGCGCCGGGCACATCAATCGACGTGAACTCACCGTCCGGGCTTCGCAGGTAGCCGTGGGTGCGCTTGTCAGCGCCTCCGTACCGACCGACAATCTCCCCGGCAGCATTGAGGTCGCGTGCGGTGGTGAAGCTCGACCCCGGGAAATGAATCGTGGTAAAGACGGGGTCGTCGGCTAGCGCCTGCGACGTCACGTCTGCGTTTGTGGAAGGGGAATGGAGTGTTGGGTTGGATCCCCTTCGAGGAGCCGTCGAAGCTTCTTGCTGGCAGCCATACGTGCCTGGCCCGATGATCACGGCGAGCAGCATTACCTTTGCGATGCCTGTCATACACTCCTCCTTCACCTTACGGCGGGGGTACGCCTCGCCCGTGGTCGTGACGTCGCACGTGTGTTCGGTAGGCATGGGAGTGGTCGCCCGCTCTCGAGGGATTTCTAAGGGCTGAAACGCACGATCTTGCCAATGCCTAAAGCCATGTGCACATCCGGCACGTTGGCATCATTCTCGAGACCATACGCAGTCGTCGAAGCGTACAATGCCCCGTCGGGGCCACGCGTGAGGCCGATCGCGAAGTTCAGTCCGCTCGCGATCACCGTGTGCGAGCCGTCGGCGTTCCGGCGTATCGCACGAGAGGTGTTCGGCGCGAACGGGCTGTCGATGGGGAACGTCTCGAGTTCAAACAGCGTGTTGTCTGCGAACGCCAGGCCCACGATGGGATTGAACGTGGCGTCGACGACCGCGAATGTGCCTGGCTGTCCATTAACAGTGCCCGCCTTCCACAACCGCGCCGCTCCGCCGCTCGTGCCGAAATCGCCGATGTAAAAGTCGCTCCCCTGATGCTCGATGACGATCGGGTTCCCGTCGTTCCCGAGGAGCGCCGAGAAGTCGGCTAGCGCGCGAATGGCGCCGGTGCGCGGATTAACTTCGAGCAGGAAGTTGTGGTTGGTCTCGACGACGTAGAGCAACCGACCGACCGTAATCATCATGTGCGGCACGCCATCCGGCTCCTCGTCGCCGCTCGGGCCGGGCGGCTGCGGCACCGCGTTCGGATGGGTGCGAATCCACGCGCTGATGTCGGCGACGTACCGGAACGAGCCGTCGCCGTTGATGCGGATCACGCCGGCCGGCGAGCGCGGCAGACCGCGCGAGCACCCACCGCCTTCGATAAGCGCGTAGAGCGCCTGCCCGCGAACAAGGAATGGGCTCCGATCCCTGTCGTCCCTGTCGGCCGGGCTGTCATCCTCGTCCCACGGAACGAACGCGACGTCGGTGACGCCGAGAACGTAGTTCGTGCCATCGTGTGAGCTGGGCAGATGACGGGCGATCGTCTCGACCTGACCATCCCGCAACACGCGGGAAACTTTCCCGGTATAGCCGGAGCCGTAGGGGCCGGGTACGGTGAACATGTTGTTGACCGGCGGGCAGGGGTGGCCGTCGGCATCGAAGCCGGTCGGGTTCTGGTTGCCGCCGATTCCACCTTCGGACACATAGAGCAGGCCGTCGGGACCGAACTTGAGGTTGCGCGGACTGGTCAGGCCCGTCGCGTAGACCGTCGCTCCGCCCGAGACCACCGCGAGCGATGGTCCCAGCGCGGGCTGTGTCGGCGCCGGCGGGCTTTCGGTACACGCCGCCGAGAGTAAGAGCGCGCCACCACAAACGGCGAGCGCGGCCGGGGAGCTGCGTTTGTGGCGTCGCATCGGATCTCCTTCTCGGCGTTCAGACCACCAAGGTGCGTTCCCTGAGGCCGTTGCGGGTCGCACCGCTCCTCCGCATGTTCACCTACCACGGATGCCTCTTCTAGCAGACGCGGCGAGCGAGCCAAAAAGCGGACATGCCGCGTAAAGGGTGGAGGCAGCGAGCCGGCGGGGGGCGTGACCGATGAATGCGCAGAACGAGATCACAGATCGCCTCCTGGCTCTGCGGGGCAGCAGCGAGCCGACTGCGTGGGAGGGGCTCGTCCCGCTCGTCTATGATGAGCTCCGGGCGATGGCCCACCGCCACCTACAGCGCGAGCGCCCGGATCACACGTTGACCACGACAGCGCTGGTCCATGAGGCATACCTCAAGCTCGTCGATCAGAAACGCGCCACGTGGGCTAACCGGGCCCACTTCTTCGCCATCGCCGCGCGGGTGATGCGGCGGGTACTGATCGATTATGCGCGACGTCACCGCGCAGCCAAGCGTGCCGGGACGCGCCAACGGGTGCCGCTCGATGCGACAGCGGAAGCGCCGCAGAGTGAACCTGGAGCCGGCGAGGCGCTCGTGGTGCCTGACGAGCGCGCGGAGGTGCTCGTGGCACTCGACGACGCACTCACGAGACTGGCTGCCATCGACGCGCGGCTCGTGCGGGTGGTGGAGTGTCGTTTCTTCGGCGACCTCACCGAGGAGGAGACCGCGACAGCGTTAGGCGTGACGTCGCGAACGGTTCGGCGCGACTGGATAAAGGCCAAGACGTGGCTCCACCGCGCGCTCCACGATTGACCGCAAAGACACGGGCGGCGCTCCTCGACGCAGCGCTGGAGAAGGGAGCCCTTGTCTTCGCGGCTCCGCTACTCGAAGCGATCGAGGCCACGTCGTTGCCGCTCGAGATCCTGGGCCTGCCGTACACGCTAGAGCAAAAGCTCGGGCGCGGGGGGATGGCCACCGTCTACCTAGCACATGATGCGAAGCACGACCGCCGCGTCGCCGTCAAAGTGCTTCACGCCGAGCTCACAACCCGCGAGGGCGGCCAACGTTTCGTGCAGGAGATCCGTCTAACGGCGCGGCTGCAGCACCCACATGTCCTCGGGCTCCTCGACTCGGGCGTCTTCGGCCCGGAGGTCGGCGCCCTGGCGGGCCGCCCTTACTACGTCATGCCCTTCGTCAACGGAGAGTCCCTGCGCGCTCGGCTCGCCAAGAAGGGCACGCTCTCGATCAGTGAGGCGCTGCGCGTGTTGCGCGAAGTGGCCGATGCCCTGTGTTACGCACATGAACAGGGGGTGGTCCACCGGGACGTCAAGCCGGAGAACATCCTGCTCTCTCGCGACCACGCCGTGGTAGCCGACTTCGGCATCGCCAAAGCGCTCGTTGCGTCGCACCCCGGTGACGGTGCACATCCCGCCTCGAATGTCATGACGGACGGCTCCTTGATGGGGACGCCTGCCTACATGGCGCCAGAGCAGGCTGCGGGGGAGGCGCAGATAGACCATCGAGCCGACCTCTACGCATGGGGTGTCGTCGCCTACGAACTCCTGGCGGGGCGGCACCCGTTCAGGGACCGCACGCGCTCCCAGGAGCTTGCGACGGCGAACATGCGTCAGACGCCGCGGGCGCTGCAGGAGGTCGCACCCGCAGTCCCACGGGAAGTCGCCGCGCTCGTGATGCGCTGCTTAGCGAAGCCACCGGCCGAGCGACCCGGTTCGGGAGCGGAGATCATCGCCGCGCTCGACCGAGCCGCGGTCACCGCGGCGCCCCTCCCGGTGCTCACGCCGCGGCCCGTGTCGTCACGTCGGGTGTTCCGCCGGCTGGCTGCTGTGGGCGTGCTGCTCCTCTTCGGGGCCGTGAGTGCGATTGTGTATTGGAGAAGCCTGCAGCGCGACCGCAGGGCGGTTGGATCGGCGGCTCAGAGACTAGCGACGCCCGCTGCAGTGGTCCTGGGCAGCGGGGACCCAAACACCGACGTGCCGGCCGTTCAGGCCGCGGTGGATCGGGGTGGCAATGTCATCCTCAAGGGCCGCTTTTCGTTTGCTAGATCTCCAACGAAGCCCGTTGCCCCGCTCCTCGCTTCAGGGTGGTATCCGCCTGCCGCTGAAGTCTTGGTGTCGAAGGCGGTCACCATCTCTGGCGTGCGAGACGCGCAGGGAGCGATGACGACCATCGCGGGTGGCACGCTTCCGTTCTACGTCGACGCTCCCGGAGAGGCGGTCACGATTCGGGGCCTGCGCTTTGTGCGGCCAATTGCTGATGCCATCCTGGTCCACGCCGCGCGCGGTCTGGAGATCGCCGACTCGAGGATCGAAGGAGTGGTGTCGTTTGCCGGTGGCGGCGAGGGAATCGCGATCAATACCCGCGGCGAGATGCCGCTCCCGGCGAGCGCAGGAACTCCCGAGGGTGTTTCCGGACACCTCGTCATCGCTCATAATCACATCGACGCGATTGGCGGTACGACGCACGACGCGACGACCGGGATCATGGTGTTCAGCGTCGGGCGATCCCCGGACCGGGAGGTGGACCTGGACATCATTGGCAATCAAGTCGAGAACACGACTGGGTCCACGCTCAACATCCGACGTGTCAACGGGCGTGTGCGTGTGCTGGGGAACACGCTGCGCACGAGTCACGAGGTAGCGGGGCCGGGGGGCAACGACGCCGTGCGCCTGGTCAATACCGGCTCGTACTTGATGGCCAATAACTCCATAGAGTGCAAATGGGCGGATGCAGCAGGCATCGCCGTGTTCAGCCAGTTCGCTGAATGGCCGATGGAGCGCGCCGTTGTCGAGGATAACGAGGTGCTCATGTCACCGTCCGCGGGCGCCGAGCTCGGCGATTCGAGCGCGGGGATCAACATCAGGGGCTTCGCGCAGGGCGTCGTCGTTCGGCGCAACAGCGTCCGGGGCCGCGCGCGAGCCGCGCTCGCGGTATCTGCCTTTCGCGGCGGAAGGCCGGTGGGCAACGCGCTCATCAACAACCGCTTCGATGACTTCGAGGCAGCGGCGGCGGACATCGTTGTGGGAAGCGGAGTGCTGAGGACGCGCATTGTCAGGCCGGGGACGGTCACGGACCTGGGCGACGGGACGATTATCGAGCGCTAGCGCTGCGGGGCTCGATCGTGAGCTCCGCGGGCAGTTCCGCGTTGGAATCTTCGCCAACCCAAACGTGGCACCACGAGGAAGCCTGCTTGTAATTCCATGCGCTAGGCGGGACTCGAACCCACGACCTTCGGCTCCGGAGGACGGTCCCGCCGACGCCCGGCAACGCGAGCCAACGCGGTTGGAAGGAGTTGGCGCTGGCTGGCGCTGGTGGGCAACGCCCCCGTCGCAGCCGAAAGTGCTGCCATTCTGGTTTCGCGTGTTGTCTCAGTCCTTCACGTCTTCTAGCGCCACCCCGTGCCCGGCGCGCAGCGCAGCGCGCGCCTCCGCCACGCGCCGTAAGAACTCTGGGTGATGCTCCACGCGATAATCGAACCAGTCCTCTTCGGACT
>WNFJ01670188.1_pt1 | contig 10962 bp, 7 predicted proteins | sample 5400461 | NCBI WGS metagenome assembly WNFJ01 (sample SAMN13153349, study PRJNA577476) | soil metagenome | isolation source: 115 cm saprolite on Douglas fir-dominated hillslope | place: USA:California | collected 2013-09-17 | reverse complement strand
CGCAGGGTTTTTCTTTGTATATCTCCGTGTTCCCGAAACGAAGGGCAAAACTCTAGAGGAAATCGAGCGTGAACTCACCAGCGTGCGTGGCAGACTCTCAAGCGAGGAGCAATCGTGAAGCTCTTATTGATCGCCAACAGCGCCTCGACCTCGCTCACACCAGTTTCGCTGATACCTCGAATCTTTGTGCTATCAAGTCATTCCTTTGACTCTGGCACGCAAATGGTGGTAGCTTCGCGTCCAATAGGAGCGTGCATCGAAGTGGATCGCCGACGTTTCATCAAAGCTCGATCGTCACTGGCAGCGCTCTGCTAGCGAACCAAAGGTTCGCCGCTCGAACCCAGTCTTCTCAGATTTCGTCTCGAATCTGTGCTATTCGATCTCATCACTCTTCGCAAGTTTTTCGCACCTGCTAACGAACTCCGGCTCCTTTCAACAAGCGCAACGCGTTTTCGCGATAAATCTTCTGCAGAGCATCAGGCGGAAGATTGAGTCCGTAGATACTCCATCGGCCTTGCCGGGAGACGTGCGATGGATACTCAAAATACTCGTCGGCAGTTTCGAGGAAACGGTAGTGTAAACGGTACATTTCCACGTCCGGAACCAGGTCGGTGCCGAAGAGGATACGGTCGGCATAGGTCAGGAAAAACTCGCGCGTCGTGTAGGGTTGGCGTCCTAGTTCGGCGGTGCGGGCGCTCATGTCCACCAAGAGGTTCGGGTGAGCATCCAGTAGGCGGCCGACGTAGGCCAGGTCTTCGCTTCTTTCCGCCATATGCGCCGCCACAAACATGGTGTGGGGATGCCGCGAGAACACACTGTCGCGCTGCGCCAGCAACTCCGCTTTCGAGAAATGGGCACCGCTGAACCCCCAATCGGGATGTGCAGCCAGCTCCTCATAGCGCTCATTGAAGCGATCAATGGGAAGGAAAAAGGCATCCGGATCCGCGGTATGAAACATAACGGGCACGCCCAGATCTCCGGCTTTCTCCAGCAGTGGGGCCAGACGCTCGTCATCGACGCGCAACAGCTCGCTATTCTGGTCCCGCAGGGTTAGGCCTAGGTCCTTCCAGAGCTTGATCCCACACGCTCCGGCATCCACCAATCGCTCAAGGCGGTCGACTGAACGGCGGAAGAAGCCTGGCGATTGCAGGTCGCTCCAGTCCATCCAGGCGATCGTCGAAAAACGATCGCGAGCAGCGTTCTGAAAGCGCTTCATGGTCGCCAGCGCCTCCTCTCCGACCTGCATGGTGATGCTGACGATACGTTCAATTCCGCACTCGTCAAGGATCGTCAGGACGACCGGGGGATCCTGAGAATCAAGATGATTGTGGTAATCGATGGCAGGAAAACAGGGACACTTCGGATGGTGCACCGGTGTGACCAGCATCGAACGCGGCGCGAAATCGCTCAGCCGCAGGTCCACTTCCGCCTTAGCGGAAACCAAGGCCAGAAACCTGTCTTCGGATTGAGAGTCAGGACTCACGTGGAGTATTCCCATCACCGGTCGGCCGCACCGCCAGCGCACGAAACATCTCGAGCAGGTCGCGGAGTCCACGAATGGCAACGACGACCGTTATGTAGGCGAAGGAAGGGCCGGCTACTAGCAGACAGACCGTCCAAAACCACCGCCAACCGTTCATTGCGCAGTCTCCCCCGTTGTCAGCTGTGTCGTTCCGGAGAAATTGTTACTGGCAGATGACGTTCCGAGAAGCGAGCCGCCCACGAGACCGGCCGCGGCCAGTCCGAACGCCACAAAGCCAGTGACGTTCTCGGACCAGTGAAGAAAGAAGAACGGCACAACGGCTCCGGCGGCCCCCATCAACATAGCCAGGTAGCCGCCCGTCGTGTTGGCCCGCTTCCAGTAAAGCCCGCCCACAACACTCACGAACGCACCAGCCAGGAAAATGGTTCCGGTTATGTTCAGATACAGATAAACGGCACCGGGAGGTGTGTAGTAAAGACCCCAGAACATGAGAAAGAGACCAACGAACAGGTTGGCTACCCGGTTGACCAGGATCTGCCTTCGCGAGTCCAGCGGTGGCTTGTTCATTAGTCGTCGTATGGGAAGGATTACATCTTGGGAAATGACGGCACTCCAGCCGAGAAGATAAGAACTATTCACCGACATGGTGGCGGCCAGCATTCCCGCTACGACAATCCCTTTTATTCCGGGACCTAATATGGTGGCGAGCATGGCGGGCATGGCGTCAATCGGCGCCAGTTCCTGGCCGCCGACTACGGGCAGGGGAACGCCGTGGTCCGTCCGGCCAACTCCGAACAGCGTAAGCGCCGCGATACCCCAGAGCATCGGCAGCATTCCCCGGCCCAGAAAGATAAACCCGGTCCAGGTCATCACCCGCTGAGAGGTTTCCGGACTCTTGGTGGAAAACATGCGCATGGCAGTCGTTTGCCAGCAGGTAACCACAGAAAACCAAAGCAGAACCTGCCAGATGATGAAGGTCAACCCGAATTTCGGATTCTGAATAGGGCTGAATCCGGCATCTCCCAGCGTCACCGTGACTTTATGGACAATATTCGCCCAGCCCGCATGGTACACCGCAGAAATCGAAACCATGATGGTCGCGACTGAGAGCAGGACATACTGGAGGAAGTCGGTGATAACGACTGAGACCATCCCGCCAACTACCGTGTAGATCAGTTCCAGAAGGAGAATCACGGTCATTACCGCGACCAGGTATCTGACATTGATCCCACTCACGATCGTGAGAAATTCTCCTTCGATCTTGAGGAAAATACCCATGTTGAGGATACCGCCGACTGCAACCAGTACCCCAGTGAGCAAGCGCAGGCCCCGACTGTATTTCACTTCGAAGAATTCCGGAACGGTCATCAGTTTCAATTGGCGGAAACGGCCAATCACAAAGCCAGTTCGGCCGACGATGATCATGACCAACCCGGAAATCAGGGCAGCGGCGAACGCAGAGAAGCCGTACTTGTAGCCGAGTTCGGCGTTGTACATGAACGTAATCGTGCCGATCTCGGTCGCGGCTAAGGTCGCAATGCCGATGTACACGCCCAGCTCACGGCCGGCGACGAGGTAATGGGAAACATTGCCGATGTACCTCTTTCCCAGCCAGCCAATGGAGACGGAGGCAATCAGGTAGGAAACCACGATTGCCCAATCTAACCTGGTGAAGTTCATAAGAATCCCAAGCAAGAGCATTGGCGACCGGTCGCGTGTGTCAGTGGGGCCAACGCGCAAAACCGATGCAGCCGAAGCCTGGTCAAGAGACGAAAAAATTGACAGCGTTGAACCGGCAAAATATACCAGAGAGAGGAAGGTGTGGAAAACGCTTGCGGTAAAAGCTGAACTGAGTTCCGCTGACCCATGGCGAGAGGTCGATGCCGCGCTTGTTTCGTGAGCTTTGTCCCAGCCGCTGAATTCCCGGAGATCGAGCGACGATGCTGGAAACCTACGAGAGACAAATCAGTCTGTTGACCCACGGCATAGTGCCTGCCGGACCCATCCCCACAGCCCAGGACCCAGAGGGCGTGTATCCCTATGAGAGCTACTGCGAAACCAGCAAGAGGCCGGTGCTTAGAAAATATCTTCTGGTGTATCTGGAAAACGATTTTCTCCGAGTGGCGATCTGCCCGGACTTGGGTGGAAGGGTTTATTCGCTGTATCTCAAGAAGTCACGGATAGAAGCCCTCTTTGTATCACGCGTGATCCGCCCGGTACGCATCCTGCCTCGCCACGCCTTTATCGGCGGAGGCATCGAGGTGAGCTTCCCTATTTCACACACTCCCGTTCTTATGCTCCCGGTTCTTTATCGGGTTGAGCGCCAAGATGAGAGACTTCACTTCTGTGGGGGAGAGCGAGAACTGCGCTTTGGAATGCACTGGACCGTGGAGTACTCGCTGGCCGAAGGGGAAGACTTCCTGACTCAACGGACGGTGTTTTACAACCCTGACAGCGTTCCACATCCTTGGATGTCCTGGTCAAACGCAGGAATCCCAGCGCGCCCCGACACTGAGTTTCACTTCCCGAACGGTCCCGTTCTCTCGCATGGTCGGGAGGTGGAGACAATCGACTGGGCCACTCAAGGTCCCCGGCGCCAGTCGGACGTCGAACGCATGGTGGGATTCTTCTGGAGAAATCCGAGCAGCTCCGCTTTTGGCGTGTTTACCCCGAGTTTAGGATCAGGCCTTTACCACGTGGCCGATCCGGTGCTAACTCCCGGCATCAAACTCTGGACTGATGGCGCCGGTACTCATCAGGACTGGGTCAGCCAGTACACGCTCGATAGAGAGCAATGCCTGGAGATTCAGGCAGGGCCCTTGCTCGACCAGTCCACCAAAGCCCTTCTCCAACCTCATCAGCAGTGCCATCACGTTGAATTTTGGATTCCGTCCGATCGACCGCTAAACATTTCTGCGATTTCGCTCCCTGCTCCCCGGCTGCAGAGCCTCGAGAGAGTTCCCCGATTCGATTGGGCTCGCGAGCAAGAGGTGTCGATCTGGAATCAGTTGTCAGAAGCATTTCAGAGACAGCAGAGAGTAGATTTGCCGATTCCTCCCGATCTCGATGACAATCGCTGGGCAGTGAGTGGAATGTCCGACCTTGGCGAAGGTCTGCGCTGGGCGGCTTCTGTGACGGATGGAAGCACACGAGACCGCTGGCTGTTCCAGTTAGGCGCATGGCAGGCAGGGCGGGATGATGTGGATGGAGCTCTTGAAACCTTGAGCCTTTCCGGGGATGATCGGGCGCGGGCCCTGTCTGGGCGGCTCTTTCTCCGCTGCCGGAAGGATGCGAAGAATGCAGTTGCGTGCTTTCGAGCAATTCAGTCGGAGGCAATTTCCCTACACGTTCAGATCGTAATCGAACGCGATCACGCCCTCGCCGCCTTGGGGAACGAGACCCTGGAGGAACGAGCGAGCTGTCTGGATGCGGTTTCAGCACTCGAAGACGATTGGCTGCTGGAGCGTCGGGCCAGTCTTCTGATCGATCAGGGAAGATACCGGGAAGCCCAGGACCTTCTGAGAACGACTCCGTTTCAACTTGTGCATCAACGCTATGTACGAACCCGGCTCTGGAGGCAGATCGAGCGGGAACTTGGGCTCGACCCCGTCCCTTGGCCGGCTTGGCTAGGGGAAGATGATTTAGCCGAGTTCGGAGCCTATCGCGTGACGGACTAGAATATCGCTCGCATGGGCACCCTCGTCGTTTGGGCGTTGGGTCTTCCCAAAATACGCAAACCCGAAGCGGGAAGACCTTCCGCCCCCTGAAAGAGTCGTAAAGTGGATAATGTGAGCCGTCAAGGATTTATTTTGATTATTATTCGGGGGAACTTTGAAACGCGCATTCGCCTTCAATTTAATCTTGGTCTATTCGACATTGCTGCTACCGATGTTGTGTCAGAATTCGGTACCAAGGCAGATTCAGTTACCTACAAGCAAGGTGCTGACAACGCCTGTGCTGGGACGCATTGGGTCGGTGAACAGCTTTCCGTCAACTATCGCACTCAGCCCGAAAGGGCGGTACGCGGCGTTATTGAATGATGGTTACGGAACTCAGAAGGCGCGAGGCCGACAGTCAATCGCAATTGTGGATTTCAACTCTGATCAACTGAGGGATTTTCCCGACTCGCGTTTTTCGACAGATGCTCATCAGACTTATTTTCTGGGGCTGGCCTTCAGCTCGAATGGTCGTTATCTGTACGCGTCGGTGGCGTCGCTTACGGATCCGACGGGTGCAAAGCATGGTAATGTCGGCAATGGAGTTGCCGTGTACGGATTCGAAAACGGCCACCTGAAGCGAAAACGCTTTATAAAAATTGCTCCGCAGAAACTCGCCAGCGGAAAGAAAGTCGCTTCAGCACTGAGCGGCGTCCCAGTGGGGACGGCGATCCCGTATCCTTCTGGTCTCGCGGTGATCTCTGCACACGGGCACGATCAGTTGCTGGTCGCGAACGATCTTTCTGACAATGTCGTTTTACTTGATATCGACGATGGCAAAATTCGGCGGCAATTCGATCTCAGCACCCACGAGACAGTCCCGTCTTCGTTTCCTTACACTGTAGTTGCCACGCGCGACGGTAGGCATGCCTGGTGCAGCCTGTGGAATGCTTCCCAGGTTGCGGAACTAGATCTGGTTTCTGGAAGGGTGACACGCTGGATATCGCTGCTGGAGTCGAAATCCGCGACCTCGCCCGGATCCCATCCCACCGCCCTGTTGCTTAGCCCCGATGAAAGGTTACTCTACGTCACATTGTCCAATGCGGACGCATTGGCTGTCGTCGATACCGCATCCGGGGCGGTCGTTCGCCTGGTATCAACGAAGCTTGCTCGCCAGAAGTATGCGGGAAGCTACCCGAACGCGCTTGCTCAATCGGCGGACGGTAAGCGAGTATTTGTCGCCGATGCTTCGCTGAACGCGGTTGCAGTTTTCGATGGTGAAACCCTGGCGAGGCCAAATACATCGACTGCGCCCCGAGACGAAGCGCTCGGATTCATTCCGACCGACTGGTATCCGAGCGCATTGGCCGTTTCCGGCGATCATCTTTGGGTCGCCACCGCCAAAGGACAGGGTACGACTGCAAACAACGGAATAAGCGAACTCAAAGACGAGCGCAAGCGTCGCGGGCACCCATACATCGCTACGTTGTTGTACGGTTCGCTAGCCCGCTTGAATTTCCGCAGCGCCGAAAAAGAGTTGCCGACCCTGACCCGGCAGGCGGAGAAAAGCAATCTATTGCTCTCCAATCCTGGGAGCATTAACTTTCGGGCAGGAGGTAATCCCATTCGTCATGTGATTTACATCCTGAAAGAGAACCGCACCTACGATCAGATTCTTGGGGACTTAAAACTCAACGATGTGAAAGTTGGGAATGGTGACGCCTCGCTGACGATGTACGGGATGGAGATCACTCCCAACCAGCACAAGTTGGCGTTGCAGTTTGGCGTGCTCGATAATTTCTACGACAGCGGTGAAGTCTCAGGCGATGGCCACGTCTGGTCGAGCGCGGCGATAACCAGCGACTACAACGAGAAAACGTGGCAGATCGCCTATCGGGGTAAAGAGCACACGTATGATTATGGCGGCACGGTCGCTGACGAAATCCCGCTGGAGCCCGGCGAGCCCAACGTCGATTCACCCGCTACAGGTTACATCTGGGACAATCTCGCCAGCCACGGCGTTACTTATCGCGATTACGGCGAATATGTCGCCGGAATTTGGTGCAAGCCTGAAAAGAAGCCTGGCACATCACCCACTGAAGGCACGCCATCTCCCTTCAGCGGACCCTGCGAGCGACCTGCCGTCGCACATGGTGAACCGCTGCCGCCCAATGTAGGCGAGCCGCATGGCTCAGCCAGTCCTTGGCCGTGGGTTGTGCCCTTGTTGAAAAGTGTGAAGCCGACCCTCGCGGCTCTGCGGGAGCATTTCGATCCCGCGTTTCCCGATTTCAACACCGAATATCCCGATCAGCTTCGTGCCGACGAGTTCCTGAATGAGTTCGATGGCTTCATTCGCGCGCGCAGTGAAGGGCTTGGAAACGAGCTGCCTGCATTTATTCTGCTGTATCTTCCCAACGATCACACCCACGGCACAGCTCCAGACAAACCTCGACCCGCGGCGTCGGTTGCGGATAACGATCTGGCAGTGGGGCGCGTCGTCGAGGCAGTTTCACACAGTCCCTATTGGGACGACACGGCGATCTTCATTATTGAAGATGATGCACAAGACGGTGCCGATCATGTTGACGCCCACAGGTCCATCGCTTTCGAGATCAGCAAGTATTCGCCCAGTTCCGCTGAACGTCCATTCGTGGACAGCCGTTTCTATACCACAGTAAATATGGTACACACCATGGAGAGTTTGCTGGGATTGCCGCCGATGAACCAGAACGATGCATATGCGCCGGTGATGGCTCCTCTGTTTTCAGGACTGGGTGATCATCCCCCATTCACCGCCGATTGGAGCAACCAGGACACGGGACTTATTTATCAAACCAATACTCCGAAGCAACAGGGGGCGAAGCAGTCGGCGAAGATGAACTTCGCCCGGCCAGACGCGATCAACACCGCAGTTCTCAACAAGATTCTCTGGCACGATCGCAAAGGCGATTTCCCGATGCCAGAGCCGAAGCACACCGTTGTGCCGCAAACCAAGTCTCGCGATGACGATTGACGCGCTCGTGACACCCGGTGCATCGGACCATGCTGGGTTACCTGTCACCCCCAAGGCCCAGCCGGCATGGCGATGAAAACAACTTGATGAGCGACTGAAGCAATCCGTTACTGAATCTACGCGCAAACAAAAGACCGGCCGGAAACGCTACCGTTTCAGCAAACGTTCCCGGTCCGTCACTCGTTCTGTGCGGCTAATGATATAGCGCGCTGCCGTCCAGGGGTTTCAATTCCTGCCCTGAAAGTGCCCACCCAACCCGCAGTGAAGCTCCGCCTTCGCCCTGAAAATACTTGAGCCGCATCTTATGAAACCCCTGCCGGAGCGGAACGTGGCCGGTGACGACTTGGCTTGGGTGGTTGCCATCATTGTTGACGACTTCTTCGCCGTCAATCCGCAGGACCGTTCCGTCGTCTGATTCCACCGCAAACTTGTAGAAGCCGTCAGCGGGAACTCTAAGGTATCCGTCAAAAGTGACCCCATAGTTCACCTGCCGACCAAACTGCTGCAGGTCAAACGAGTTTGTAATCCCCGTTGTCACTTGAGTGCCGAGATCGATATCTTGTGTGCTGGTGAACTTCCCCTCAAACAATGAGAACGTCAGGCCCGTCCGGCTCTCGCTGTAAGGGACCGCATCTCGATACGAACGCTGCAACAGGGTAGCCGTGTAAACAATGCTGCGCCGACCTCGCGGCGTAACGACAATAAGATTTAATAATGTCTTTTGATCCGGCTGAAGAGGAACCTGGAACGGCGTCTGATAACGCGGCGATTGGTCGGTTGGGGTGCTGCCATCGAGCGTGTAATAAACTTGGCTGCCGGGGATGAAGGAATTCAGTTGTACCCGTACGTGATCGTCAGTGGCGGTATAGAAATCCTTCAATCCGCCTGGTTCAGGAATCCGGTAGTTTACGTCCTGCTTTTCCAGTCGGCCGAGGTGATACGGCAGCCGCTGCCGGAAGTTGGCATAGTCTTTACTCTCCAGCGGTGACCATACCACTTCGGACAACGCCAACAGTCGCGGGAACGTCATGTACTCAAGATGTTGGGGTGTGCTGATGTATTCGGTCCACAGATTTGCCTGCGCGCCAAGAACGTACTTCTGCTCGTCTGGCGTCAGCTCTCCAGGCATTGGGTCGTAGTCGTAAACTTTCTCGAGTGGAATAAAACCGCCAATATTCGGGGGTTCGCGCTTCGCGTCGCCCTGGTTGTAGTCGAAATAACAGTAGTCGGTTGGACTCATTATGACTTCGTGCTTTTGCTTTGCAGCCGCGATGCCTCCGCCCTCTCCCCGCCAAGACATCACAATTGCATTCGGAGCCAAACCGCCTTCCAGAATCTCGTCCCACCCGATCGTTCTTTTCCCCTTGGAGCGCAAGAATTTCTCCATGCGCTGCACAAAGTAAGTCTCTAGTTCATTCTCGTCTTTCAATCCCTCGCGCTTCATGACTGCTTGCGCGTCCGCACTCTGCTTCCAGCTGTCTTTCGAAACTTCATCGCCGCCAATGTGGACGAAAGGACCCGGAAACAACGTGATCACCTCACTCAACACGTTTTGCAGGAATGAGAACGTTTCCTCCTTGGGGCAAAAAACGTCGTTGTGAATGTCGCCACCCGGACTCCCCGGGGACGATGCAGGCGCACACCCCAATTCCGGATATGCAGCTAGGGCTGCCCCAGAGTGCCCAGGCATTTCGATCTCCGGAATCACCGTGATGAAGCGCGCCTGTGCATAGGCCACGATGTCCTTGATCTGCTCCTGGGTGTAATAACCACGAGCATAAGGATCAGAATTTTCTTCTGCAGAGGAATCTTCCTGCTGTGGACCAATCTCAGTCAGCTTGGGGTATTTTTTAATTTCGATGCGCCATCCTTGATCGTCCGTGAGGTGCAATTGAAATCTGTTGATCTTGTATTGCGCCATCAGATCGAGAAAGTTCTTGAGGAAGGTGACAGAGAAGAAGTGTCGGCCGACATCAAGCAGTACTCCGCGATAATGGAAGCGCGGATAATCAGTGATGTCGACAGCCGACAGCACGACCGAGGGTTCGAGACCCAACGGCAGCAGTTGCGTCAGGGTCTGCATGCCGTAGAACAACCCTGCCGGCTGCCCCACAAGACGAATTTCTAGTGGGGTCACTACTAACCGGTACCCTTCTGCAGGCAAATTTCGACCGCCTACGTGGGTGAAGGACATATATCGTCCCCTCTTGGGCGCTGTAGTCTCGATTTCCAGATGGAAGCCGTGGTTGCTGAGCAAGAAATCGTTGAAGAGGCCGGCGAGCCGGCGAGACTCTTTGTCGACGGCCACGATTCGAGTTTGATTGTCGAGCGTGAAAGTGCCTGGCAAAGGCTTGATCTTGACCGGCAGCGGAACGACGTTCAAGTGCGGCAAGGCAGGATTTTCCGCATGAACTATGCTGGCCACTGTGAGCAGGATCACTACCCGCATCAGATGTCCGACTATCTTCATCGATCAAATTCCTCGTTGATCACTGACTCGCTGGCGTGATGACAATATTCCCGATAAGCTACGTGTCCTTTTTCACTGCCCTGGAGGCAGATCGGCCCCGGCATTTCTTCGTAGCTGTCAAGAACGCCACCCGTGATACCCGGAGCAGGCGCGGAACACATTAGTCACTCACTAGTCTACGTGGTACCGCTTCAGAACACTTTCCTCCGGCTCCTTTTACGCAGGCTCTGCTCACTTGTCAATCTTTTTGTTCTGCACAGCGTCAAACCACAGGCCTTTGCATGAAAAGCAAACCGGACAATGGCAGAATCAAAAGAATATAGTGAATCGGAAAAGCTTA
>WNFJ01256100.1_pt3 | contig 10962 bp, 7 predicted proteins | sample 5400461 | NCBI WGS metagenome assembly WNFJ01 (sample SAMN13153349, study PRJNA577476) | soil metagenome | isolation source: 115 cm saprolite on Douglas fir-dominated hillslope | place: USA:California | collected 2013-09-17 | reverse complement strand
CGTTTCGCCGTGCCACCGGGGTAACGCCCAAAGACTGGCAGCGCCGACGGTAGCTCGCCACGAATCACCGCGAGGCAGTAGCGATAAAATTGGAGCGCCATTTCCCGTGGGGCATGGTAGAAAAACTCGGGCCGCGCATGGTCTGTGAGCGGGGGATAGTCTGGAGGTACAAGAGCGTTCCGCTGGACTATTGCCCTTACAGGCCACTCGAGTGGGAACAGGTTTCGTGAACGGCCCCACCGCCTGCCCGGTGCTCTCGCCCGGCTAACTACAATCGGGACGGCGGGATTTGAACCCGCGACCCCCTGAACCCCGTTCTGCCGAACCCCCTCCCGCGCATCACGCTCAGGGTCGGATCGTCCTCCCCACCATCACGGCGACGCTGTATGTTCTCGCTCCGCTCTCACCGACACGGAACGGCGACGTGCGTATCAGCGACATGCATTGGATGCAGGTCGAGGCCTACCTGCGCCGCGATGACCGCGCGGTGCTGCCGCTCGGCAGTACCGAACAGCACAGCTACCTGCGCCTGACCGTGGACTGTATTCTGCCCGAGCGGGTCGCCTCGGAAGCGGCCGAGCCGCTGGGCATCCCGGTATTTCCCGTCCTGGCCTACGGCGTCACGCCGTACTTCCGCGAGTTCCCGGGCTCGATCTCGCTGCGCGTCGAGACCCACCTCGCGCTGGTGCGAGACATACTCGACAGCATGGCGCACAGCGGCTTCAAGCGCATCATGATCTGCAACGGCCACGGTGGCAACGGCGCCGTGCAGCAGCTCGCCACCGAATGGGCTGCCGACCACAAGGGCTGCAAAGTTCTCTTCCATAATTGGTGGAACGCCCCCAAGACGTGGGCCAAGGTGCAGGCCATCGATCCCGATTCGTCGCATGGGTCGTGGATGGAGAACTTCCCCTGGACCCGCGTGCCCGGCGTGACGTTCCCCGACGGCGGCCGGCCCATGACTCCCATAGAGCAGATCCGCATGATGGATCCGGTCGCGCTCAGAAAGCACCTGGGCGACGGAAACTTCGGCGGCCGCTACCAGCGCTCCGACGAGGACGTGCTGGCGCTCTGGCAAGTCGCCGTCGAGGAAACGCGCGCGCTGCTGGCCGGCTCCTGGGGCGCCCAGTCCTAGCACATGCGGTTCCTGGTCTGGGGAGCGGGCGCGATCGGCGGCACTCTCGGCGCCTACCTCGCGCGCGGCGGTCACGATGTGACCCTGGTGGACACCGTCCCCGAGCACGTCGCCACCATCAATCGCTCCGGCCTCACCATCTCCGGACCCGTCGCGGCGTTCGCCACATCCCTGCCCGCCTTCACCCCCGACACACTGTGCGGCGCGTGGGACACGATCATCCTCGCGACCAAAGCGCATCACACCGAAGCCGCCGCCCGCGCTTTGCGCCCGCATCTCACTCCCACCGGGTGCGTCGTCTCGGCGCAGAACGGGCTCAACGAGCTGGCCATCGCCGCCGTGGTCGGCGAAGCGCACACCGTCGGCGCGTTCGTGAACTTCGGCGCCGACTACCTGGAGCCCGGCGCGATTCTCTACGGCGGCCGCGGGACGGTGATGGTCGGTGAGGCCTTCGGCGACGGCGGGATCTCGCCGCGCGTCACCGCGATCCGCGACGCCTGGCGCGACTTCGACGACCGCGCCGCCGCGACCCCCAACATCTGGGGCTACCTCTGGGCGAAAGAAGCCTACGGCGCGATGCTCTTCGCCACAGCGCTGACCAACGATTCGATCGCCGACGGCCTGGCGCGACCGGAATACCGCGAACTCTACACCGCCCTGGCCCGCGAAATCCTCGCCGCGGCGCTGGCGCGCGGCGTGCACCCCGAGGCGTTCGACGGCTTCGATCCCGCGGCGTATCTGCCCGACGCTCCGGCGGGGGCCGCGGAGCGATCGCTCGATCAGCTCGTGGCGCACAATCGCAAGTCGGCCAAGACCCATAGCGGCATCTGGCGCGACCTCGCGGTCCGCAAGCGGCCGACTGAAGTCGACGCGCAGCTTGGCATCGTCGCCGCGTTGGGCGCCGTGGCCGGCGTGCCGACGCCGCTGACGTCGGCCGTGGTACAGCTGATCCACGAGATCGAGCGCGGCCAGCGGACGCAAGGCCTGGAAGCGCTGGACGCGCTCGCCGGGGTGATGCGGTGAGCCCTCCCCTGGAATTCACAGGCCGGACCGCCGTCGTCACCGGCGCGGCGCACGGCTTCGGCCGGGCGATCAGCATCGCCTTCGCCGCGCGCGGCGCGGCCGTGTGGGCCTGCGATGTGCTCGAAGGCGAGCTGGCCGAGACGGCGCGGCTGTGCGCCTGCACCGCGCGGCGGCTCGATGTGCGTGACAAAGCCGCGGTGGACGCCGTCGTGGCGGAGGCATCGCGGGCCGCGGGCCTGGTCCACATCCTGGTGAACAACGCCGGCGGGGTGCTCGGGCAAGTAGGCCGGCCGCTCGAGCAGGTCACGCCCGGCGAGTGGCAGGCCATCTACGACGTCAACGTGACGGGTGCCTTCTATCTCTCACAAGCGGTAGCACCCGGAATGAAAGCCGCGCGCTTCGGCCGGATCATCAACATCTCGAGCGGCGTCGGGCTGGGCGTGAGCCTGACCGGCATCCAGGCCTACGCGTCGGCGAAGGCGGCGCAGATCGGTCTCACCCGGCAGCTGGCGCACGAGCTCGGGCCCTGGGGCATCACGGTCAACAACGTGGCGCCCGGATTCGTCCGCTCGAATCCGACGACCGAGCAGCAGTGGGAATCCTACGGCGCCGAGGGGCAGCGGGCGCTCGTCGCCGGCATCGCGCTCAAGCGGCTGGGGACGCCCGAGGACATCGCCGCGGGTGTGCTGTTCTTCGCGTCCGACCAGGCGGGGTGGATCACGGGTCAAGTCTTGGGCGTCGACGGCGGGAAGTGACGGACCTCGCCGCCGTGCTCGCGCGCCTCGAGCGCGATCACGCCCGGATCCTCGCGGAGCTGGTCGAATTCGCCGCGATCCCCAGCGTCAGCACCGACCCGGCGCACGCGACCGACCTGCGGGCCGCGGCGGCGTGGGTCGCCGCGAAGCTCGCGGCCGCGGGACCGTTCACCGTCCGGATCATGCCGACGCCTGGCGCGAGCGTCGTGTACGCCGAGTGGCTGGCCGCGCCCGGGGCGCCGACCGCGCTGATCTACGGACACTACGACGTGCAGCCCGAAGACCCGGTCGACAAGTGGCACAGCCCCCCCTTTCGTCCCACGCTGCGCGAGGGCCGGCTGTACGGGCGCGGCGTGTCCGACGACAAAGGCCCGCTGCTCATCCCCATCAAGGTCGCCGCGGCGTTCTTCGCGGAGCGCGGGCGCCTGCCACTCAACCTTAAGTTCCTAATTGAAGGCGAGGAAGAAATCGGCAGCCGCCATCTCGAGGCGTTCATCGCGGGGCACAGCGACATGCTCGCGGCCGACGTCGTGCTCTCGGCTGACGGCGCGATGTGGCGCAGTGACGAACCGTCGGTGACGGTCTCGAACCGCGGCCTGGCCGGGCTCGAGATGACACTCACGGGCGCGGCCAAGGATCTGCACTCCGGGCGCCACGGCGGCAGCGTCGCCAACCCGCTCCACGCCATCGCCCGGCTGATCGCGTCGCTGCACCGGCCGGACGGGCGCGTGGCGGTGGCGGGGTTCTATGACACCGTCCGCGAGCTGAGCCAGCCCGAGCAGGCGGAAATCGCGCAGCTGCCCTTCGACGAGCGGGCGTATCTCGCGCAGGTCGGCGCGCCGCTGGCGGTGGGGGAACCGGGATACTCGACGCTCGAGCGCCAGTGGACACGCCCGACCATCGAAGTGAACGGCATGTGGGGCGGCTACCAGGGCGCCGGCACCAAGACGATCGTGCCGAGCGAGGCGCACGCCAAAATCACCTGCCGCCTCGTGCCCGATCAAGATCCGGATGACGTCATCGCGTTGGTGACGGCGCATCTCGAGACCCACGTGCCGCCAGGGACGCGGCTGGTCGTGCATCCGGGTGATCACGGCGCGCGGCCGGCGCACATCGCGCGCGACCATCCGGTCGTCAAGGCCGCCGAGGCCGCGCTCGAGCAGGTGTACGGCGTCCGGCCGCTGATCGTCCGCATGGGCGGCACCGTGCCGATGGCGGAGTACTTTCAGCGGCTCATGGGACTCTCGACCCTGTACTTCTCCTTCTCGACCGGCGACGAGGATTTCCACGCGCCGAACGAGTTCTTCCGCGTGCACCGCCTGCATGAAGGGCTCGCGGCGTGGGCGTACCTGTGGGACGTCTTTCGCCGCTTGGGGAAACGATGAGCGAGGAGCTGGCGAGAGCCGAAGCGCAGGTCGCAGCGCGCAGCGCCGAGCTCAAGAAGGAGCTGGGCGTCCGCGATCTCGCGCTGACCCAGATCCTGTTCATCATCGGCCTCACCTGGATCGGCGTCGCGGGCAAGCTCGGGCCCTCGCACGTCGTGATGTGGCTGCTCGCGGCGATCCTGTTCTACCTGCCGCTCACCGCCGTGGTCATCTGGCTCAACCAGCTGATGCCGCTCGAGGGCGGCCTCTACCAGTGGGCGAAGCTCGGCTTCAACCAGACGATCGGTTTCATGGTCGCCTGGAATCTCTGGCTGTACGTGATCCTGTTCGCCTCTGAGCTGGGCCTCACGGTCGCGACCTACCTGTCATATGCGCTAGGCCCGAGCGCCGCGTGGATGACCAGCAGCATGTGGTTCGTGTCCGTGGCATCGGCCCTCGCCATCGCGCTCCTGGCTACGCTGGCGTTCGTCGGCCTGTCGCTCACGAAGTGGGTCCACAATGCCGGCGGCGTGTTCATGATCACGATCTTCGCATGTCTCATCCTGCTGCCGTTCCTCGGCCTCGCGACCGGTCATCTGCAGTCGTACCACCCGTTCCGCACCGCGATGCCGGCGTTATCGCTGTTCAATCTCAACGTGCTCGGCAAGATGTGCGTCGGCGCGTTTGCCGGCTTCGAGTACATGGCCATTCTGGCGGGCGAAACGCATTCGCCCGCCAGCGCGGTGAGAAAATCGGTGTACTATGCCGCGCCGGTCATCACCCTGTTCTTCATTCTCGGCACCGCGACGGTGGTGGCCTACATCCCGAGAGACCAGATCGACCTCATCGGCCCGCTGCCGCAGGTGCTGCGCGCAGGCTTCGGCCCCTTCGGCATCGCCGGGACTCTCATCACGATCGCGATCGTGATGACGCTGGCGATGCGCGTATCCCAGATCAGCGTCGCATTTACCGCGGTGACCCGGCTCCCGATGGTGGCGGGCTGGGACCGCCTGCTGCCCGCGTGGTTCAGCCGCCTGCACGCGACGCATCGGACGCCCGTCAACTCGATCCTGGTGGTGGCCGTATTCTCTTTCGCGATGTCCGTGGCGAGCCTCGTCGGCGTCGGGCAGGCCGAGGCGTTCCAGCTGATGTTCAATGCGAGCGGCATCTTCTACGGGATCACGTACCTCGTCATGTTCGCGATTCCCCTGGTGGGCCTGCGCGGCGTGACCCCGCGGCCGCCGTGGTGGGTCAAGGCCGCGGCAGCGTCGGGCCTCGTGATCACGGCGCTGTACACCGTGCTGTCGCTGTTCCCGATCATCCAGGTGGCGAACGTGACGGCGTTCGCGCTCAAGATCACCGTGGTGATCGTGCTGCTGAACCTGGTGGGCGTTGGTATCCTGGTCGCCGGTAAGCGGCGCGCCAGACTCGTTGCCGAACCCGGAGCCTGACATGACGAAATCGCTGCTCGTCGCCCTCGCCTTCATCTGCGCGGCCCCCGCGCCCTCGCCTCGTCCCGCGGCGCCCCTGACCGGCCAGACCGAATTGACCGGCAACTGGGACGTCTACATCGCACTCAGTGCGACGCCGAAATTCGGCTTCGAAGGTTGGCGCCGGATGGGCTTCGCGCACTTCGCGGGCGCCGATTCGGGGCTCGTCGGCTACCTGATGCGCCGCACCGGTCAGCCGATGCTCACGGCGAACCAGGTCACGATCAACGGCGACTCGGTGATCCTGACGCAGGACGCGCGGACGGTGATGCGCGCGGCTTGGCACGGGGACACGCTCGCGGGGCTCCAGTACGTCGACGGCCGGGTGATGGACCGCCGCTTCCGGCTGGTGCGCCGCAGCACGCCGGGCGTGGTCGAGCACGACATCCAGGTGTGGAACATTCCGGCGTCCGATTCGCAGTACGCCGTCACCGAAGACACGCTCGTGCTGATGCCCACGCGCGACGGCGCGCGCCTGGCGACCTACATCGCGCGGCCGGTGGGCAACGGGACCTTCGGCGTGGTGATGCAGCGCTCGCCCTACCGCCGGATCAACCACGCCGCCGGCGTGTGGTGGGGCTCGCGCGGCTACATCTATATCGGCCAGCACGTGCGCGGGCGCGAGCAGTCGAGCGGCGACGTCCGAGACTTCGGCGACTACAGCAGCGACATCAACGACGGCTACGACGCGGTCGAGTGGGCGGCGCGGCTGCCCGGCGCCAACGGCAAGGTCGGCATGATCGGCCATTCGGACGAAGGCCGGTTGGTGTGGTTCGCGGCGGTGAGCAACCCGCCGCATCTGGCCGCCATCTCGCCGACCGCAGCCACGCCCGACCCGTGGGTGGTCGTCCCCTACGCCGCGATGGCGTTCGGGCCGATCAACGTGGATTGGGCATGCCTGATGCGCGGTCGCACGATGGCGACGAACACGGCAGAGCTGGACATCGGCGAGGCGATCCGGCACCTGCCGCTGGCCACCCTGCCGCAGCGCCTGGGCTGCGGCGACGTGCCGCTGTGGGACCGCTGGGTGGCGCACCCCACGCTCGACGCGTACTGGCGCGCGCACGCGGCCACCACGTACATCGCCAACATGCGGGCGCCGGTCTTGTCGATGGCCGGCTGGCACGACGATTCGCGCGGGCCGACCTACTACACCGACTTCCTGCTGCGCCAGCCGAATCACCCCAACTGGCACTTCGTGATGAATCCCGGCGCGCACAAAGGCATGGACTACGTCGCGGGTGATTTCGGTCCGCAGGCGCGCTACGCCTACCGCGACCTCCAGCTGCGCTGGTTCGACCACTACCTGCTCGGCAAGAACAACGGCGTGGACACGCTGCCCCACATCGACGACTTCGTCATGGGCGACAATGTCTGGCGGCAGGAAAACGAGTGGCCGCTGGCGCGGCAGCATCTGACGAAGTTCTACATCGCTTCCGGCGGGCACGCGCAGACCAGCAATGGCGACGGCGCGCTCGACAGCGTGCCGCCGGCGGCGGGAACGGCGGCGGCCGACACGTTTACGTACGGTCCGGCCAATCCGACGCCGTATCTCATCGATTCGCGCGAGCTCGAAGAATCGCTCAACGAGGACTACACCCTGCTCAACGCCACGCGGCGTGACGCGCTGGTGTTCACGTCGGCGCCGCTCACGCGGCCGCTCGAGGTCACGGGGGAGATGACGGCGCGGGTCTGGGCGGCCACCGACCGGCACGACACCGATTGGACCATCATGCTCCTGGACGTCTTCCCGGATGGCCATGCCGAACGGGTGCAGGACGGCTTGGTGCGGGCGCGGTTCCGGAACAGCATGTCCAGGCCGGTGCCGGTGGTGCCCGGCCGGGCGTATGCGTACGACATCGATGTGTGGTTCACGTCGATAGTGTTCCAGGCGGGGCACCGGCTGCGGGTGAGCATCGCGTCGGCGTTGTTCCCGAAGTACGACCGCAACCTCAACACGAACGGGAACTATGAGCGCGACACGACCTTCGTGGTGGCGCACCAGCGGGTGCTGCACGATGCGGCGCACCCCACGCACATCACGCTGCCCGTGATTCCGAGGTAGGGGGATCGGGAAGGCGGGATTTGACCGGAAACGACACGGCCCCCGCCGAGGTGGGGGCCGAAGTCGGGACGGCGGGATTTGAACCCGCGACCCCCTGAACCCCATGCGAATCCCTAGGGGGCCGAGTTACGACACCAAGTAGCAATCACGCGATGTTTTGGGCATCGGTGTCGTAACAGCGGTCCCGAAGATCAACCGAGTGTCGTGAGAAACTCACTGCAGAACTCACAGCGCGCCGTGAGGAGACGGCGGCTGCAGTTCTGATCACAGCGTCGTTTTGTAGTTTTCCCACTGGGCCTTCAAGCGTGCGAGAAAGGCGACAAACTGCGGGTCCCGCCGCAGGCCGTCGAGGTAGGGGTCCCCGGCGAAGAGTGGATAGCAGGGCAGTCCGTCATCGGCGGTCCGGCGCAGCCATGCCAGCGCCCTGGCGTGATCCCCCTGCAGGGCGTAGGCGGTCGCGATGTTGTACTCGGCGTGGTGGAAGTGGGAGCGCCCGCTCCCCTTGGCCACGGCGACCGCGATCTGCTGCCTCATCCCGGCGCGCTGGCCGCGACGCGCCAGGATGACCGCCCGCGCCGACGCGAGATCCGCCGGCTCGCGCGGCCCACGTCCCTCCGCCTGCTGCAGGAGTCGGAGCGCTTCGTCAGTCCGTCCCAGGTGATCGAGCACCAGCGCATGCTCGTCCTCCCACCCGGGCATCCGCTCGAACTCCACGAGTGCGGTGTCGAACTGCTGTTCGTACCAGTGCACCCGGGCGATGCGCGGCGGCGCCTCGGGGACGCTCGGGTCAAGGCTCACCGCGAGGCGCAACTCCTGGAGCGCTTTGTCCAGCAGTCCGATGTGCATGTAGACGGCGCCCAGCCAGTAGTGCGCCGTCGCCAGGTTCGGGTTTAGGGCCAGCGCGCGCTTCATGTCCTGGATTGCCCGGGCGTGCGGGAAGTGGTTCGCGAGCGTCCAGGTCAGCTTGCCACGCGCGAGGTACGCGTCCGCCAGATCGGGGTCGAGCGCGAGGGTCTTCTGGATCGCGACGTAGGCCCGCTCCTCCCACCGCCGGTCGGAGTCGTAGTCAAAGAGCTTCTCCGTGTAGGCGTACGCGAGCGCCGAGTAGCCGGGGGCGAACTGCGGGTCGGCGGTCGTGGCGCGTTCCAGCAACGCGATGGCGGAGTCGGTTGCCGCGCGACTCTCCCGGTGGGATTCGTACAGGCCGCGCAGGTAGAGGTTGTAGGCGGTGGCGTTAGGCGTCGTCCGCCGGCCCAGTTGGGCCTGTTCGGTGGCGAGCAGGCGGACCTGCAGCTTGTCCGCCACCGACCGGGCCACCTCCCGCTGGACGGTGAGCGCGTCCTGGAGGCGCTCGTCGTACGTGTGCGACCAGAGGTTCTCTTGCGTGCGCGGATCGACGAGCTCGTAGTGGATACGCAGGCGCTCGCCCTGGCGCCCCAGGGTCCCCTGGAGCACGGTCCCAACGCCGAGCTCGCGCGCGATGTTGGCCGACCCCGCGGGTGGGGAGGCGTAAGGCTGAACTGCGCCGCGGGCGAGCACCCGCAGGCCGCTGATCTGGGATAGCGTCGCGATCAGCTCCTCCGTGATCCCCTCGGCCACATAGGCGTCCTGGGCGTCGGTGCCGATGTTCTTGAGCGGCAGCACCGCGAGCCGCGTGCGGTCGGTGCTCGTCGGCCCCGTCCGGCCGCTCGCGGTGCGGTCCCATAGCCAGCGGCCGGCGACGAGTATGAGCAGCGCCGCGAGAGGGACGACGACGGCGATCACAGCGCGACGCCTACGTGGTGCCGGGGCCGCCACTGCGAACGACGTGGGCCCGGCGAGCGACTGGGTCGCCAAAGTGGTGGGGGCGGCCGTCTCCCGCGCGCGCACCGCCGCGAGCAACGCCTTGGTCCCAGCGGCGGGCTCGGCCTCGTACTCCGCGTCAAGCCGCTGCGCGAACTCTTCGTACGCCTGTAAGGCGCCCGCCCGGTCCCCGTTGCGGTCGAGCACGGCAATCAGCTGGCGCAGCAGGCCCTCATCGTTCGGGGCCAGCTCGACGGCCCGGCGCGCCCACTGCACGGCGGTGCTGAGGTCCCCGTCGCGCTCGCAGCTCTGTGCGAGCGCCCGTGCAGTGCGGGCGGCCGCGCCGGCGAATCTGGCGCGCTCGGACTCCAGCCACCGCTCGAACTCTGGGGCGTCCGAGATGAAGAATCCTTCCAGGAGGTTCCCGCGGTAGAAGTCGAGCGCCTGCCCGAACTCTCCGCCGTCGACTGCGCGGTCGAACGCAGTCACGTCGCACCAAACCCGATCGAAGTCCAGCCCGATCTCCTCGTCGCCGCGGCTCACCATCGCGTCGGCGCCGAGCGCGCTCCGGAGCACGTGGAGCGACTGGCGCAGGGCCGCACGCGCGTGCTCCTGATCGAGCTCCGGCCAGAAGAGCGCCAGGAGCGTGTCGCGGCGGTGTGGTCCTCGAGGCGTCGCGGCAGCGAGGTAGGCGAGGAGCGCGAGGCGACGGGGCTGGCTGAGCAAGCTGCCTGCCTCACGTCCGTCTGCGGTTGTGAGGCTCAGAGTTCCGAGCATCCGGAACTCGATCATAGGAACCCCTCTCGGTGTCGAGGGCGCAGTTCCAAGGCTACGAGGCGGGGGGTGCCATCACGGCGGCGTGACAGTCCCATCACGGTCGAGTGATGCGTCTGCCTCAAACTGGCTCTGTATCCTGAAACTAGTCCCGCGCCCGCAGGGCGGCAAACCGTGAGGAGGACCGGTGAAAATCGTGCTGCAGTCTTCGACAGTCGTATTGCTCTTCAGCCTCGTGGCGCTGGGCGGCTGCACCGACCGCACCACCGGCCCTACCGCGACCGCGCTGCGGCTGAGCGCGGGTCGGGCAGCAGGACTGCGGTTCGCCGAGGGGCTCGCCAGTCTCGAGTGGCAGGAGATCGCGCGCAACTTCGTCATGCAGTCCACAGTTTCCCGTAACTCCGCGGCCGCGACGCGCGTGTACGCGTACCTCAGTGTGGCGCAGTACGACGCGGTCGTGCGCGCCGAGGACGACGTTGGCGGAGACGAGCCCGAACCGGAGCCCACGCCCGGAAAGGGTCAGGGGAGTGGCGGTGGCAGCCGTCTCGAGACCGACCGCGGAGCCGTCGCGGGC
>WNFJ01199367.1_pt1 | contig 10962 bp, 10 predicted proteins | sample 5400461 | NCBI WGS metagenome assembly WNFJ01 (sample SAMN13153349, study PRJNA577476) | soil metagenome | isolation source: 115 cm saprolite on Douglas fir-dominated hillslope | place: USA:California | collected 2013-09-17 | reverse complement strand
GCGCTCACAAACAGCGATGGTCCGCTCGGCGTTTCTCGATTTCCGATAAATTCGGTTTTGGCGGGATTTTTGCGAAACACACTCACGACGTCGGCCTCCCAATCTACCGTTCGATCGCGAGGATTGGTTGGGTTGAGAGCAGCTTCTTTGTAAGCGTAATCGGGATGGGCTTGTCGAAAGTAGTTGAACGCTTCGGTCGCGGCAAAGAAAGGTATCGACTGTGGGTAAAATTCACGCTCGGCCGATTTCGTGGATTCATTGGTTATCCCAACCTGGCTCAATACATTCAACAGGGCTTGCCTTTTGCCAGGTTCCGCCACCTTTCCTGCTGTTTCCAGTGCCCTCCGAACGATCTGCGTGCTCTTTTCGATTTCGTTTTGCTGGCGCTCTAACAGAGGATTGATCTGCTGGGCGGTGTATGTTCGCGAGGCCCGAGTTGTTTCCAACATGAGTTTCGCAGTTTCGAGTACTTCTTGTTGCGCATTGTCCCGCAACTGATTGCGTATGATGACAGCAGCCAGGCAAATACCTGCAACTAAGATCGGCACAAAGGCCAAATTGAATTTGAGGAGCCATCCGAGCCTCTTCGAGGGTCCGGCGATTCCTCCCACGCTCTTATCGGGTGGTTTGGGCAATGTCGGTGGGGTTGGGGGCGGGTCTTCTGCTGGCGCGATCTTCCTGCCACCAGCGGCCGGTCCTTGATCGTCGTTCAGGAGTTGCTTCACCTGTTCAGTTAAAGCCCCGAGATGATTCTGCAAAGGGGGAGTGATAGCGTCTAGCCAATGAACCGTCTCCAGGTAGTAACCCAGGCTACGGCTTGGTGTGACCGGGTCGGTGCGGAAGGGTATAACCGCCAATCCTTGAGAAAAGGCTTTGGCGACCTCCCGCCGTACATGCTCGGAATCCCGCCGTACATGCTCGGAATCGTTTGCGTTTTCGGAAAATACCAGGACGAACACGCGACAAGAGTCGATACCGCGCATAATCCCTTCGGTCCAATCGCCACCAAATGCAATGTCGCGCGGAGCAATCCAACAGCGAATGCCGGCCGACTCCAGGTGATTACAGATCGCATCTGCGGTCGGTTTGTCCTTACTGGAATGGCTGATAAAGACTTTCGGTGCCACGGCTTAACGAGTACTACTGTAGCCGGGGGCTTTCCAAAGAACTGACGCCATAGAATTCGTCGTCTAATTCGTTACCTCTGTCCGATGGCCTTCCTCATCGTACACATACATCTTACCCTCTTCTTCGTCCCTGGTTCGCTTGTGGGAGCCATCACAAAACGGTTGGTTGGCTGACAACCCGCACATACAGATCCAAACCGGTTTCTCCTGCGGTTTGATCTCTAAGGGACCCTGATCCGATTTTGTCACTCTGCGCATAACAAAAGAATGAAGCCGGAAGCCGCTTGGAGCAAACGGGAATCGGAGGCAGGAGACAGGAGCGGCGACTGTCCGATCAGGGCCTGAGGATTCGCCTGACCTAAAGAGCCCGCCGAAGCTGCTCGGGGCCAACGACCAAAAACTGCACTCACCATCGGGCACGTTAGCGACCAAACGGTGAACTGAACAACACGAAGAGTCAGGAGTCGGGAGTATAGCGGCGATGATCAATAGCGAATGGCAATTTGGCTATCGGCGATTTAGTTTTGTGGAACCCTCCTGACTCCTGTATTCCAATGCTCCTTTCTCAATATCTCCGGCACTCGCGGCGAATTTTGATCTTCACGGGTGCAGGGATCTCAACGTCCAGCGGTATTCCCGATTTCCGCGGGCCCGGTGGGGTCTGGACGAAACGGACTCCGGTTTATTATCAGGACTTCATGAGCTCGGAAGCGGCTCGAATCGAACATTGGGATTACAAACTGGAAGCTTGGTCGGCTTTTCGCGCCGCGCGACCCAATGTCGTACATGATTCGATCGTGAAACTGGAACGGGCCGGAAAAGTTCTGGCGCTGGTCACCCAGAATATCGATGGGTTACATTCTCTGGCCGGATCGAACGCTGAGCATTTGATCGAAATTCACGGCACCAATGCTTTAGTCGAGTGCCAGACCTGTCTATGGCGAGGTGACCCGGAACCGCATTACGACTATTTTCGCGTGCATCGTAGACCGCCGCTTTGTCACTGCGGCGGATTCCTCAAGCCCGCGACCATCAGTTTCGGCCAGAATCTTAACCCTGAAACAATGGAGCGCGCGGCGGATGCGGCGGAGGCGGCTGATCTGGTTGTAGCCCTTGGTTCGACTCTTTCGGTTTATCCAGCCGCTTCATTTCCGCTTATGGCCGCCCGACGAGGAGCGACTTACGTCATCATCAACCGGGGGCCGACCGATCATGATAATGAGTCGTCCGTATCATTGCGACTCGACGGCGAACTAACGGAGATCTTCCCGCCGGCAGTAGAGGAAGCGCTGGCAACAGGAATCCGGCATCCAGAAGCTAGAAGCTAGAAGCGGACACCGGACTCACTCAGCACAATTTGTCATTTGTCATCTGTTATTTGTCATTTCGTTCGAGCCTTGGGCGAGAATGACGTTATCTGCTATTGGAACCTTTCTCCGGTCTCTTGTATTCTATCGGTGTCGTATAGAAAGGACCCCTCTATGCCCCTCTACGAATATCTTTGCAAGAAGTGCGACAAGACTTTCACCATCACCATGACCATTGGCGAGCACGACAAAAAACGCGTCCAGTGTCCGGATTGCAAGAGCACCAGAGTCACCCCTCAATTTCAGTCGTTTTACGCCAAGACCTCCAGAAAAAGCTGAGTTTTCAGCTGCCCGGAGGCTGGAATTTAACTGTCTTTTTGGCTGCCTGATCTATCTCTTCAGGGGTGAGGAGGACGATTGTTTTCCCACGCACCGCCCCACTTGCAGTGACGGAAAGCGAGACGGCAGCGATAGTCGCATTGTCCGGTCCCTCCGTGATGATATAAGCGTCGTTGTCACCGAACGCGAAATAAAAAGCCTCCAGGCGTCCGCCCAGGCTCTTCATCAATTTCTCAACCGCAGCGCGCCGCGCTGTACCGCCCTCTTTTAGAAGACCTTTCGCTCCTTCCGCTGTGTAGGAAGCGACCGTGAGATACTTCGGCATAATCGAGCTCCGAAAACGTGGGTTTAGATGGCGCGGGACCGGTATTGGCGCGGCCTCGAGCCGGTTCTGAGTGCCAGATTAACCGGCGCGCCCGATGAACGCAACCAGGGGAAAAAGGTGGCGCAGAGCCATCTGGCGGCCGCGACGTGGCGTTGCACGTGGCCGAGACCGATTCGCGCTACCGCCCATGCGGCTTAAACAGCGTCACCAGCAAAACACCGACTAAGATAAATCCCGCCCCGACAAGATGATAAGGCAGCAATCGTTCTCCAAGAAAGAAGTAAGCCAGGATCGCGACAAAGACGGTTTGCAAATAGAGAAAAACGCCGGCCTTCGATGCGCCCAAGGCTTCCACGCTACGATTGAATAGGTAGTACATCAGCGCGCCACCGGGTCCAGCTGCATAAGCGAGTGCCAATATCCCTTTGGCATTCAGGGCTGTTCGCTCATCGTGTATTATCTCCCAAATATAAAATGGAAGTGCCGAAATCAGCCCGCCGATCAGCAGGAGTACCAGTAACGGCAGGCGAGCAAGATCGAATTTCGCCTTTCGGAGCAATATGGTGTAGAGCGCGAAACAGGCCGCGGCGGCGACGATAAAAAGATCGCCAGCGTTCAAGTCGAGGCGAAGTAGTGCGAACAAATCTCCTCGCACGATGATGATCGCCATTCCGACACATGCGAGTACAGAGCCCACGATCTGCTGAGGTCCCAACGCCTCATTTAAGAAAAATCGGGCGAGGATCATCGTAATTATCGGCATCAACGCGAGGATGAGACCGGCGTTGATCGCGGTGGTGTAGTTAAGCCCGGTGTACATTAGACCTTGGGTAACCGCTAGTCCGAGACCACCGATAACAATTAGGGCCAACCATCTCTTGCGCGCGGTGGCAACGACCGCAGGCCAGTGTGGCCGGACGGCCGGAAGAAGAACGAGTCCGGCGAGAAGCACGCGCCAGAAGCAGAGAGTCCACGGAGGCATTTCGGTCGCTACCGCTTTCGCCGCAATATAGACACCGGCTGACAGCAACCAGCAAAGCGTCGCCAAGCCATAAGCTTCGATATTGGCCGTTGCCGTCTTTGCCTGGGCGGTCTCTTTCGAGAGTCCGGTGATTGGCAAGAATTGAATGCCCATAGTGACTTTAGGGTCTGAGTTCCAACCCGGTCGACGGACAGCGGGTTCAGTCGTCCAAATGCCTCATTTTAAACCGGTTTTGCAAGAAGAAACCGATGGCCAGGAAACAGGGAAGCGAGAGCCGCGGACAGCTAGCCGAGGGACGACAAGGGCGCGCCAAAGTATTAGCCACAGCGCGCCTTGAATCGTTATGCTAAGTAGTTGTCGTGCAACCGGTCACGATAGAAACCTCGACGCTTGCGATTGGCTGTGAATTGTCGGGACCAGAAGACGGACGTCCAGTGATCCTGCTTCATGGATGGCCTGATGATGTGCGAACCTGGGACCGAATCTTGCCCGCTCTACACGGAGCACGATTCAAGACGGTCGTCCCCTATCTTAGAGGCTTCGGTGCAACCCGGTTCCGATCCTCTAAAACCGCACGCTCGGGACAGCTCTCGGCTCTGGGACAAGATCTAGTCGACTTGGCTGACGTGCTTGAGCTCGAACACTTTGCGGTGGTCGGCCATGACTGGGGAGCGCGCGCGGCCTACATTGCGAGTTGTATTGCTCCGCAACGAGTCACTCATTGTGTCGCGATCTCCGTGGGCTGGGGAACGAACGATCCCAACCAGAACCTCTCGTTCCGCCAGACGCAGAACTATTGGTACCATTGGTATTTGGCCCTCGATCGTGGCGCCGAAATGGTGCGGAATGATCGCCTCAATTTTACGCGATATATCTGGACAATTTGGAACCCCAATTGGCGCATACCGGAGGAAGAATTCGCCAAAACCGCAGCCTCCTTCGAGAATCCCGATTGGCCCGAGGTAACCCTGCACTCGTACCGAGTGCGTTGGGGCCATGCTGCAAACGATCCGGCGTACGATACGATCGAAGCCAGACTGGCGGCCAATCAGATCATCTCTGTTCCAACCCTGGTGATCCATGGCGGTGGCGATCCATGCAACGATCCATCAACTTCGGACCGAAAAGAAAACTCTTTCGCCAGCGATTATCAGCGCATTGTTCTCGATGGAGTCGGACACTTTCCGCAGCGCGAAGCATCAGAGGCGGTTAGCAAAGCAACGATCAGATTTCTGACCAATCGCGACAAATGAACGGAGGTTGCGGCGAATTGCTATGGCGCAAGGATCGCCCCGATACGGGATCAACGAGGAATTGACTCGTTGTTTGTTACCCTTCGGCTGGCGATTGAGGTCACGCTATGCCGGCGAAGTCTAACGAAGGTGTTGTTCTCGCCGTACTTTGCCCAAGGACCGGATGGTATTAGGAAGAAATCGACGAATTTCCAATCGCACACATCCAAGCCGCCCAGGCCTAAGTAGTCGCGAACCGCCGGAGAAACATCCAGTCCGGCGTCATGGTTTCGGTTCGGTCTCGGGCGTTCGTTACCGAAAACATATTGCCAGTGGTCGGTTGCGAAAGGTCCAACGTCTTCCCATTGAGCGTAACAAACCCTGTTGCCGTGGCGGATCGCCACCCATCGGCCTTTGCACACCGACTGTCCGTCTCGGACAAATGAACTGCGGAACCACGGTATCACCTGTGCGGCTTCCGGCCTGGTGTGATGATCGTCGACATCATTGTACGGCAGAGCTACGTAGAATGGGTTCTGCCGGGGCAGAAAATTGTGCGGAGCAAAGTTTACCCGAGCTCCCGGATCAGGATCGTCGTAGCCGCCGTAACTCGAGCGCCATCCTCCGTCCCAGGCGCTCTTGTCATTCGGTACCGGATTGTTGACGGTTGCCTCTTCGCCCACCCAAAAGACCGTGGTGGTGATGTTAATTTTCCATGCGGTCCGGCCAGCGTATGAGGCGGAACCATTCATAGATTGAGAGTCGTTCGCGTCCTCCTGCGGCGCCATGCCGGAATTCGTAGAGATCCTATCCCGCTGCTGGAGGAAGCCGTGCCACTTCGCAACGGCGGCACTGGTATCCCGCTGCTGAGCGAAACCGTGCGTATTCGACAGGGCAAGAAAAATAGCGGCCAGAGCGACAGAGAAAGTGAAATGCTTCTCCTTTGGCCGGACTTTCGAAAGAATACAATCTCTACGCATCGGTACTACGTCTCTCTGCGCTGGTCCTTGGATTACTTCTGCGGCTCTTTTGAAGCCTTCTTTACTGGTTTTTGGCTCGATTGGAAATTCATTTCCGAACGAAGTTTACGAAAGATTATAGTAGCCGCGGCTGCTCTACTGAGTTCAGCCACGAACAAAGGGCTAGCTTAGCTTTCCACGCCGGTAACGCAACCAGTTCCCGCGGATGGGCAGTCGCGGGATCGATACCGAGGAGGACGGCGTCCCATACTGCACGGTGCTCAGGTAGGAAATCCGCTTTTTGCTACCTGCTATTTGCCGTTCCTGGCGTCGCATCTCCGCGATAACACAAAAGAAGTCCCACCAGACCGGTTTAGAACGCCGCCCACAGTCGGGCCGAGGACCGGTCCTAGTCCGAGGAATGTTCCAAAGACCCCAGAGCAATTGGAATGGGCATTCCTGAAGAAATCAGATTTAATCTGTTTTCATCTGGTGAATCTGCGGCTAAGGAATCTTCCCTCTCTATGAACGGACGTTTAGCCGGAAAAACTGCTTTAATCACCGCTGCGGCTCAAGGTATTGGGCGTGCCACTGCGGAAGCGTTTGCGCGGGAAGGCGCGCAAGTGATCGCGACTGATGTCAATGAAGCCGGACTGTTCGAATTGCAGAATGTGCAAACACTGAAGTTGGATGTGACACGACCCGACCTGATCGCGGAATGTTCTGCGCGCACTGGACCAATCGACATACTTTTCAATTGCGCCGGGTTCGTTCACGCCGGCTCCATCAACGATTGTACTGAAGACGATTGGGACTTTGGTATGACGCTCAACGTACGTTCGATGTTTAGGATGATAAAAGCGTTCCTACCGGGTATGATCGCAAAGGGCGGTGGATCGATCGTTAACACCTCCTCCGTAGCAGGTCTGAAAGGTGTCCCGAACCGATTCATCTATAGCGTCACCAAAGCAGCCGTAGTCGGCCTCACTAAGGCCGTTGCGGTCGATTTCATCCAACAAAAAGTCCGGTGCAACGCGATCTGTCCGGGAACGGTCGAATCTCCCTCCTTGAATGGGAGAATCGCGGCGCAGGCGCAACTAGAAGGTAAAAGCGAGACGGAAGTGCGAGAAGCTTTTGTCGCTCGTCAGCCAATGGGTCGTCTAGGCCAACCTTCCGAGATCGCGGCGCTAGCTGTCTACCTGGCCTCAGATGAATCTGGATTCACTACCGGACAAATTCATATTATTGACGGAGGCTGGTCGGCGTAGCCTGCGCCGGCAACGCCGACAGCGCCAGGAATGCCGAGAACGTCGAGGAACATCCATCACAAACACGCGAGATGTGAACAGGTAAATGGTGAGTACCGTAAGGACCGAAAGCGTGTCGCGGTCTCGACGCACCACGATAGCCACTTCCTTTCTACAGCTTAACGTTCAAGGCGCAGGTGGTCTGGCCGTTTGCGGACGGGCAATTGGGGGAGAAACAAGCAAGGACTAGTTTCTCGGGTTCGCCGGTGTGCTACTGTTCGGCCGTAACGCATCATGAAACGCATTGGTATCCTAACCGCTGGCGGCGATACCCCGACAATGAACGCTACCGTCCATGGTGCCGTCGTTCGGGCCAATCAGCTGAAGGTCGAAATCTTCGGCTTGATCAAGGGGTTCAATTGTCTTTTTAATCCGCGGGTTCCACACGTCCATCTCAATCCACTCTACCAGGAGATTCCGGAGCTCGATCCGACCAAGGGCGGCACATTGATCGGCGCGTCCCGCGATTACGTTGACCCAGAGAAAAAGGCGGAACTAGATTTAGTAGCGTCGCGTCTGGAAGGGCTTGGTATTGAAGGGCTCATCTGTGTTGGCGGCGATGGCACGCTGAATGGGTTGCAACCGTTGGCTGAGCGGCTGCCGACTGTTCTGGCACCCAAAACCATCGACAACGATCTCGGGCTCAATTATCCGAGCGAACCCGATGAATGGGTGCGCATCAAAGACAGTGACGCGAGAAGTGGATTCCGTTACGAGCACAGAAGTTCTCAGGCCGCGTTCGACTTGGAATATGTTGTCAACTACGTCACTCCCGGATACGCAACCGCAGTATTTGTGTCGGCCGGGGGTGTCGAACGCATTCGCACTACGGCGGAGAGCCACCGACGAATCGCGATCATCGAAGTGATGGGTCGGCACTCCGGTTATATTGCGCTCGGTTCAGCCTACGGTCGCCCAGACATAATTCTCCTGCCTGAGCACCCGCTCGATCTGGAACGTTTGGTAGAGCGAGTGAAGCATCTTTATGACCTGCAGAAAAATGTCGTCATCGTCTGTGGAGAAGGAATTGTGGATGAGCAAGGTCGTGAACTCGGCGCGGAGACTAAAACGACCGATCCGGCTGGGAACGTCGCGTTGAGCGGCGCGGCGGAAGCGCTTCGGCATAAATTCATTCAGATGATCGGCGATCGCTATTTTCAGCTCTATCGTCGAGGTAACTCGGCCCGGGAAGCGGTTTTCACTCGTAAAGTTGGTCACACTCAGCGAGGAGGAAGACCGATCCTTTTCGACCGTTTCTACGCTGCTCAACTCGGGGCCAAAGCGGTTGAACTCCTGCTGGAAGGACAGAATAATGCGGTCGCCATACTGCAGCACAACTCCAGCCGCGGATTTCACGTTGAAGGATATGACGCCAACCGGTTCCGTGACCGGTGGGGATACATTCACGCCCGCCGGATGCATCCATTGCTCTATGATCCCAAGTTGATGAAACCTTCGCGGGCTGGCGTAGACTATTTGCTGCCGATCTTCACCGACGCGATTGGTGAAGATGACATGGAACACATTCGCAGGACTCTCTTCGCGCAGGGTAATCTAGCCCAGCCATATCACTCAATTAACACCGACATCAACAAACGGATTCGCTACCTGGCAGAGGAAGAAGCAGTGATCTAACGGAGGACCGGGGACCGAAGATCGAATGCGGGATACGGAATAGGAGGTCCCCGTGGCCGCGACGAAGCGTTTCACGTAGTCGGGTTTTCGTCCTACTATTATGGGTAGTCCTGACGCGGTGAGAACTATCACAAACGTCACTCGTCCTTTTCCTTTTCAGGTTTAATAAAGGGTCTGAACAGATCGATCGGCACCGGCAGGAACGTCGTGGTGTTATGCTCGCTGGAGATTTCCCGCATTGTCTGCAGAAATCGAAGTTGTAACGCAATCGGTTGAGCCGAAATCATGGCCGCGGCCTGCACCAGTTTTTCGGCGGCTTGAAACTCGCCTTCCGCGTTAATGATCTTGGCGCGGCGCTCGCGCTCGGTTTCGGCCTGGCGTGCCATTGCGCGTTTCATGCCGTCTGGTAGCACGACATCTTTAACTTCTACCGCCGTTACTTTGATACCCCACGGATCGGTGGCCCGATCGATGATCTCCTGCAACGTGATATTGATCTTCTCACGCTGGGAAAGCAGCTCGTCGAGCTCTGCTTGTCCAAGCACGCTGCGCAATGTGGTTTGAGAAATCAGGGAGGTAGCCTTGAGGTAGTTCTCTACCCGAACCACCGCCGCGTCCGGTTCAACCACACGAAAATAAACGACAGCATCGACCGTTACCGGCACGTTATCTCGTGTCATTACTTCTTGACGTGCGACATCAATCGTCACGACGCGGAGATCCATTTTCACCATTCTATCGACCACCGGAATCAGGAAAATTAACCCTGGCCCTTTTGTGCCGAGGAGTTTTCCGAGCCGGAAGATTACTCCGCGCTCGTACTCGCGCAGAATCCGGATGGTCTGGGGCAGGAAGATCGCCGCGAGGACAAACACGGGAACAATCCAGGCGATCAATTTTGCGAAATCTTCCAACATGAAATGCTGTGGTTAAGTCTTGGGTCGCACCTGCACCGTCAATCCTTTGACCGCGCTTATCTGAACGAGCTGTCCCTTTTCCACTGGGATGTCACTGGTCGCATTCCAGTATTCCCCTTCCAAAAAAATCTTGCCACCCGTCAGATCGATTGGGGTGAGCGCATTAACTGTTTTCCCAATCATGGTTTCTGTTCCGACCTTAACCGGCAGACGCTGGGCACGAAGCCCGCTGCCGATGATCATGACAAAGAACACTGCAGTTAGAATAACGCCGGGAATAATGTACTGGAGTGACAGACGAAACACTGGGTCCTGACGATTGAAAAGCATGAGTGAACCGATCAGAAATGCAACTATACCGCCGATGGTCAGAACGCCGTGAGTCGGTGCGAATATATCGATAATAAACAGCGCGATCGCCAATCCTATGAGCAGAAGTCCCGTAATGTTAACCGGCAGGATTGCGGCCATATAAAGCGCCAGAAGCAGCGCGACTGCTCCGACTACTCCGGGCAGTATCGCTCCCGGCGTATTGAGTTCGCCGATGATTCCGTAAATTGCGATCAGCAACAAGATGTACATGACCTCGGGCCGCCAGGCAGCTTGAAAGATCTGTTCGGCGGCGGACATTTTGATCTCGATAATCTGAGCGTTGGCCGTCTTCAACGACTTGTAGTTCACAACACGGCCATCCAACCGACGGAGCAGGTCGTCACGATCCACTGCGATGATTTCGATCACTTTCAGATCGCGTGCCTTCTCTGCCGTAATTGACGAGCTATCGCGGACCGCTGATTCGGCCCATTCAACATTTCGACTTCGTTTGGTGGCG
>WNFJ01354903.1_pt1 | contig 10963 bp, 9 predicted proteins | sample 5400461 | NCBI WGS metagenome assembly WNFJ01 (sample SAMN13153349, study PRJNA577476) | soil metagenome | isolation source: 115 cm saprolite on Douglas fir-dominated hillslope | place: USA:California | collected 2013-09-17 | reverse complement strand
TTGTTGAATTCTGGCTAAAAAGGAACATTTTTCTCTTGGTACGGCCATATCCAATCGCCATTTATTTACAATGGTTGGCGCTCGGCTTTTTAGTTATCTATAAATGGTCGGAAAAACCATTATTCTTAAAGCAGGGACTTTTGATCCTTGTGCCACTCTTAATAGCAGCGGTAATTTGGGGATGGATAAATGAGCTGCGAGCCCTTTATGAAGTATACCCAATAGTCATTTTACTTATATCTTATTCTATAGCTAGAATTTTACATGTGAATATCAATATTAAACTCAGCTAGTATTCTTTTCTGCGCGCTCGAGTTTTCTCAATTCCAAAGAAAGGGACCGGATTTAGTCGAGATTTTCTAGAGAAGGTGAGTAATATTACCCATGATAGAAGACCATCAAGCGAATAAACTTAAATAGAGACNNNTATAAAAAGGAGTCTTTCTTATGCAGTCGATCTATCATATGTGTCCATCGGAGATGATTGGGGATATGCTCTATCCCCTGAATACCTTAAGAGAACTTTATCCCCTCGTCTATGAGCGTGAGATGATCAAGTACCAGGACCATCCTCATTGTCAGGATCTACAGGCAAGAAGAATTCCGAAACTTAACTGTCTCTGGCATGATGTAGTTCACTGCTTTTCGATCCATCCCAACCTGCTGTATCGTGCACTACAGGAACGTGAACTGCCTGTGAGACCGGAACGTACGTTCTTTCAAATTCCTCTGACCACCCTGCAGGCAGGACAAGTAGTAGTCTTGCAGACATCTATCCGAGATGATCCAACAGTTCCCATTTATGATGATACCGTGAGCTGGCTAGATTTTACCACCTACCATGAATTAACGCTGGTACCGCCAGATGCACTGGAATGGTATGATCAACTCACTTTGCTGAAAAGAACAATTGGACTGTTTGTCGGAGTTCCTCTGATCTTGGTCCATGCACCGATTTCGATCAAGCAAGCATGCGTGATCAGCTGGAGAGAAGCATTGGTTCCTACGCGAAAAATGCAATGGTGAACCAATTCATATGTCGTCTCGGTACCGATTGGTGATCGGCAAGCGGCGGTCACGACCGAAGGCGCGTGGAGTAATTTTTACGCCCGGGGGTGCTTGGCGACGTTTATATTCACTGGTATCGACCAGTCGCATGACACGTTCAACCGTTTCACGCCGAAAACCCATCGCTAGCATCTCGTCAAAGCTGCGATCATCCTCAACATAGGCTTGTAGAATTGGATCCAATTCGTCATAGGACGGCAAACTATCAGTGTCTTTCTGATCGGGACGTAGTTCGGCAGAAGGAGGTTTGTTGATGACCGCTTGTGGAATAACCGGTTTATCTCCAAGAGTGTTGCGATACTTACACAGTTCGTAGACCAGCGTTTTCAGTACATCCTTCAGGACAGCGAAGCCACCTGCCATGTCCCCGTAGAGCGTGCTATAGCCGACCGCCATCTCAGATTTATTGCCTGTGGTGAGCACAAGTGAGCCAGACTTGTTGGAGATGGTCATCAAGATATTCCCGCGAATGCGAGCCTGCAAATTCTCAGCGGCCAGACCAGGATATTCTGTACCCAGCGCAGGCTCCATCATCTGCAGTGACACGCGGAACGCTTCTTCAATAGGGATTGTCAGGTAACGGATACCGAGATTTTCTGCCAGTTGGTAGGCATCGCTCTTGCTGTGCTCCGATGAATAGCCGGAAGGCATAGAAATGCCTGTGACATTTTCTGGTCCCAACGCATCTACTGCAATTGCTGCTACCAACGAAGAGTCAATACCGCCGGAGAGACCGATGAGCACATCTTTAAATCCATTTTTGTGTACGTAATCGCGTGTGCCCAGTACTAGAGCTGAATAAATCTCTTCGAGCTGCTTCATACGTGGTTCTATCCGCTGAGGTGCGGCCAGGACGACTGGGGGAGTATTGTTGAGCGGTTTGGGCGGACTGGTGTCAACAGTGATGATCGGTACAGTGTCGATATTGATGCGCCAGCGCTCCTGGCGACGACGAGCATCATGCAGGCGCGAACGGAACACAGAAGCAGTATCAAGATCTACAATGAGCATATCCTGCTCGAAATGCTTGCCGCGTGCGATCAAGAGTCCCTGCTCATTGAAGACCATACTCCCGCCATCGAAGACCAGTTCATCCTGTCCGCCTACCATATTGAGGTAGGCAATGATCACGCTGTTATCGGCAGCGCGTGTGGCAATCATCTCTTCACGAACGGCTCCTTTTCCGCTATAGTATGGTGAGCCATTGATATTGATAATGACCTCTGCGCCAGCGTGAGCCTGTCGTGGGAGTGGACCAGTAGGATACCAGATATCTTCGCAGATATTAATACCTACGTGAATGCCGTGGATAAGAAAAATGGGAGCCTTGCTTCCCGCCTGGAAATAGCGGTACTCGTCGAATACTCCATAGTTGGGTAGGTAGTGTTTGTGGTAAACTCCTGCTAGTTTCCCCTCATGGACAACTGCCGCAGCATTATAGATATCGTGGTCACGATCAACAAAACCAATAAAAGCTGTGAGCCCTGGGAAATCGCTGCTGACCTGGATGATTTCATCCAGCTTGTGCAGATTGGCAGCTACAAATCCCGGTTTGAGCAGTAAGTCTTCAGGAGGGTAGCCAGACAGAGCTAGCTCAGGAAAACAGACCATATGTGCTCCTGCTGCATAGGCTTGCTGCATTGAGTCAATAATCTTGCGCGTGTTGCCTACCAGATCACCTACAGTCGTATTGACCTGGGCAAGTGCGACACGTAGCGGTATGATATTCATAATAATAGATCCTTTCCTGAAGTAGTTAGAGAGGAGTTCTCTTTCATGCCATATCTTCTTCCGACCGAGTCCACCGTTGGAGCTTTTTTGTTTCTTACTGTCCCTCTCCTTCTGGTGATTTACCTGGGTTTTCTATTGTTTATCCGACCTCCAAAGAAAGTCTTATTTGCTTCTCTGCTTGGTGGGATAATTGTAGGCCTGACCAATCTGTTGATTGATGTTGCGGCGTACTATGCCCACTGGTGGCATTATACCCTCAATGAGTTGGTCTTGCACGTACCATTGCCATTTTATATTTCTCCTGCTCTGGTTTTCGGTAGTCTGACATATCTCTTAATCTGGCATTTCGGACGTGGGCGATCACGCTGGTTCGCACTGCTCCTGCTGATTGGGATCCCTCTGTTCTGTATTGTTCGTGATGTCTTAGGTGGGCTCACTCATACCGCATTCCAGGAGTGGGAAAATGGACTGGTTGCCACGCTGGTCACAATCGTGATGTGGATTGTGGCATTCTATGCTGGTTTCTGGCTGTTCTGGCGCGTGGCTGCACAAACAGGGGGTGCTTTTGGGCTAAAAAGCGATTGACAGAACATCTGTTATTTCTGATCTAAAGCTCTAGCGATAATTTCCGCAATGTCCTCAATCTGCATCTTCTCTTCGGCTTCAACACCCTTGACGCCATCCTCAAACATGGTGATGCAAAAGGGGCAAGCAGCTGCAAGCACTTCGGCATTGGTCTCCAATGCCTCATTGACACGAGTCTGGTTGACGCGCTTGCCAATCTTCTCCTCCATCCACACGCGGCCACCACCACCTCCACAGCAGAAACTCTTGTTGCGATTGCGGCGCATCTCGGTGACGCCATTGCTATTAAGTACATTTAAGGTACGGCGTGGCTGGTCGTATACGCCGTTGTAGCGTCCAATGTAGCAAGGATCATGATAGGTCAATTTACGCTGGTCAAAGCCCTCGGGAAGTTTGAGCTTTCCTTCTGCCAGCAGAGAGTCGATAAAGACTGTATGATGGACCACCTCATAGTTGCCACCAAGCTGCGGATACTCGTTCCTGATGGTGTTGAAGCAGTGTGGGCAGGCCGTAATGATGGTGCGCTGCTTGGAATACGGCGGGCGCAGTAAATTGCCGCCCCTACCTATGGCGATAAATCGCTCAAGGGGATGGTCATGCGAGTGACCATTCTGGTCATCATTCACGGTAGAGCTATTAAAGCCGTAATTGTTTAGCGTCTCGATGTTTTGCTGTGCCTGCATCTGCCATAGGTACTCGTTACCAATACGGCGTGCAGGATCTCCTGTGCAGGACTCTTCGGGACCAAGGATAGCAAAGTTGACATTAGCCGCTTTTAAAATCTTGGCGACAGAAGTGGCCACTTGCTGATTGCGGCGATCAAAGGAGCCCATACAGCCGACCCAGTAGAGAACATCGGCATCAGAGTTCTCTGCCATCAAGGGAATATCCAGGCCAGCTGCCCACTCGGCACGTTTGTCGCTGCTGATCTCCCACGGATTGCCATTGCGCTCGATATTGTTGAACAATGACGTCACCTCTGACGGGAAGTCGCTTTCCTCCATCACCAGGGAGCGGCGCATATCCACAATCTTCGGCACATGCTCGATATCAACCGGACATACCTCCATACAAGCCATACAGGTGGTACAGGACCACAGGGCTTCTTTAGAGATGATACCGCCGATCATTGGTTCGTCATGAGCTTCCTGTTCCTTGTTTGTCTTGTCTGCCTTGATGCCAGCGACACCAAGCTTGTTATAGATCGAGTTCTCACCAAGAATTTCATCGCTGCGTACAAAAAGAGATTCCTTGACGCCAAGAATGATCTCTTTAGGGAACAGAGGTTTGCCTGTATTGGTGGCCGGACAAACTGTGTTGCAGCGACCACATTCCGTACAGGCGTAACCATCGAGCAAGTCTTTCCAGGTGAACTGTTCTACCTTTGAGACTCCATAATCCTCACGCTCCTCCAGGTTTTCTAGCAATGGTAGTGCTCCCTGTGGCTTGTAGTTACGGAGGAAGACATTGAAGGGAGTTGCCATTAGGTGCAGATGTTTGGAGCGCGGTAGATAGACCAGGAAACTGAGCACGACAAGGATATGCAGCCACCAGAAGAAGCGATATGCCTCAATATTGAATGCTGGGCCAGCCTGACTGAACCATGGGCCAAACAACGCACCAATGGGTGTCCAGGCAGCTCCATGACTGGACGCGTACTCAAAACCCTCAACAAGGGCCAGTGTGAGAATCACCAGAAAAATCAGGCCCAGGATGATAAAACCGTCCCAAGGACCGTGCAGGAAGCTACTGAGTTGTTTTGGACGTACGATGCCACGACGAATAGCAAAGACGATTAGCGAGACAATAACCAGGACAACGAAGATATCCAGCACGACCGCGAAAACGCGATTTCCACCAAGCAGTGGCAATGAGCCATTGAAGGCTCCGAGGATCAAATTCAGCAGACCGAACTGGATGATGATAAAACCCCAGAAGGTGAAGAAGTGTGCAAGGCCGGGAATGGGATCGCGTAGCACACTGCTCTGGCCGAGAACGACCTGGAAGAATTCACCGATGCGATTACTCATATGGTCATTGCGGTCCTCTGGTCGTGCTTTGAGCAGGAGTGTAATGAGCTTGCCCACACGGACGCCAAAGAGCACAAGTGCCGCTCCAAAAAGTACCACGAACAGTGTGGTACCGATCCATCCCCCAGTTGGCGAAATTATAGGGGAAGTCATAAAATGCCTCCGTTTTACCTGTAGAGAGGGGAGAACAGCGGACGCAATGAATTGCGGTCCCTACCCATGACGATAAATCGTGTCTATCTTGTACTTTCTACCTTTCATTGCACTGCATCCTTTTCGCCAGATACGTTAGATTTCCACGCAATGAATTGCCATCGGTAGGGACAGCAATTCATTGCGTCCGCTTTTTTTCTTGCCCCTGCATCTTTACAAGAAAACATGTCCGTTGTTCCCCAAAACGTGCAATCACTCAGAATCAGGCTTTGCGTCTCTTTATTTCAGCTGTCAGTTTCGGCAAGATAGCCACAACATCACCCACAACTCCTAAGTCGGCAACAGAGAAGATAGGCGCGTGCTCGTCTTTATTAATGGCGACAATATACTTGGAGCCTTTCATTCCTGCCAGATGCTGGATGGCACCGCTAATACCACAGGCGATATATAGGGTTGGTTTCACCGTTTTGCCAGTCTGACCAACCTGGTAGCTATAGGGGAGCCATCCGGCATCAACGATAGCGCGTGTGGCACCAGGAGCACCATCTAGGACACGGGCGAGTTCCTCGACCAGAGGGAAGTTCTCAGCTTTGCCCAATCCGCGTCCCCCGCTAACAACCACATTGGCGTCTTCCAGCGCGGGACCTTCGCTTTGCACCTCTACGGTCTCCAGTATCCTGATCGTTTGTGCTACAGCACTGACCGAAACATCAAGACGTTCAATTTTAGCCGTGCGTTCCTCATAGCGCTCCAGGGGAAAAGCTTTTGGACGGGCGAGCACGATGCCAGGATGCTGGTTGGGATGGGTTACAGTCACGACATTTTCTCCACCCCAGGGAACGGTGACTTTGAGTCCATCTGTATCGAATGCCAGATCGGTTGCATCGGTAATCAGACCCATGTTATTGCGAACGCTCAAACGGGCCGAGATATCGCGTAGAGCGTAGGTAGATGCCAGTAGAAGCAGAGAAGGCTGATGGTGTCGAATTAAATGGCTCAGTGTCTCTAGTGCGGGGAGGGTGAGGTACTGGTCATAAACGGCATCGGTATGGACGTAAACTTTCTCCGCGCCGTACTGACCGAGCGTAGGAGCAACCTCAGCTGCGCCAGCACCAAGAACAATGGCTTCGGCTCGACCGAGTTTCGCAGCTTTGCCCAGAACTTCCAGCGACGAGCGGACGGGCTTGCCCTCTTCCAGTTCAACCAGGACCCAAATCGTATTTGCCATGTACTTCTCCTTCTAGGGCTAGAGCAACTGGTAACGCTGCAGGAAGTCGGCTATCTGCTGCGCTGCATTGCCATCATCTTTGATTACCTGCCCTGCTGCACGAGCCTCTGCTGCACCTATCGTCAACACACGTTCGCGTGCTCCAGCCTCGCCCACAAGTGCCGGATCGATACTGAGATCAGTCAGAGTCAATTGGCTGAAGGGCTTCTTTTTGGCTCCCATAATGCCTTTCATCGTTGGATAAATAGCATCGAATGAACCGCTGGCAATCGTGACCAAGGCAGGTAAAGTACTTTCCACAGTCTGATATCCCTTGGGGATGACGCGTTTGATGACAGCCTTCTGCCCTTCGACTTTAATTTCACGTGCAAAGGTCAATTGAGGGATACCCAGAAATTCTGCGATAGCACCGGGAACCATCCCTGTATAGCCATCGGTACTCTCAGTCGAGCAGAAGATCAGTTCAGCACCTTCCTTCTTGAGGACCGCCGCCAGGACACGGGCGGTGCTGATAGCATCTGATCCTGCCAGAGCGGGATCTGTAACAAGGATGGCGCCATCGGCTCCCATTGCCAGAGCACGACGCATGGCCTCTTGGGCACTAGTAGGACCCATGCTCAACGCAATCAACTCACTATTGCCAAGTGTATCGCGCAGTTTGATAGCTGCGGCGATAGTGCTTTCATCTCCGGGATCGAGGACCAGTGAAACGCCATTGCGTACAAGACGTTTAGTGGTCGGATCGAGTTTGCTAATCGTGGTATTCGAGTCAGGTACCTGTTTTATGCAAATAAAGATCTTCATTGCAAATATGCCTCGTCTTCCATTGTGCTTGACGTGGGTGGAGAAAGGGAAATGCCATTGTTTTCTAGGCTATTTCATTGTACCTGTGGCGAAAAGGGGGTGTCAACATTGCCAGCTAACGATGGCTGACAATTCCTTTTTCCTTTCTTTCTCAATAATTGAGAACGTTCATGTCCATACTATGCCATAAACAGTCGTGAGCTATCAAGGCGCATCCTTTTTTTGTCCTGTTCTTTGCCTTGCCTGCGCTATAGCTATAGCGACTGCAACGAAGCCAGCACAGCACAATGGTAGACCGACTTGCGAACTCTGAGTGAGCAACCATAGGATAGCTCCAACAACCTCCATGATAATGCCACCGACAAATAGCAGAACGATTGCCAGGGGTGATGTATCGAATGCCGTACGGATATCCTCTCGGCTATAGACTGGTGCTGGCTGTGTACCTCTGGTTGCTGATACTTCTGGAGCTTCTAGTGCTGTCTCTTGTTCAGCTGGCTCATGCTGAGCGGAGCTAGCAGTGCGGAGAGCCGCATACAATGCCTCGCTTTTCTGGCGTGGAGCGCGAATCGAAACGTTGTGCCTCCCCGCCGAGACCACAATTTCACGGAATACGGGCTTGTATGTTTTCTGGCGCAGCGTCACATGGCTTATGCCGGAAAGATCGAGCGCATCGAAAAAGAGCTTTTCCCTGGGAAAGCTCTTGCAATAAAAGCCGATCAAGCGCTGATTGGTGAGAATAACCTCACAGGCCTCGCTATGGGAACGCTTGTCGCTGTCCCAGATAGCGGGTATAGACAGAACTGGTTCCTCTCCTACTTGTAGTTGTTTGCTCAATCCCTTACATCGCGAAAGGATCTTTTCTGCGTTCTTGCTAGTATTGGGCATTGTTGTGTTATAGCCTTCCTTCTCTGTCTGGCAAGATTATAGCATATTATGTTAGGTGACCCAACTCAGATCCAGGGAGAATTGAAGATATCAGCGAGATGAGAGGGATAAAAATGGGATCAGTGGGCTTGATGGCTACCAATTGGTTCTATAGGGATAGAAAGATAACAACAGTTCCTTTAAAAAAAGGTATAATAAATGATGCAACGAACTCGTTAAATTACAATCAGGAGGTGTCTATGATCAGAATTGGCCAAGCAATTGAGGGTCCGAAGGATGAGCCTTTTTGGTATGATAGGGAGAATTTCATCTCGCAGGAGTTACCGCTTGCATCTTATCCTGAGGAGGACAAATTGCTAGCAAATGTATTCTGTCGATGTGGATCTACAAAATATGTAGACTCAAATGGCCTATGTGCCTATTGTTACTTGAAATGGGGGAGACAATTAGAGGAATATGACGAGAAAGGTCTACCTCTCTTCAGAGCCGGATGAATGGCAGATGTATATCGGGACTGGATACAGATCAGTTGATAGTGTTAGCTTTTGTAAAAGGCGTAGTAGTTACATCCAATGGGTAAAAATAAGTTGGTCAGTAAGCTGTTCGACAGGTGCGCGATCATCTGTGACGACAATGCCGTCGTTGGAGCGACCTTGGGTGACTGCAGGGATCACATTCTGAGCGACCTGTCCTAGTACTGTTGTTGGCGCCAAACGTGCAAGGTTTGCCTGAAAGACTGGTATCGATGTTGATGTCAGGGTTGCCATCAAAACAGTGTTAAGAGTACCAGGGACATTTATTTCGTAGATGGTAGGAAAGACCTGACTCATAGTATTGACGAATGCTTGTACCAAACTGAAATTAGAACGACCATGAATGGTATTAAGGACAACTACACCGTTTGGGGACAAATGTGAACGAACTAATGTAAAGAACTCCTTAGTTGCTAAGTGAAATGGAATATAGAACTGTTGGTAGGGATCGAGAGCAATAACGTCATACTGGGTCTGTGTTGTGGAGAGGAAGGTTCGTCCATCTTGGGTGTAAACATGCAGATTTGGTTCAGTCATATTGAAGAACTTCCGCCCAGCTTCGACGACAGCAGGGTCAAGCTCGACACCGTCAATGGGCACTGAGTTGTAGACATGCGTAAACTGGCGGGCAATCGTCCCCCCCGCCAATCCTATAATACAAACACGATGCAGATGCTGTGGTTCTTGGAGCATATTCTGTGCAGGCGCTTGACTTAAATAAGGTGCGACGAGAAAGTCGTCCCAGTACTCATTGGTGATTATGGTCTTAGGATTGTAGACCGAGTGTATACCCCCACCTTCGTTGAAGAGAAGTTGTCGCGTGCCGTCAGGAAGTTGTGTTACCTGGATGTAGTTATAGTATGACTCTTGTTCATAGAGCAAGTAAGGGATAGTTTTGAGTGGTCCCAGGGGTGACACGAGTGGAATCAGGGTCAGAAGGAACATAGGACGCCAACGAAGACGAACCCCCCACAGTGAAGCAGCAAAAAGTAACGCTGCAAAGATGAGCATCGTGCGCTGTACACCGTATGCTGGAATTAGCCATAGCACTGGAAAAAATACCCCGATGATACTTCCAATAGTTGAAATGGCATAGAATGACCCGCTTACACGCCCACTTTTGGCGACCTTATGTGTTATGAGACGAATTGCGAAGGGAGAGACACAGCCAAGTAGAGTTACTGGAATTACTGGAATGGCGAAGAGTAAAATTGCATCCAGGAAGGCGGTAAGCAGAAACTGCTGGAAGATCGTCGTGGACCAGGGAAGGATACCTTGAGCCACAAACGGAATGAGCGACATTGAAAGTGCTGCCGCTGCTGTAATTGCACAAAGTGCGCGTTCATAAGGATAGTGATCAGCAAGTTTGCCACCAAAAAAGTATCCAATGGTCAGAGAGAGCAGAATCAGGCTGATGATAGCGGTCCAGACATAGATTGATGTGCCAAAGTATGCAGCAAGAAAGCGCGAAGCACACATCTCGATGGCGAGACTGCTCATGCCGCTGACGAATACCAGCACGATAAGAAAATACTTCAAGACTCCTCCCAATTGTTTATAAAAGATGAGGGACCAGTATAATATATACGATCAGGCTTCTTCCACTATGTCATATCATAGTAGTCATGCTTAAATCTAGGGGGATCAAGGGACTAAATTCGCAGAGGACAATGGTTGGTCCCGACAGAGTATATTTTGCATGACTGCTCGAATGCTCACCTTGTCGCATAGAAGAAGCTGCACTACAATAAAAATGATCAAAAATGTGTGTGCGAACTGTGCAAGAGTCGTGAAATACTTCTGTGATTACGAGGATGCTCCATATGTCAAATTTGCTCGCTGCGCGTGCTCAGATGGGCACGTCATTAGCATTTCATATCATCTTTTCTTCCCTGGGGGTTGGGATACCCTTACTTCTCTGTATTGTTGAAGGATTGGCACTG
>WNFJ01035639.1_pt4 | contig 10963 bp, 9 predicted proteins | sample 5400461 | NCBI WGS metagenome assembly WNFJ01 (sample SAMN13153349, study PRJNA577476) | soil metagenome | isolation source: 115 cm saprolite on Douglas fir-dominated hillslope | place: USA:California | collected 2013-09-17 | reverse complement strand
AACTGAAAGAAACCTGATTCGAAGATCCCGACAACCCGAAAGCGGCGGATACCGGGGCGCATTCCGATCGGCGTCATGTCCCCCTGGGGACTGACGATCGTAATGACGCTGTTCAGGATCATACCGGTATCGGTCGCGAGGCCGGAGCCGAGAATAACGCCCGGAAAGGCGTCCCCAGCTTTCAGGCGGTCGAGCGACCCTGCTTTCAGATGGGTAAGCATGTCGCTGACCTGCGGCTCCAGATCGACGTCGATGCCAAACAGCACGCCGCCTTTCGACTGCAAAGTGCCCGCAAAGAAGACGCCGCTGGATACCGATGGCGCGGCGCCAATCACGTGCGGGATCTTGCGCAGTTTCGCGGTGAGCAATGGCCAGTTTTCAATCGCGCCGCCGGCCTGCTGCGGGATCACGTCCACATGCGCCGTTGCGCCCAGCAGGTTTTTCTGCAGCTCGTTACTGAAGCCATTATTGATGGCCAGCGCGATAATCAGCGCCATCACCCCGGCAGCCACTCCCACCACTGAAATCGCGGTAACGATGGATACCACGGCTTCCTTGCGCTTGGCGCGAAGATAGCGGCGGGCGACGAATAGCTCGAAGTGCGTGGCCACAGCGTCAGGACTCGAGAGCACGCAGCCGCTCGGCAACGCCGATTTCGCCTTCCGGCCTGAGCAGCGGAAACAGAATCACATCGCGAATGGTGTGTGAACCGGTGAGGAGCATGGTGAGCCGGTCAATGCCAATTCCCTCCCCTCCCGTGGGCGGCATCCCGTAACAAAGGGCGCGCACATAATCTTCATCCATCTGGTGCGCTTCCTCATTGCCCCGCTCGCGCATGCCAATCTGCATTTCGAAGCGACGGCGTTGCTCCTGCGGATCGTTCAACTCTGTATAAGCGTTCCCAATCTCCATCCCGCCCGCGAAGATCTCGAAACGCTCCACCAGTTCCGGCTCATCCGGCTTATTCTTCGACAGCGGCGAGGTTTCCACCGGGAAATCGTAGATGATGGTCGGCTGTACGAGCTGCGCTTCAGCCACGCGCTCGAAAATTTCCGCCAGGGCCTCGCCCGAACTGCCTTTTGATGAATGCTGCTTCAGCCATTCGGGATCGCGCACGTTATCGAGCGTGGGCCGGTCCGCGCCTTCCCAAAACTCGACGACCGCCTCGCGCATGCTGAAGCGGCGCAGCGACCCGAAATCCAGCCGCGCGCCGTCCCACTCCACCTCCGTGCCTCCGGTCGCATCGATTGAAACCTGTTTCAGCAGCTCGGCCGAGAGATCCATCATTCCGCGGTAATCGGTGTAGGCCTGGTAGAACTCCAGCATGGTGAATTCCGGATTGTACTTGAAACCCAGTCCTTCATTCCGGAAGTTGCGATTGATTTCGTAGACCCGTTCCAAGCCTCCCACTACCAGCCGCTTCAGGTACAACTCCGGCGCGATGCGCAGATAGAGATCGACATCCAGCGTATTGTGGTGCGTGACGAATGGTCGCGCCGTGGCTCCGCCGTAGAGCGGCTGCATCATGGGCGTCTCCACTTCGATATAACCGCGCTCCTCAAGCTGCCGCCGGAAGGAGGAGATAATCTTGCTCCGCGTGACGAACACTTTGCGTGACTCGGGATTTGCAATCAAGTCCAGGTATCGCTGGCGGTACCGCATCTCCACATCTTCCAACCCGTGCCATTTCTCGGGCATGGAAAAGAGAGTCTTGGAGAGAAACTCCAGGCGCTCGACGTGCACCGTCAACTCTCCCGTGCGCGTCCGGAACAGATACCCCTCTGCGCCAATCACGTCGCCGATATCCAAAATCTGAAACAGGCGGAAATCGTTGGCGCTGACGGCATCGCTTCGCACGTAAATCTGCAGCTGCTCGCCATTCTGCGCCAGGTGCGCAAACCCGGCTTTGCCTTTGCTGCGAATGGTTTTTACGCGCCCTGCGATGCGGACTTTAAGTTGAGGAGAAAGCTCTTCGGCGGTCTTAGAACCGTATTCGGCCAGGATCTGCGGGATGGCATGCGTGAAGTCGTAGCGCTTGCCATACGCGCGGTGGCCCAACTGCTCGATCTCGCTTAGCTTCTCCCAACGCTGCTTGAGCAGTTCGTCTTCCAGAGACAATCCATTCTCCTTTACGGGAAATACGTTATTATAAGTCACGCGGTTCACTCACTGATCGAACGACGCCACCTTTGACCCGTTCTCTGTCGATCGTCATTCCTGCATACAACGAAGAAAAGCGCCTCGCCGCCACACTGGAACGCATCAACAGTTACCTCGCCGGCGCCGGCTGGAAGTTCAGCGAGATTGTGGTTGTGGACGATGGCTCGCGCGACGGCACGGTCGCGTTGGTGGAGAATTTCGCCGCCCGCGCTCCCTGCGTGCGCCTTGTGCGAAACCCCGGGAATCGCGGCAAAGGCTATTCCGTGCGTCATGGAATGCTCGAGGCCAAGGGCGAGTGGGCCTTGTTCACCGACGCTGATCTCTCATCGCCGATCGAGGAACTGGAAAAGCTGTGGACCAAGGCGGACGAGACCCGCGCGCAAGTGGCCATCGGCTCGCGCGCCCTGGACCGTTCTCTGGTCGGTACGCATCAGCCGCTGCTCCGCGAATACGCCGGCAGGGCGTTTAATCTGGCGGTACGGCTCATCACCGGCCTGCCGTTTTGGGACACGCAATGCGGATTCAAGCTCTTTGAAACACGGGCGGCGCGCGAGATTTTCCGGCGCCAGCAGCTCGAGCGCTTCGGATTCGACGTCGAGGTGCTCTTCATCGCCCGCAAGCTTGGCTATTCCGCCATTGAGGTGCCCGTGCGTTGGAACGATGTGGCTGGCACCAAGGTGAGCACGCTGAATGGGCTCGCGGCATTCCTCGATCCCCTGCGCGTTCGCGCGAACCAATGGAAAGGCAGGTACCGCTGATTTTGACGATCCCGGCCGAAATCCTAGTGGGGTCGGGCAATCATGCCCGCAGCCGGCCTTCCGGCCGGCTGGACCCGCTGCAAAGCGGGGTCCGCAAGCTGAAAAGCCTGCCCCACTTTTGCAGACACGTCGTTCCGCGTCCCTTACCGGCGCACGATGACTTCGCGCAACTGCTCGCGCGTGAGGAAGAACTTCACAGATTCGAACTGCTGAAAAAGTTTCTCCAGACTGCGGTTATTGAAGATCTGGGCGGGTTTGCGCATGCCCCGCTGGGCGAGCAGAAGGTGCTGCTGGTCCTTGATGCGGAACGAGTAAAACGGCACTTGTTGCGCTTTTTCATCGGAGTGGAAATACGTTAGTAAATAACTCTGTGGGCGGACAATGGTGCGGAGCCGTTCGAGAGTCGCGGCGAGCAACGTGGGCGTCATGTACTGCAAAACATCCCACACCAGCACTCCATCGAACTGCTCCTTTTCGAAGCTGAGCGTATTTCGCAGGAATTGCTCAATGCGGCTCGGGTTGGATTGGTCTTCGCCTCCGAAGACGTCGTCCAGGCTTCTGACGAAATCCTCGGAGTAGAGCCGGTGTCCCAGGTTGGTGATGAAGTTGATGTTCTCCTGGCTCGCTCCAGCCAGATCGAGAATGGAGAGACCCGCCTGCCCGCGGAGGTAGGTAAAGAACTGCTCCAGACCCCGGCTCGGCCGCGCGGACACCACTTCGGTGTCAAACAGTTTGGTGCCTGGGCGGCCGGGCGTAAGAACAGCAGGACCAGGCGACAGCGTGCCTCCTGGACGACGGAGCATGCTCCTCAATCGTTCCGTGATCAACTGCCCGAACCCCCAGACTGGTTAGTGCTTGGCCTCGGCGGCGACAGCGGCAGCACCCTGCGCATTGCTGACCGGAGCCGGCGTGGTTTGTTGCGGCCGCGGTGGCGTGCTTCCGCCAGCGGCCTTAGCCTGCTCAGGCTTTACGATATCGATACTGCCCTTGAAATACGCACCATCTTCGATGATGATGCGCGCAGTTTTGATATCACCGACCAGCCGGGCATCCTTGCGAATCTCCAGCTTGTCGCTGGCATCCACGTTGCCCTGAACGTTGCCGAGGATTACTACCTCGCGCGCTTTCACACTGGAATGCACTTTTCCGTTCGGGCCGATGGTCAACCGGTGCTCTTGTAGTTCGATAGTCCCTTCCACATCACCGTCGACATACAAGTCTTCTTTGCTGTAAATCTGGCCGTTAATCTTCACGGCCTTGCCGATGCTGGCCTGACCGCGCGTACTTTCCGGCTCAGGGGTCTTGAAAGGCATGGTGGACAAAGGTGGTGCCTCCTTCTTGGCTTCAATGGGATTTGGGGGCGGAGCCGCAGGCCGATTTGCGGGCTGTGCCGCCGGGCGTGGCGCGGGTGGAATCTCTTCCTGGCTGCGTTTGTTAAAAATACTCATTTAAGAGCGTCCCTCCGTATGTAAACGGCGGAATTCAAATACTACGTTCTCCTAGTCTATAGGGGATTTCAGAAAAAAGGCAAACACTACCTGGGATAACACCCATGTTGGAGGCATAATTCATGTGCCAGGCGCCTAAAGCTGCTTGTGCGATCCCTCCGGATGGGTGCATCCCTCGAACTCCCCATGCGGCGGGCCGTCCCATCCCAACTCCCGCATGCCAACTTCGGAGCTATAGAACGCTCGCGAAATCCAACCTTTCAACACGCTGAAATGCTTGTACCCGGGAGATTCGCTGGCCGCCTCGCCACCCCAGGTCGCAAGCGAATGTGGATATGCCAGCAAGTGCAGGAAGTCGACCTGGCTCTCGGCCGGTAGATAACGAAAGGCCGTGTGAAACCGTACCATGCACTCGCCGTCCACGAAAGCCAGCGCATCCAGAAACGACCGCTGCGTCTCGCTACTTTCCGCCGCCAGCAGCCGGTCGATAAAACGGTTCACCAGCGCCTCTTTGGCGCCGGGCGTGCCCGTCTTTGGAATGATCAGGTCAGCAAGAACGATGAGCGTCTCGTTCTGATGCCCGTCCAGGAAAACCGGTTTCCAATCGGGACGGGCCAGCTCCTTGGACGCATCGAAATCAGCGGGAAACTCACGTCCGCCCGCGCGTGGCGTCGGGCCCGCCGCCAGTCCAGCGGCGCCACACAATGTTCGACGGAAAAGTTCGCGGCGGTGCACACTGCCTCCCCGAAACCGGAAGGGCCATGATACCGGACTTGCGTCCCTTCCGCCACGGTGTCACCATGTCTTTTCATTCGCAGCAAGGAACAACGAAATGCCGCAGGATTCTCGGCCGGAGATATTCGATGCCATCGTCGTGGGCTCTGGCGCCACGGGCGGGTGGGCGGCGAAGCAACTCGCGGAAGCGGGACTCAAGGTCGCCTTGCTGGAAGCCGGACGCAACATTTCCCCCAAAGAGTTTACCGAGCACATGCCCAGCTACAAGCTGCAATATCGCGACATGTCCTCGGAAATCGCGCGCACGCGGCCGATCCAGAAGCAGTGCTATGCCTGCATGGAGTACAACTACGATTGGTTCGTCGACGATCAGCAGAACCCTTACAGCACGCCGCCCGGCAAACCCTTCACATGGCAGCGTTTGCGCATCGTCGGCGGTCGCACACTGGTCTGGGGCCGCCAAAGCTATCGCCTGAGCGATCTGGATTTCAAAGCCGCCAGTCACGATGGCTACGGAGAAGACTGGCCGTTTGCGTATAGAGATCTGGAGCCGTACTACGACATCGTCGAGCGCTACGTGGGCATCAGCGGCGCGCCCGAAGGCAACGGCGCCCTGCCCGACGGTCAGTTCCTGCCGCCCATGAAGATGACCTGCGGTGAAGTCCGCCTGCGCGAGAGCGCGCAAAGCAAATTCGGGCGCACCATCACCATCGGCCGCGTCGCCATGCTGACCAAGAATCACAACGGCCGGGCGGCCTGCCATTACTGCGGACCTTGCGAGCGCGGCTGCGTTACATACTCGTATTTCAGTAGCCCGTTCACCACGGTCGCCGACGCGTTGAAGAGCGGCAACTGCAAACTGGTGACGAATGCGGTGGTCAGCCACGTCGACATGGATCGCTCGGCCAACAAAGCTAGCGGCGTCACTTACGTCGATCGCATCTCGCACAAGACATACGAGGTCCGCGGGCGGGCCGTCATTCTGTGCGCGCAGTCGCTGGAATCAACTCGCATTCTGTTGAACTCCAAGTCGCAGGAATATTCCACCGGTCTCGGCAATTCCAGCGGCGCGCTGGGTCACTATCTGATGGATCACGCAGTGGGCGCCGGCGCCGCCGGCGAGATGCCGGAATTTCTGACGAAGTCTAGCGCCGGCGAGCCCCAACGCAATAATGGCATATATGTGGTTCGCTTCCGGAACTTGGCCAACGGGCCGAAACATCCTCGCTTCAGGGTGAGGCTCGGATGAACTTTCAATTCGGTGCGGAGGGTTTCGGCCAATCATACAAAGCGGCCGTGCGCCGGGGTGTTTATGGAGTGGCGCTGGGAGCGTTCGGCGAGTCCCTCGGCCGCTTTGAAAACTACTGCGACATCGACCCCAGCCTGAAAGATGCCTGGGGCATTCCAGCGCTTCGCATCAGCATGACCCATGGATCGAATGAAGCTGCCCTGATGGAAGATGCAGCCATTGCCGCGGCCGAAATGCTTGAGGCAGCCGGCGCGAAAAACATCAAGATCAACACCGAAGTCAGCGAACCCGGCATGGCGATTCATGAGGTAGGCACCACACGCATGGGCAACGATCCCAAGAAATCCGTGTTGAACGCGTGGAACCAGACGCACGACGTGAAAAATCTCTTCGTAACCGACGGCGCGTGTTTTGTTTCCTCTGCGTGTCAAAATCCAACTCTCACCATGATGGCGATCACGATCCGGGCTTGCGATCATCTGATTGAGAGATTCAAAAAGAACGAGGTCTAATTACCGCCGATGACCACTGTTTTGCAGCACTATTCAGGTTTTGCACTGGTTGCGCCGCTTCTCTTGTTGGCGAGCGCTCGTGGCGCCGACAAGCTGACGAAGGGCGAATACATCGCCTACGTGGGCACCTACACCGAGAAGAACAGCAAAGGCATCTATGCGTTCCGATTCGATGCTGCTACTGGAAAGCTGTCGCCGCTGGGCCTGGCGGCCGAAATCAATACCCCGTCTTTCCTGGCGGTTCATCCCAATCACCAATTTCTCTACGCGGTCAACGAGGTCGGCAATTTCGGTGGCCAGAAATCCGGCGCGGTGAGCGCGTTTTCAATCGATCTCAAAACCGGCAAACTGACTTTCTTGAATCAGGTATCTTCCCACGGAGCCGGGCCCTGTCATCTGAGCCTGGACGAAACGGGCAAGGATCTCCTGGTCGCCAATTACGATGGCGGAAGCGTGGCCGTTTTCCCGGTGGACCCGGATGGACGCTTGCATGAGGCATCCGCAGCCATCCAGCACAAGGGTTCGAGCGTAAACAAGGAGCGTCAGGAGGGGCCGCACGCCCACTGCATCTTCACTTCTCCGGACAATCGCTTTGCGCTCGCCTCTGATCTCGGCTTAGACAAGATCCTCGTCTATCATTTCGATCCCGCTAAGGGCACGCTGACTCCTAACAATCCTCCGTTCGGTAAAGCGCCGCCCGGAGCTGGGCCGCGCCACTTAGCCTTTCACCCCAATGGCCGGTACGTTTACGTCATCAACGAGATTCAGTGCACGCTTTCGACTTTTGCCTATGACGCGGCGCACGGCGCGCTAAGGCTAAAGGACACCGTTTCCACCCTGGCCAGGGGATACAACGTCACCGACAAGGACAGTACAGCCGAGGTCGAGGTACACCCCTCAGGCAAGTTTGTCTATGGTTCCAATCGTGGCCACGATAGCATCGCCGTCTTCGCGGTCGATCCCGCAGAGGGCACCCTCACCCAAGTTGAAATCGTGTCGACCCTCGGGAAGACTCCACGCGGCTTCGGGATTGACCCGACCGGCTCGTTTCTGATTGCCGGGAACCAGGATTCCGACAGCCTGGTCGTGTTCCGCATCAATCCGGAAACCGGGCGGCTCACGCCCACAGGCCAGAAACTCGAAGCGTACTCGCCGGTATCGGTTGAGTTCGTGCCCGTGAACTGAGCACTTGGAGATGCCTACCGGGGCTGAAACTTCACAATCGCGCGGCCGAGCTGGATTTCGTCGCCCCATTCCAGCTTCACGCCGCGCGCGTCGCGGTGGACCTCGCGGCTTAAACCATCTCGGATGATCCAGAGGCCGCAGTTGCCGGCGGCATCCGTCGTCTGCCTGTGCCAGCGATCGTTAAAGAGCCTGTACTCTCCGGTGTTCTTGATGTAAAGAATGTGCGCGTGTTCGCGAGATACCGTGCAATTGATTTCGTTCTCTTCGGTGAACGCGAGATCGTTGCGGCGCGACGGCCCCTGTGCGCGATAGATTTCGACGGTCCGGCCAATATTCGTTCTCTCCTTGTTCAACTGGATCTCGGATACCGTGGCAGTGCCGCGCATCACCGTCAACTTCCCGGTTTTTCGCGGAGGCGGACCTGGCTCTCGTCTCGGTCGTGACTCGGTTTCCACCCGGAGCCATTCTTCTTTGGCGGCCGGAAGCTCTCCGCTCGCTGAGAACGCAACTTTAAGATCCTCCGGAAACCGGAAATTCGCTCGCGCAAGACTCTTTCGGATTTCCTGTTCGAAATAACCTTTGAGAAACTCGCTCTGTAGAAATGCCGCCTCCTCATCGCTGGCCCCGAGGACGTGAATCGTGACCAGGTTGTATGGAACCAGCGTTCTTCCACCCACCTGCCGTCCCTGTTTGAGAATCTTCTCCAGCCCCGCCAGCCGGATTTCCGCCAGTTCAGGTGCGTCCTGGGGCGCCATGGTGGCGTCAAAAGGCGCCTCGAAAATCGTCTTGCCTAGTTTCTCCATCAAGTCGGAAAGACTCATAGTCACCTTTTCTGAAGCTGGCTTAGCACCGCTTCCTTTGGTCGCGGCTCAACAAAACCCGTCCGATACTGAGCCGGGACCAAAGGGAGCGGTTGCGTCAGGCTAGTGTAGTGCGGCCGCGGAGAGATGTGGGGCGGGCAATCCTGCCCGCGGCCGGCCTTCTGGCCGGCTGGACCCACTGGAAAACGGGTCCGCCGGCTGTAAAGCCTGCCCCACTGTTCAGACGCAAACTCGTTATTCTGCATGCCGCACTACGCTAGTCGTTTGTATGGTACCGGAAATGATCCCCAGGTCCGACGCCGCTTCCACAATCTCTTTGGCGATGGGCGCGGCCAGGCTTCCGCCGTATCCACCGTGCTCCACCAGAACCGCAAAAGCGATGCGCCGCCCCCCCTCGTAAGGCGCGAAGCCTGCAAACCAGGAGTGCGGCTGCCCCTCGCCGAGCTGCGCGGTACCGGTTTTGCCGGCGATACTGACATGTGCGCCCTTCATAGCGCGGCGCGCCGTGCCGCTCGTGACCACCGACCGCATGGCGCCGGCCAGGAAAGTCGCCACATCGGGCGGAACGATTGGCTGAGCATCCCCGCCCTGCGCACCGCTCTGATCGAGCGTCCAGCGGCCCTGGGCAGCGAGGCCGCCGTTCGCAACAGTCGCCGCCACTCGCGCCATCTTGAAGGGAGTCGCCAGAATGGGCCCTTGGCCATACGATGCGAATGGCATCATGGCTTTCAGTTCTACCGGGTCGGCATCCGGAAATGCCAGCAGATGCAGCGTGTCGCGCAACGCCACCGGACCTACCTCGGCAACGCCCAGTTGCGCAAAATAAGCGTTGCAGGAAACCGTGATCGCCTGACGCATATCCAGAGTGCCGTGCGCCGCGTCACCCACGTCGTCGCGGATAATGCGCCGCCAGCCGGGGATCTGCGTGCCGCCCCGCCCGCCAATGGATCGGCACTGAAACGTCTTGCCGGCCAGCTTCGGATCGATGCGTAGCGCGGCAATCGCGGTCACCAGCTTGAAGGTCGATCCCGGCGGATACTGTCCGTACCGCGCGCGGTCCAGCAAGTCATCCGGCGTGCCCTGCGCGCCTCGTACCGGCGCCGGCAGGCTGACAACGGCCAAAATGTCGCCTGATTGCGCGTCCATTACGACGGCGGCGCCCTTCTCCTTCTTGGCCGCCTTCAAACGGCGCGCCAGAATCTCGGTCGTGCGGAGTTGCAGCCGGAGATCGATCGAAGTCCGCACATCCCTGTCCCGGCTGCGAAGCCGCTCGATGGCTGCGTTGCCCGGCTGGTGCCGGTATCGAACCAGCGGAGCCAGCTCTTTATAGTCCCGGTATCCCTGGAGCTTTTCATTGGAATCATGCTCGACCAGCGATGCGTTGGTGGCGTGAAAATTCTCCCCCGTGCGCCAGTCGCCCAGGAAATGCGCCGTCAGTTCTCCGAACGGATAGTGCCGGCTCTCGAGCTGTGAGCAGACATCGTTGATGGCAATGCCCAGTTCTTTATACTGGCCCTGATAGCGTTCCAGCTCATTCCAACTGCTGGTGGCCAGTAGCGCGCCGTTACGGTCATAGATGTTTCCTCGTGGAATTTCCCTTGCCAGCGACATCAAGCGCGGGTTGTGTTGCGCCCGCTTCACGCCGTCACCTTCGAAAATCTTCACGTCGCGCGCTATCAGATCCTGATCGCGAATCACCTGAAAGTTAGCTGCCCGGCCTACCAGCACGAGTGCGCAAACTCCGAGCGCCGCAGCCACGTAGCGCATCGGCCGTCCGAACGGCTCGCCGATTTCAGCTCGGGGCGTATGATTCGAAACCGATAGAATCAACGCAAACAAGAAGAAATTCGCCAGCATTGCGGTGTTACCGGAACTCAGAAACGGAGACACGACGCCCGAAAGCGGAATCGCCCCGAGCACGCCGCCGGAGATTAGCAACATCTCCAGGGCAAAAAGGCTGGCCAAGCCAATCGTGAGGAACAGCGCGTACTCGTCCGCTGCGGCACGCGCGATCCGAAAGGCACGTCGCACCAGAAATGCAAATAGCAGGCCGATCGTAGCCACGCCCAGGAATCCCCACTCTTCTGCGATGGCC
>WNFJ01677813.1_pt1 | contig 10964 bp, 8 predicted proteins | sample 5400461 | NCBI WGS metagenome assembly WNFJ01 (sample SAMN13153349, study PRJNA577476) | soil metagenome | isolation source: 115 cm saprolite on Douglas fir-dominated hillslope | place: USA:California | collected 2013-09-17 | reverse complement strand
ATGTAGGTTAGAAGCCATGTGTCAAAGGATGTCCATCTTATGTAGGGAGGAGAAAAAACTATGGCCCGGCGAAGCGGAATTGTTCGTGCCCTCGTAAAAGCACAGTATGATGCTGAACGCAGACGTGCTGCCCAATTGCGTCAACAGGTGCAGTTTCAAACGCAAGCTGCAAAGGCAGCCGAAAAAGCACGAAAAGATTATGAACGTGCACAGCAAGCTGACCAAAAAGAACGTGCCAGACTCTATGCAGAATCGCGGAATGCTCAAGTCAATTTGCAAAACGAACAGCTTAATCAGGATATTACGCGACTTTGTAATATTCTTACTGATGCGCTTTCAATCGATAGTTTTATCAATTTACAGACGCTGAAGCAAGTCCCAGAGCGTCCGGTTTTCGATCCAGGTCAATTAGGGGTAGAAGAGCCACCACCTGTGCCACAAATGTACATTCCTCCTAATTTAACTGGTATCCAAAAGCTTATACCGGGAGCTAAGGAAAAACATGCTCAGGAGGTAGCCAAAGCGTCTGAGTTGTATAGATCACATGTAGCTACTCATGCTGCAAGAGAAGCTGCGCGACAGCAAAGACTCGCAGAGGCCTGGGCTTACTTTGAGCGTCAGGTAGCAGAGGCTCAGCAGATGATAGCTTCTCAACATGCTGAGATTGATAATTTCCACCGAGAACTTCTGGCTGGCTCCCCTTCTGCAGTGGTGAATTATTTCACTCTTGTGGTGGAAGCAAGTGACTATCCCGAGGGTTTTCCCCAACACGCAAAAATTGCCTATGTGCCTGAATCGAAGCAACTCGTGATTGAGTATGATCTTCCATTGTTTGATGTGATTCCGGAAGTTGGCCTCTACAAATATGCAAAGACAAAAGATGAAGTGACTGAAACGGCGCGTCCACTTGCGCAACGGAAAGCTCTCTATTCCTCTGTGGTTGCCCAAATAACACTGCGTACACTCTATGAGTTGTTCAAGGCTGACCGTATGGGACATGTGGATATCATCGTGTTTAATGGTTATGTTACAAGTATCGATAAGGGTACAGGTCGCCCTGTACGTACATGTCTGATTACGGTGCGTACAAATCGGGATATCTTTATGCAACTTGATCTGAGTAAAGTTGACCCGCTCGCTTGCCTCAATGTGTTGAACGCTTCGGTCTCCAAGAGTCCAACAGAGCTTGCGCCGGTAAGACCTGTACTTGAGTTTAATATGGTTGATCCTCGCTTTATTGAGGAAACTGATATCATTTCAGGGCTTGATCAACGCCCTAATCTCATGGATCTTACCCCCTCAGAATTTGAATCTCTCATCACCAATTTATTCCAGAAGATGGGTCTGGAAACACGACTCACGCAGGCATCACGCGATGGCGGGGTTGACTGTGTTGCGTTCGACCCACGTCCTATTTTTGGCGGAAAAGTTGTAATCCAGGCCAAGCGTTACAAAAATACAGTAGGGGTAAGTGCTGTCCGTGACCTTTACGGGACTATGCAAAATGAGGGAGCATCAAAGGGGATTTTGGTCACGACCAGCGGTTACGGAAAAGCCTCTTTCGAGTTTGCTGACGGTAAACCTATCGAGTTATTGAGCGGGAGCAATCTTCTCTACCTTTTGGCTGAACATGCAGGTATACAGGCGAGGATTGAGATGCCGGATAACTGGAAAGACCCACAGCCTGATTCATAGGAACCGGAATCAATGCAGTACTATTCAAATTTATGAATGATTTCGTGCTTTCTGACAAATCTGCAATCGTTGATAATTTGAAGCATCTACTGCTCACTAATTATACATACCGAGCTATATTGAGTGTTTCCTCATCAACTTTCAACACGTCGCGAAAGCAATTAATCAAGCTTCTTTTGCCTTATCTCAAAGTGATAATAGTTTATAAAGAATTGGATACATCGTATTAAATCCACTCACCTTCACTAATATTCAAGTCTACGATTATCCAAAAGTCCCTCTTTCCTCGCAAATCCGTGTAAGGAGGAGTAATCTCCTCTTGCAGTAAGTTATTCTTTTCACTCAATATATGAATTTCTGTTCTAGTGTAATTTTTTGGCTCTCTAAGCTGAATATCGAGTAGGGAGACAAATAACTGTCGCTACTTTGGTAAGGAAGGTGTACATGGAGGAAACGAACGCAATTCAGCATGGAGTCAAAGCGGAGACAACCGTCTCGGATACGACTATTTTGCTGACCCACTTTATAGAAAACCATGCGGCATCCTTTATGGGCATCTTGCGTGGATATGTGCGTAAAGCAGAATTGGTTTCCGACAGAGACGAGGATGTGCAAGATGCCACACTGGAATTACTGCACGAGGTCTACATTGAGGCTGTTAAAACTTCTGCGCATTTTGATCCCACACGCTCCCCGCAGGCATGGTTGCTGGGTATTGCTAATAGATTAATAATGCGCAAGAAAGTCCAGATGGCAGAGCGCCGACAGCATGAAACATTGTTAAGCGGTTTACAAAGAGAAAATCAAGAAGATTCTCCTGATGAAGAGTCTCTGGATCAGATCATCGCTCTCACTAGCGTGGGGCCAGAGCAGGAAGTAGAATCTAATGAACGATTCGAAAACCTGCTTTCGCTTGTCTCGGAAAATGATCAACACATACTACGCCTGTCTATAGAACAAGACCTAGATGGTGAGGCACTGGGGCAGGTTTTAGGATGTCGTTATGAGACAGCGCTTGTACGCCTTTTCAGAGCGCGCAAACGACTACGCGCTGCCATAGAAAGACGACAGAGAGGTGAGATCAATGGATAAACAGCAGCCCACACGAGAACAACGCCTGATGAGAGAGAAAGCGCTTCTTACCTATATGGATGCATTTGAGCGCGGGGACTTTGATACGATGTCGATGGTGTTACAACAGGCTGAACAAGACCCCGAATTGAGCGATCTCATCTGGAATGTGCTTGCGGCTTATCAGGCTGAAGAAGAGGAGGAACGACGAGAAAGCGATGTGGTACTGGTACGTCAGCTCCTGCGTCAACTTCTTCCGTCGGGATGGGAGACCATTCCATATGTTGAAGATATACCTCCGTTAACCGTCAGCGATGTCATTGCACGTATGCAAGTAGATGAAGCAGTGAGAGGTTCTGTCAAGCAAGAGTTAAATACTGTTGTGCAGCAACTTCGTCAGTCCACTGTACCCTTACCTACAAACCTGGGCTTACATGGTATACGTGCGCTCTTTACGCAGCTTGGTTTGCGGGTCAGTAAGCAATTGCAGAAAGTATTTAGCGAAACAGCACTTTTTCTCACGGCAGGTCGAGAGCAGGGGATGGCTCACTTGGCGGCGACTCGGCGGCAGCGAGAACAATCACGTTTACGCGAGGAGCAACAAGAAAAGCAAGAGGAGGAGCAGTCGTAATGGCACAGTCTATACAAGCAGCTATTGCTGACCTCTATAGTATCGCTGATATTCCTCAACCAACAGTAAAACAGAGCGTGATCTTGCTTAGCGAACTCATTGGCGGTTATAACCTGACCTGCACTGAAATTGTCGGATTGACAAGTGAAGCAGCATCGAATTTTCTGCTGCGGCGCGGGGCGATACTTGAGCCTATTACTGATGCGGACAAGGAGCCACTGGCAGGTTACATCTATGTCAATAAAACGTCAGGACACATTTTCGTCGAACGGAGTGATTTTCTCGTGCGACGTCGGTTTTCTGTAGCGCATGAACTGGGGCATTATGTGCTACACTTCTTGCCCTTGATTGCCACTGGGGTTTTTGTAGATGAGTATGAGTTGGTTGAGATCACGGAGGCTCTAGCGCCATCCTCGCCCGAAGAAGATGCAGATGATCTACCACTTGGCCAGGTTCGTATTTCGCAGCAAACTGAATGCCTGCCTCCGCTTCCTCCATACGAACAAATGGAGCGCGAAGCGAATGAGTTTGCGGCTGAATTATTAATGCCCGTAGAAGTTATTCGTGAACTGGTGACGCACTATGCTGCTGATTGCCTGGGAGATGACCTGATCTGGCGGCTTTCTTCCGAAATGCTTGTCAGTCGTGCTGCCATGCGCTGGCGATTACGTGAGCTACATGCACTGCCAACATTGGCTGCGCATTGAGGTTAAGTGAGAGGAGGATTGTATGGGACTCGAATTTTTACGCAACAATGGAGCGCACCGTATGCGCGACGATGCACAGCGACCACTGCTACTGGATAATGACACTGAACGCGATGAAGAACCGGAAGAGCAGAATAACCTGGCATATGAACAGCCTGCTGAAGATTGGCATCCGATTGATGTGGATAGTGTTGCAGTTTCTGATGATTGGGACTTCTGTCCCAGGCGCTTTATAGACGGCAAAGACCTCGGTCGTACTGTAGCCTGGCTCCAGACTGAAGAGGGATATCCTATTCCGGTGCGCCTTTCGGAAATCGGCGCTGTAGTCATGTGGAATAACACGGGCTGTCTGCGGCGTGAGTGGTATACAGTGGAGCGCGTTGTCTCCATGATCGTTGATCCATTCCCCTGGGATGAGGTAGAAAGCTTTGCGGCAGCTTTGCAGGAAAAAGGATTTCGCCTGTTGCAATGCCAGAAACCGCGCCGGGGTCTGACCTACGATTTCCAGGAAATGCGCAAGGCCACTCAGAATCGCTCTCTGGATGAAATGATGCGTTTGGAGAAACAAGCGCTGGTGCATGCTAGTGCCACACCGGTATTGGTTGACGGAAGGCTGGAGTCGCGCGCAGGTGGATTCGACGAACTGAATACGCCGGTCGTCGGCATGATTAAAGGGCATTACCGCGATTATCTGCACGATCAGGGTTGGCGTACTTATTACCGGTTGCGCGTTGGGCAGCGCACTCCCGCCTTTTTCCTAAAGCAGAAAAATATCGAGGTCGTTTCCTGGTATTTGCGTATGGATGGGACGCAGAGTGATTTGCCGAATTGGGGCGTTGTCAGATTGGAAATTCCCGCTACGGTCTTCGAGCAGAAGCTTGGCAAAGATTGGTCCTATATTAACCGCCTTTCACGTGTGATCTGCGAGTATCGATGCAAAGACACCAGTTATTCGCGCGCATCTGTTTCCCTCTATCCCATCCAGCGGGGAGAAGAATGTCTCGGAGCATTGTTCACTTGCGCAGATACCATTGTTCAACGTTTCTACAATCTCACGCATTTATAAGAAGGAGCGCATATAATGGATAATTACGATCCAACTTACGAGGAAAACAACGATGCATTTGATGATGCAGATGACGACCAGCGAGCTTCAACTAATGGAGCGGGTAGGAATGCCTGTATTGGGCGTGTTGGCGCTCCTCCACAGAAAGAGGCTACCAGCACAAACTTCTACTTCTGGATTCCGCCGGATGGGTTGGTAGAGAAGACACAGCTAATTACCTGCAAAAGCAATATCGCCACGAGGAATTATACCTTCTATGCCATTATCGATGAAGTCTACCGTCAGAGCCGCAAACGCAGCATGGGTGGAGAAATAGACGAAGCAGATGGCGATGTGAATCACCAGCCCCCTTTCCAGAATGAAGGCTTTACCTATGCCCTGGCATCCATCTTGCGCTCAGAAGTCTTCACGCCCCCACAAGAGCGCAGCCCTATCTACCTTGCCAGTGCGGAAGAGGCCCGGGTCGCCTACGGCTCAGAGGATATTCAAGAGGGTCGCGCATTGGAAATCGGCCTCATTAAAAATGGAGCCAATCAGATAGCTGGTCCAGGGATGATCGATCTGGACTACCTGCTCGGCGTCAATGGCGGACATATGAACGTCAATGGCTCTGCCGGTCGTGGCACTAAATCGAGTTTTCTGATGCTGGTAAACTGGCTCTTGCTGTACAGGGCCAGGCAAGAAGCAGATAAACGTCAATCAGCCGGTGATCGCCTGCGTATCGTACCAATTATTCTCAACGTCAAAGGCTTTGACCTGTTCTATATTGACTGCTTGAGCAAACGTTATCGCGCTGAGGAACATCTTGCTGATTGGCGTGAGTTAGGCATCGATAACCCGGGGCCATTCAAGAGTGTCACGTTTTTTGCGCAAGAATCGCCGGTAGACGGTGAGATCGCTGTTTCTACTGGGCGAGGTGCGTTTGTGCGGCCCTATAGTTGGAGCCTTGCCGACATTATTAGCAATGGGCTGTTCGCGTATCTCTTCGCAGAGGTCGATGCAAATGATGCCAACTTTAGCGCATTGGTACTGGATGTGGAAAACTGGCTGACCAGAGAAAACAATGAGGGGAGTGAGGTTGTCCGTTCTCTACGCGCGGGCGAAGGAGTGCCTACGACGTTCCGGGCATTACTGGATTGGGTGGATCGTAAAAGTGGAGAGGAGAAAGAAGAGAAAAAATGGCGCAATCACCACCCGTCCACCTGGAAAAAACTGTACCGTCGCCTGCTCAGGTTGGTGTATGAATGCCGGGGTGTGTTGCGCATCGATGAACAGCGTGTGAATCCTCTTGTCGTCACACGCACCGATACAAGTGATCCTCTGGTCATAGACTTATCAACACTGGCAGGGAAGCCAGAGATTCAACGCTTTGTCGTTGCCACCATTTTCCGCCAACTGGTTGACGCTCGCACAGGGCCGAAGGCGCAAGCCGGGCTAGTCTACCTGGTCACACTGGACGAACTCAATCGTTTCGCCCCGCGCGGCGCTAGCGATGCCATTACCAAACTGATTGAAACGGTGGCGGCTGAAATGCGCTCCCAGGGGATCATCCTGCTTGGCGCTCAACAGCAAGCTTCAAAGGTATCGGAAAAGGTTATCGAGAATGCAGCCTTGCGAATACTGGGCAAAACCGGAACATTGGAACTGGATACCACAGCCTGGCGCATTTTAAGCGCGAGCGCGAAAAGTAAAGCCGCAGTCTTGCCACTCAATGAGAAACTGATCATTCAGGATAACTTTCGTGAGCCAATGCACGTCCGCGTTCCATTCCCCGTATGGGCCATGAATCCTCGTGAGGCGATTGTAAGTCTAGCAAGTGGCAATAATACTTCGAAGTCGTCGGATGATGAGATACTGACCTATTAGCGCAAGAGGAGAATAAGTGAGATGCGTATATTGCACACTTCTGACTGGCATTTGAATGAACGGCTCAAGGGAATCGAGCGGCAACCTGACATCGTTGCTCGCCTGGAAGAGATAGCAGGCTACCTCGACGAACACCAAGTCGATGTCATGTTGGTATCTGGCGACATGTTTAGCCAGACCACCCGCATGAGCGAATTGAAAAAGGCGATGGATGACGTGAATCGCGTTTTTAATATCAGCGGCAATCACGATAATGAAGATTTTTTCTCTCTTCTACGCGCGACGCTCGACCTCGCAGCTCCCATTGATCCGAGGCAAACGGGGCCGCGACCCGGCGGTCGGTTGTATATGTTCTCTCAACCCGGCATCCTCGAGCTGGCAGATAAAGCTGGGCAGAGTGTGCAGTTTGTGCTACTTCCTTATCCTACTGTAGCCCGGTACCTCAAAGATGGGAATATTACTTACAGCAGCCTGGCGGAGCGGAATCAAAAGCTGCATGACAGATTTAAGGAGCGGCTTCAAGAGATGCAGGAGAAGCATATTAAGCCTCATCTGCCAAGTGTGTTAGTAGCCCATATCCACGTTCGTGGCAGTGAAATCCATACTCCTCATCATCTTTCTGAAAGCGATGATGTCATCTACGAACAGGGAGAGATTCCGGCATATTGGGCCTACATAGCATATGGACATATTCACAAACCGCAGCTCATCAGTAATACATCATATATGCGTTATGCTGGCAGTATTGAACGCCTCAACTATGGTGAGCGGGATGATCAGAAAAGTGTGGTGCTGGTTGATATCGGCCCACATGGCCGACAAGACGATCCAGTATGTTTACCACTCAACGCTACTCCATTCTATCGCATTGAGATTCTTGACCCGGAAACTGATATGCAGAATCTGCAAGAGCGTTACACTGATGCAGACCGGGCGTTCGTTTCGTGCCGATTGGTTTATAAACCCGGCGTACACGATGTTAACCGGCTTACCGATGAACTAAGAGGAATATTCCCACGTTGCTACGACCTGCAGATTGAGGTAGAGGGGGCGGTTACTTCGACTGACAATTTTGAATCGGCAGCGTCCTCGCAGGATGTTTCAGGAACCGTTGAAAGTTATGTGCAAGAGCAATTGGCGGATCACCAGGACCTGGAGGAAGTGTTGAAGCTTACGCGCGAGTTACTGGCAACAGTGGAATAAGGAGAGAGATATGATACCATTGCGTGTCTCGCTTGAAGGATTCTTGAGCTATCAGGAAAAACAGATCATTGATTTCGACGGATCAACATTATGGATGTTATGGGGTCCAAACGGTGTAGGAAAATCTGCGGTCTTCGATGCCATTACCTTCGCACTCTTCGGCGCTCATCGAGCCGGTAGTGGGACAAGAAGTAATCCCAAAGAGTTGATAAACCACCATGCCGATAAATTTATCATCGAATTCGACTTCATGGTCGATGGTGTGGCATACCGTATACGACGTACCTGTCCGCGCATTGGTCGTCCAACACGAGAAGCGTTCATACTTCAGAAACAAGATGATCATAATACCGGTGAGAAAGAAGCGACGCGCATAGCTGATACTGATAGTAATGAAGGCTTTAAGGAATGGGTAGATCGCACAGTTGGCTTAGACTACCGATCTTTTACTTCTTCTGTCCTGCTGCTCCAGGGCAAGATCGCTACGAAATATTGGCGGAACTCATTGGTCTGTCACGCTATCAACGATTGCATGAGGAAGGTGATAAGCGACGCAAGAGGTATCGAGATGAGTCTGGTGCTCTCGAACAGCAGCTACAATCGCCAGCAGTGTGCGCAATTAGCGACGAGGAAATGGCTGTCATTGAAGCGGAACTTCAGCAGGCGAATGAAGCGTGGCAGAGGCTACAGACTGAGGAACGACGATTAACCACATTGATCGAGCAAGCTAGACATTGGGAACAAGCTGCTGCTCAATTACGAACACAACAGGAAGAGCTAAACAGGGCGTTAGATGTCTTAGCAAGGGAAGACGAGATTACAAGCGGATTCACAGAGTTACAAGCGTTAGGCAATGTTTTGCCTGCATTGCGCCGGATTGTGGAGCGAAGAAAAATCGTATTCGAGAAGATGCAGTATATCGCGGCTCTGCAAAATACGTGTCAACACGCCCAGATGGAACTGCACGAGGCCGAAAGGAAACAAAATGATGCTGATGAGAGGGTAAAACAGCTTGAGCAAGCATTAGCAGAGTTACGGGATAAGCAAAGACAATATACAGATCGCCTGCTTGAGCTAAGCCCATTAGTGAAAGATCTAGAGCAGATTGAGAAATGGCAGGCAGATATAGAGGAACTGGATATCGAGTTATCTAATCTCCCATCCGACATTGCGCAGCGCCTTGTAGAAGCTGAACAACTCGCGCATAACCTGGCTGCAATAGATGAGGCATTGCCCTGGCTTAAAACCTTTGCACATGCCCGCACCGACTTTTCCAAAGCGTTGAATGACACACACGATGCCGCCGGACGGGCGGATATGTTGCAAGCACAACTTCAAGAACTTGAAAATGAACGTGCTTTGCTCAATATGAGACTCTCTGAGGCAAACCAGGAAGAAAGACGTTTATTGGGGGATAAAACGCGGGCAGATACTACGCATAGTGACGCGGTGAAGCGCCTTGTCAATTTTGAAAATGCCTCAACAAAGCAAGTATGTGATCTATGTGGACAGGAGATTAAGGGAGATCATGTCCAACAGGAGAAAGAACGCCTTCAAAAACGCATCGATGAGACCAAACGAATCTGTGTTCAGCTAGCCGAGTCACATCAGCAGGCTCAAGAGCAACTACAGAGCAAGGGGCAAGAGCTTACTGCGCTGGGTGAGCGGATCAAGGATCTCACGAAACAATGTAACCAGAGTAAATCGGAGCAGCAGCAAGCCCAAACTGAAGCCAGGCAACAGGTGCAACAGCTACGAAATGCGTACCAAACTATAAAAAATCCTTTCAAAGGGTGCGTTATTGCTATCGAGCCTTCTGAGGATACCGGTTGGCTTACAACAGTGTATCCAACTGAATCTGCCCTGGAAGCGTTACAGCAAGAGTTGGCGGAAAAGGATGCGCATGAGAGTAGTGTGCAACAACTGCGAGGAGATTATAACAAGTGGCAAAAACTGGATGGGCGGAGAGGATTTATACGCCAGCAGTTAGAACATCTCATCCAATCAGTTGATTTAGAAGCGGCAAAGAAAGCTCGTGATGAGAAGGCCACTATTGAGCAAAAACGGCAGTCCCTGAATTCGGAGATTCTGCAGCGGATATGAAGAGGGAAAAGATGATACTCAGCAAGCCAGTGAGGAGCAGAAAGGGCTTGCAGATAAGTTCCAACAATCTTATACAAAGTTAGAGAGAGAGAAAGCTGCACTTGAAGCAATAGAGAAAACGCTCCAGGAGGATAAAGAGAGTTTATTGGAAGATTGGCGGGATCCGGCTATGTCTCTTGACGCTGATGGGCTGAGAGCGCTAGAGCAAAGATATAGTACTCTGGTCCCATATGAACAGTTGCAAGACGATCTAAGAAGCGCGCGTCAATCCAAAGTCACATGTGAACAAGGTATTAATGGGCTGAATAAGCAGATTGAGTCTTATCCGCTCGGCGCGCGTCGCCCGGCAGATGAGGTGGAAGAGGAATTGAAAGACAATAAAGAGTTTTTGAGCCGGGCTGACGTTAAGCGCAGCGAAGTAACCCAGCAATTGGCCAGGATGGGAAAACAGCGAGAGCTGCGTAAATCACTCGAGAAACAGAAACATGTGGCAGATCGTCTATCGTATCTTTACAAATTGCTTGCGGGTCTCCTGGGACGAAGCGGATTACAAGCATACCTGCTGCGCCGCGCCGAAAAAACAATTGTGGATCTTGCTAACAATGCATTGAATGGTTTATCG
>WNFJ01124506.1_pt1 | contig 10965 bp, 6 predicted proteins | sample 5400461 | NCBI WGS metagenome assembly WNFJ01 (sample SAMN13153349, study PRJNA577476) | soil metagenome | isolation source: 115 cm saprolite on Douglas fir-dominated hillslope | place: USA:California | collected 2013-09-17 | reverse complement strand
CCTGGGCGCAGCTCAAAAGGAGGGCATTCGTGCTTACCTTGCGGTTCAGGGAAGCTTCGATACGCAGCCTTATCTTGGAAGCCGCAGCACCTTCATGCTAGGCGGCTTTGGAGGTCATGCGGGGAGAGGGCTGCGCGCGGGTGATGTCCTACACATCGGACAGGAGGATCTAACGCTCGAAACCGCCGCCATTCTGCCGTCCGATTACGTGCCGACACTGACACGCAATTGGACCATCGGTGTACTCTTCGGTCCTCACGCAGCGCCGGACTTCTTTACCGAAGAAGACATTGAGATGCTCTTCTCTACGCAGTGGAAGGTTCACTACCAGAGTGATCGCACAGGGGTACGACTGGTAGGGCAGAAGCCAACTTGGGCGCGGCCAGATGGCGGAGAAGCTGGGCTGCATCCCTCGAATATTCACGACAATGCTTATGCCATCGGCACGATCGATTTCACAGGTGACATGCCTATCCTGCTCGGCCCGGATGGTCCCAGCCTCGGAGGATTCGTCTGCCCGGCTACGATTGTGCAGGCCGAGCTATGGAAGCTCGGGCAACTCAAGGCCGGCGATCTCGTCCAATTTCGGCGCATCACGCTCGCTCAAGCTGAAGCTATGGAAAAAGAGCAGGATAAGTTTCTCCAAAACCTTGACGCTGCGCCGCCGGTACTCCCCAAAACATCTACCCCTGAACCGGCAGTACTTAAGCAAGTTACTGATCGCCCTCAGTCGATGACCTTTCGTGCGGACGGAGACAAGTATCTCCTCGTGGAATACGGCGAACTGCAGCTTGATCTGAATCTTCGATTCCGCGTGCACGTTCTTGAGCAGAATCTCCGTGCAGCAAATCTTCCGGGCATCATCGACATCACGCCGGGAGTCCGTTCGCTGCACATCCACTACGACAGCCGAAAGATCGCCCGTCTCAAGCTGATTGAGGCTTTGGATGAGATCGACCGGACCATGCCGGAGCCTACGGACATTACTGTTCCGTCACGCATCGTGCATCTGCCTCTATCCTGGGATGACCCACAGGCCAAACTCGCCCAACAGAAATATATGCAGGCGGTTCGGCCGGACGCTCCATGGTGTCCGTCAAATATCGAGTTCATTCGGCGCATCAACGGATTGGACTCCATCGACGATGTATACCGTATCGTGCATGAAGCCAGTTACCTGGTGCTTGGACTCGGAGACGTCTATCTCGGAGCCCCGGTTGCGACGCCGATCGACCCTCGCCATCGCCTCGTCACCACGAAGTACAATCCCGCTCGCACCTGGACTCCTGAGAATGCGGTTGGAATTGGTGGCGCCTACATGTGTGTCTATGGGATGGAAGGTCCCGGTGGATATCAGCTCGTCGGCCGCACCATTCAGGTGTGGAACACATGGAAGTCGACACCTGCCTTTACCGAGGGCATCCCCTGGTCGCTACGCTTCTTCGATCAGATCCGTTTCTACCCGGTCTCGGCAGAGGAGTTGCTCGACGCACGGGAACGCTTCCCACATGGCCGTTACGAGCTGAAGGTTGAGGAGACGACCTTCAATCTCGCTGAATATCAAAGCTTCCTGAATTCCATCAGCGTCGAAGCCGCTGCGTTCAAGCGCCGTCAAAAGGAATCGTTCGACGCGGAGCGGGAGCGGTGGCGCGCAGCCGGTCTGCTGGCTGTCGTCGAACCGTCGGACATGCCCGACGAAACGGAGAACGCCACAGTGCCGGATGGCTGCGAGGGCGTCTCATCGCCCGTCAGCGCGAGCATCTTTCAGATCGCCGTTGAAAAGGGGAAGGCCGTCGCCGAGGGCGAGAAGTTGATCGTTCTCGATGCTATGAAGACCGAGATCGTCGTCGCATCGCATATCGCTGGGGTAGTACACGATATCCATTGCGATCACGGCGCTTTGGTCAATGGAGGACAGTTGTTGGTCTCCATCCGTCCCTCATAGATTGACCGCAAACGATCAAAACGATGGTGTGAAAGGCAGCGAAGAAAATCATGGATATTACGTCGCTCCACGAAATATACGATTTAGGTAAGCGGACCCCTGAAGCGGTTGTCAACGACATATACGACCGTATCGACGCAGAAGGTTTGCACCCGGTATGGATCGCGCTGGTCTCGCGGGAAGAAGCCCTGAAGCGCGCGAAAGAGCTTCAGTCAGCGGATCGCAAAAGTCTGGCGCTCTATGGAGTTCCATTCGCAGTAAAGGACAACATAGACGTTGCGGGCATGCCCACTACGGCTGCCTGTCCGGACTACGCATACACACCGGCGCAGAGTGCTACCGTCGTCACTCGACTGGAAAAGGCCGGCGCCATTCTCGTAGGCAAGACCAACATGGATCAGTTCGCAACAGGACTGGTCGGCACGAGAACGCCGTACGGTATATGTTCCAGTGTGTTTGACAAGAGGTACATCTCGGGTGGCTCAAGTGCCGGCTCGGCGGTTGCCGTTGCCAGCGGCCTCGTAAGTTTTTCTCTAGGCACAGATACCGCAGGTTCGGGCCGTGTTCCGGCGATGTTCAACAACCTGATCGGGTTGAAGCCGACACGGGGTGTGCTGAGCACCCACGGCGTCGTTCCTGCCTGCCGCACCCTTGATTGCGTCTCCGTATTCTCGGAGACTGCTCTCGACGCCTCTCTGGTCTTGAGCGCGGCGCGGGGCCTGGACGAGCTGGATCTCTACTCCCGTGAGCCTCAAACCGGCTCCGGGGCCTCTCCGTGGGTCTCCGCACCGGCGTTTCGCTTTGGTGTCCCCGCATCCAGCGCGCTGGAATTTTACGGCGACCTACACAACCCTGCTTTATATCAGGCTGCGGTAGCAAAGCTTATCGCGATGGGAGGCCAGCCCGTCGAGTTCGATCTGACGCCTTTTCTCGCAGTCGCGCAGTTGCTCTACAAGGGACCGTGGGTTGCGGAGCGTTATGCCGCCATTGCATCGTTTATCGAGAAACACGCCGATCAGATGGACCCGACCGTCGCCAAGATCATCTCGGGCGCAGCAAATTACTCTGCCGTCGATACCTTCAATGCGGCCTATAAGCTCGAAGCAATTCGCCGCCAGACCAAGGGTGTGTGGAACTCCATCGATGTGATGGTCCTTCCGACGGCACCGCGGGCCTACACCATCGAAGAGATCGAGGAGTCTCCGCTCGAGCGGAATAGCCACCTCGGACACTACACGAACTTCGTCAATCTGCTGGATCTTTCGGCAGTCGCTGTCCCGGCCGGCATTCGTCCAGACGGCTTGCCGTTCGGCGTCAGTCTCATAGGGCAGGCCTTCGAGGAGGTCTCCTTGCTGGCTCTGGCGGATCGTCTGCACCGTGGTCTTGCGTCCACTCTGGGAGGGTCTGACAGAAAACTCGCTGAAACGTCCACCCTGCCTGTCGCAACACCGCCTACGGGTTGTCTATTGATGGCTGTCGTTGGCGCGCATCTCACCGGTCAGCCACTCAACTGGCAACTGACCGAACGCAGAGGACGCCTCATACGGACCTGCCGAACACATCCCGACTACAAGTTTTACGCTTTGAAGGGAACGGTGCCTCCAAAGCCCGGCCTCGTACGCGTTCCGGGCTTTGAGGGTCCGGGCATCGAGGTTGAGATATGGGCTCTCCCGGCGGACACGGTCGGAAGCTTCGTCGACGGAGTCCCGCAGCCTCTCTCTATTGGGACACTTCGCCTCGAAGATGGAACGCTGGTCAAAGGCTTTCTAGTAGAGTCTGCCGCAATCGAGGATGCTGTCGAGATTACCCATCTCGGTGGATGGCGCCGATATCTTGAAACTTCCAAGTAAGGCAATTCTCAGTGATCCCTCTCCCCCTGTTTTAGTCCTAAAGTCTTGATTCGAGATAAGATAGATCTGGACTTTACCAGTAAAGTATTCATTCTAAATACTTTACATATAAGTTATTTAGAATGAATACATTGCAAACAAAAAATCATGACTCCAAACAGATCAGCCCCGGCGAGTGGCCAGGGCTGCAACTGTTTCTGCTCTATAACCATTATAACAAGTTGGAAGAACTAGTACGGCACGTCGATCTCGTTGATTTTACGTTAGTTAGGTGGATTTAAGGCTTGACAGAAAAAGGGGGTTGCTAAATCTGAGCATCATCACTCGGTGGCCCGGTTTGCTCTTCCTTCGGTTTCCCTTTATATGTGCCAGAGAAGATCTGGTCCAGGGTGGAGAGCATCTCCGGCGAGTCAGGAGCGACATCCGGCTCCAGGCGTGCGATTACTTTGCCGCTCTTATCGATCAGCAACTTCGTGTAGTTCCAATGAACGTTGCCCCCCGGAGGAGTTCCCTTGCCCTTGGTGAGGTATCCGTAAAACGGAATCGCTTCGTCGCCAGTCAGAAGAGAACGCGCCATGACAGGAAAGGGAACCTTGCCGTCTGTCTTATATACCTTCTGGATCTCGGCATCGGTGCCGGGCTCGGCCGCACCAAAGTCATTTGATGGAACCCCGATCACAACCAGACCTTTGCCCTGATACTTTTCGCTCAACTTCGTCAGTGCCGGAAGCTGATCGTTGTAGCTGGAGTTCCTCGCGAGATTCACAACCAGGATGACCTTGCCCTTGTAGCTCGCGAGCGGCACACCCTTTCCATCGGCACCCGGCAACTCATAGTCGTAGGCGGTCTTCTCCGGCTTATCGGGCTTCTCCGCTCGTCTGGCACCCCTACCTCCACCGCGTTCGGGAGCCGCCTCAGCACTCTTCGGCTTCTCCCGAGCTTTCTCCTGTGCGACCGCGATCTGCAGTCCTGCAAGCCCAAGCGCGCAACCGAACCAGATATTTCGCATACTCATGTCTCACCCCTTACCGAGAGGTACACAGCGGTAAACGACACCTTCTCTCAACAGAATGCGGACACGCGAGATACTCTTCGCGTGTCCGCAGCCCTAGCTCATCCCTAGAAGACGTACTTTCCAGAGAACTGCATCTGACGCGGTTGTACGAGAAGGTTTGTGTACTGGCCAAACTTCGTGCTGGCACCATTGATAAAGGTCGAGACAGAGCTTGGAGTTGCTGTAATTCCACTTCCGGTTGCATTCAGTGAGCTGAATCGCACGTCGTTCAGCACGTTGAAGACCTCGACCGATATCTTGAATTGCTGCTCTTTGAAGGTTCGAAAGGATTTGGAGAGACCGTCATCCATGGAAAAATAGCCGTCGGCTCGGAAGGCATTCCGTTGTCCTGACTCTCCAGGATAGGCGAAGCGGAGGTTGGCGGAGGCTTGTGGCGATGTCAGGGTCGGAAAGGCAGTCACGTAGGGAGAACTACCGTTAGCGACATAGCGATGTCCCCCCGACGCGATCGGCCCTGTCTTGACCATGTAGCTCGGAGTATCGAAGTTAGTTCCGTAGTTGCCCGAAGCAAGTGCGCTGAAGGGAAACGCGCTGCTGTAGTGCACCACGCCGTTCAGCGACCAGCCCGAGATCAGCCGATCAACGAAACCATTGGACTAGCGGCAGGCTGTAGTTGGCGGTGATGTTGTGGCGAGCATCGTAGTCCGAGACACCGTAGTTTCCGGCCGGATTGAAGGTGTTGATGATCAGATTACTCGCAGAGCGCTCAGGGGACGATCCGAGGTCCATCGACTTCCCGTAGGTGTAGTTGACATCGTACTCGAGCCCGTACCGCAAAGCGTGCCGGACCGAGAGTTGGAGCGCATTGTAGTTACTCGATCCCACGGACGACTGCACGAAGATAGAGGAGTACTGCGGATAGAAGAAGCGGAACGATTGCCCGCTCGCGGATGCTGTCGGATCGGTGTCGAAGTTGAAGAGCGGATCCGTCTCATTGCCGCGACCTCCGTCCGCAAGATAAGCGTAGTACGCCTGGGCGCCCGTGTACGTCTTGTACTTTGCCTTCGGGAAGAAGTTCTGAAAATAACCGCTGTTGGGGACGTTTCCAGGCGTTACGCCTGCGTCCACCATCTTGGAATATGCGGTTGCCGCCTGGAAGTAGGTCTGACCGCTGACGGGATCGTACGTATTGCTTGGATGTGCGACATCAAGATTTGAGAGAACGTGGCGTCCAAGCCTTCCTACGTAGGACGCAGTGACCGTCAACCCGCGAGCGAACTCGTGCTGCACCGTGAGGTTGAAGGTTTCGGCGTACGGGGTCTTGATGTTGCTGTTGATGCTGCGCACGAAGGAGAAGTTCTGGTCCGCCGGCGTGATGGGGAACGTCTTGGTCCCCGCAGAGACGGCTCCGATCGGAACATTGCGGTACCCGGTGAAACGAGGAGCTGTATCCACATTCGTATAGGCGAATGGATTTTGCGTTGAAAGAGCAAACGCGCCATTGGCATCGTAGTAGTTCACGACACCTTCGCCGAAGTGATCGTAGGCCAGCGCGAACCCACCGCGGATCGAGGTGCGGTTGTCCGCCGTCGAATAGGCGAAGGCGACACGCGGAGCAAAGTTCGCCTTTTGAGGCGTCCAGAGGTTTGGTTGCCCATTCGCCTGACCGGCAGGCGCAACTACGATTCGCGTGTTGTAGGCTGTGCCAGCCGCAGCCGCGGCTGCGCGGTTCTGCAGGAAGGTGCTGAGACTGATGCTGGGGGCCACCTGCTGGCCATGGATCTCATAAGGAACACCGAGATAGGTATAGCGAAGACCAGCCGTCAGGCTGAGACGCGCGGTCGCCCTCCACTGATCCTGAACGTAGTACTCCTGCTCGAAGGAGCGGTAGTTATGCGAGGGAACCGTTCCCGTCGGGGCCGGCACCAGCGAGTTCCCCTGGATGGAGTAGTTCGTAAACGACTGGGCGAAGGTAATGATTCCAGTGTTCGCGAGAATCGCGTTGTTATAGAAGGTACGGGCGGTGGAGGCAACGGCCGGATAACCGAACGCAGCCGGATCGAGACTTGTTCCCTTGCCAGCAATTGCTGCTGTGGCAAGCAGGGTGGCAGAGACGTTTCCTGAAGGATACAACGTGCTGTCGGCGTACCGGTTGTTATTGAGCAGGCGGTCGTTGAAGCCGAACTGGATCGTGTGCCTGCCCTTGGTGAAGGTCACATCGTCCGCGAAGTTATGGGTCGGCACGATGTAGATGCTCGATGTCGTGGTCGATGTGAGAGAGCTGATGCCGGAGACGCTGATGTACGGCTGGCTTCCTGCACCGCGAGTCGCGACACCCTGACGTATATAGCCGTAACGGAAGTTATTGATGAGCGCGCTGCTGATATTCCAAACATGGCCTGCTGCGATCCCCTTGTTGTTTCCGAAGATGCTCGAGTTCGCCGCCTGACCTGGAAACTGGAGCGCCGAGGACTGGTTGTCGCTCTGCAGGTTGCCGCGGACGAAGATCGACTGTTTGGAGTTCAAGTTATAGTCCACGCGAGAGATGCTGGTGATCTGATGGAGCGGTGCTGGGGAAGCGAAGGTGTAGCCGCCGGTGTTGTAGGAGTCTCCCGAGGTGTTCGAGTTCGCAAGCGGAAACTGCTTGTAGTAGGCGATGGCAGCGGCATTGGTGCCGGGACCGTTCGGGCAGCTACCAGCAGCCGTACAATTCGGATCCATCTTGGCGATATCCGACGGCTGTAGCTTGGTGACCCCGCCGGAGCTATTGAGATAACTGACCGTGCCGGTGATCAGACCGCCTCCACTCAGGAGAGAGGGTACCGTCTGGGTGACGACGGTATTGGTAGCCTGCTTGAATCCTTCGTAGGCACCGAAGAAGAAGAGTTTATCTTTGATGATGGGCGTGCCAAACGAAGCCCCATAGGTATGCTGCAGAACCTTCGATGCGATGTTTGGTTTGCTGCTGGCGAGTTGCGACTGCTTGAGAAACCAGTTATTCGCCGACACTCCCGGATCGCGATAGTACCAGTACGCACTACCGTGGTATGCGTTCGTACCGCTCTTCGTGACGAGCGACACCTGCGCGCCAGAGGAGCGTCCTGAGTCCGCATTTGCGCCCGTCGTGACCACACGAAACTCCTGGACCGATTCGCGGGTGGAACGCAGGACGCCATTGAAGGCGAAACCGTTGTTCTGGTCATTGTTGTCCACGCCGTCCAGGGTTGCATTGGTCTGGTCCTGGCGAGCCCCGTTGATCGTACCGGTACGAGGATCCTGGTTGAGACCACCCGTGGTAGCACCGGGATCGAGTGCTAGAACTCCAGGCTGAAGCGAGAGAAGGTAGGTAACGTTGTTCGCAAGATAAGGAAGACTCGATACCTGGGCGCTATTGAACGCCTTGCCCAGAGTTCCATCGTCCGAGTTGATGGCCGCTATGCTCGTCTCAACAGAGACGACTTCGCTGGTTCCGGCCGACAATTTGAAGGTGATTCTCGCTGGGGTAGCCACCAGCAGTTCTACCTTCTGCACCTGCGGCGAGAATCCGGGAGAGTTTACCGTAACCGTGTACTTTCCGGGCGGAATCTGATTAAAGCTATACTGGCCGGCCTTGCCGGACTCCGTCGTCTGGGTAAGGCCCGTAGCGGGATTCGTGAGCGTCACCGCACCGCCCGTGATTGCGGCGCCGGTTGCATCCTGAACATCGCCGGTCAGCGATGTCGTATTCGTTTGTGCCAACGCAGGCAAGAAAGACGCAAGGAGCAGAAGAACGGCGGCCACCAATTTATTCTTACAGAATTGCATGTGCTTCCTCCGGGAGTGTATGGGCGAACGAGTCGAAGAGATACTTCCGCGTCTATTCAGCCAGGGCATTCAGCTCAGGCCGTTAGGTATGTCTCTTGTGAGAAGTAGTGAGATGAACATTAGGCTGAAAGAAGGGAAACACCAAGGGATATGGAATTTGTCTATCGCTTGTATAAAGATCGAGCAATATAGACTTTCTCTATGTCGCGTATTGATTTTTCTTCTGGCTGCCCAGGTGGATTAGGCGATTCGTCGCTCTAGTCGTAGTCTGTTGGCAAAAGGATGTTTTTTAAAACTGATATTTCGTCTGCGAATCATCTGCAGACGCCTGATATCCCTTGTCTTACGTTTCGGAATGAGCCCAAATGGATTTCGATCAGCTAAAGACTTTTCTTGAAGTGTCACGCCAGAAGAGCTTTTCCCGTGCCGCGGAGAAACTGCATGTCACACAGCCTTCCATCTCCGCGCAAATCAGATCTCTCGAAACTTATCTCGGCCACCGGCTTCTGGACCGGGGTGGCGGTAAGGTAACACTCACCGCTGCAGGCAGGGTCTTTGAACCCTTTGCGGAGGATTGTCTGTTGCGGCTGAAGCATGTCGGCCTCATGCTCGCGGACTTGGAACGCATGCCGCGCGGTTCGCTGACGGTTAGCGCGAACGATTCCACTGCGCTTTACGTCTTGCCCCTTTTAATAAGTAAGTTCAAGAAGCAGTACCCTCGTGTTGCACTCAACATCGTTCGTGCCGAACGCTCCAAGACTCTGGAACTGGTCCTTGATCGCGAAGTGGAGTTTGGAATTGTCTCTTTGCCTGTGAAAGACCCACGGCTTCACGTTGAGATTATTCACGAGGACAGACTGGTGCTTGTAGTACCGGCGGGGCATCCGCTTACCTCTGTCAAATCCGCCACCTTGTCGGATGCAGCGAAGTATGGATTTCTTGTCCCAAAAGAGGGCCGGCGGCGTGAGTTGATCGACCATTTGTTTGTTCAGAACAAAACAGCTCGGCGCATCGCCATGGAAGTTGATTCGAGCGAGTTGCTGAAACGCCTGATTCTTGCGGGTCTAGGGATCAGTTTTTTACCGCGTATCAACGTAATTGACGAACTCAATCAAGGCCGCTTGCAAACTATCGATATAAAAGATGTCAACATACCACGGGACCTCGGGCTAATATCTCGTCATGACATGCCGCTGACGCGTGCCGGCAATACCTTCTTTACCTTTGCCACAGGTAGCGTCCGTCCTTCTCCACACTCGGAAACAGCCGATTAAAAATGCACAGAGTTTAGCCTGCCGCTAAACGTTGGTGAAGTTGCCTCAAAGGAGATTGTGTGGAAAAGATGCGTTTCGCTTTAAGGGTTGCGACTGTTCTTCTTTCCGTGGTCGCCTCACAGGCACAGACAGCACAGCCTGATGGAGGGGGCATTCGTATGGGCAAGCTTCCCCTGGCCTGGAACACAGGAGGCCCGAAGTGCATGGAGATGCCGGAGTGGCAGGTGCACGAGTACAACCCTGACCTGTTCATTCTGAGGCAGTCCGGCTGTACTGACTATGAGAAGCCATTTCTTTATCTGCTCTTCGGAAAAGAGCGAGCCCTGCTCCTCGATACAGGATCGCGTCACGGGAACCTTGTGCCGGCCCTGCAGCATACGGTGCATCAGTGGCTGTTGCGGAATAATCGCACCAGCATCTCTCTGATTGTCGCGCACTCACATTCACACTCCGATCATGTGGCGGGAGATGCAGAGTTACAAGCCCTCAAAGACCCGGCGATGCCGATCGTCTTCCTCCCTGCAACCGTCGAGGCGACGAAGAAGTTCTACGGCATGACAAATTGGCCCGAGGACTCCGGAACGGTTGACCTCGGTGGTCGCATGATTGACGTGCTGGCCATTCCGGGCCACGACACCGTCAGCGTTGCGTTATATGACCGGCAGACAGCAATTTTCTTTACCGGTGACAGTCTCTATCCAGGTCGTATCTACATCCGTGATTTTCCTGCCTTCGCGGCGAGCAACCAACGCATGGTGAGATTCACCGAAGGCAAGTTGGTTGCGCATATTCTGGGCTGTCACATCGAGGAAACTCGCACTCCCTATCTCGATTATCCGGTTGGAACGATCTATCAACCCGACGAGCACGAGCTTTCGCTCTCCCGTGGCGCACTACTGGAGATGCAGTCCACCTTGGAGACGCTCAACGGAACACCGAAGCGGGTAGCTTTGCGAGACTTTTCGCTCTGGCCGACTGGTCCTGCGTTTCGCACAAGCGACCAATCTCAATCAAAGTTCAAGGAGACTCAAGAGTATCAACGCAAACATATGTGGGATCAGAGTCAGCCCTGAATCA
>WNFJ01528716.1_pt1 | contig 10966 bp, 6 predicted proteins | sample 5400461 | NCBI WGS metagenome assembly WNFJ01 (sample SAMN13153349, study PRJNA577476) | soil metagenome | isolation source: 115 cm saprolite on Douglas fir-dominated hillslope | place: USA:California | collected 2013-09-17 | reverse complement strand
CGCTGCGAGATCCCTTCTATCGTGCGTCGCAACTCGCTGAAGCGTTTTGGACCATCTGCCAGGAGGCCGACTATGAACACACTCCATTTATCGCCGACACGATTCAGCACCTCGCGGACCGGGCAAGAATCGTGGGGAACATGCTTGTGACTCGGTGACATGAATGTGCCTTCTTGCGCTCTCTCTGTCCGGTATCTATTCTATTGCTGGTTACTTAATTATACCCAATACCAAACAAGAACCGGCAAGGAAGAAGCCGAGGAGAGAAAAAATGACAGAAGCACTAGACACCACCCTCCACCCGAGCGAAATCTCCGGCAATGCCCTCGACCAGCTATTCCGCCAGGCCCGTACGCATTCCGCATGGCTTCCCGAGCGCGTTCCCACCGAAAAGCTGCGCGAAGCTTACGAACTTGCGCGCCTGGGTCCGACCAGCGCGAATTCTAGTCCCGCCCGTTTCCTATTTCTCGAAAGCGAAGAGGCGAAGGCACGCCTTCTGCCTGCCTTGGCTCCCCTGAATGTCGAAAAAACAAAAGCAGCGCCAGTCACCGTCATCGTCGCCTGGGACACCGAGTTCTACGAGAAACTTCCGCAGCTATTTCCTCATGCCGACATGCGCTCCTATTTTGTGGGCAATCAGTCGTTGATCGATGAAACGGCCTTCCGCAACAGTTCGCTGCAGGGAGGCTACTTCATACTCGCCGCTAGAGCCGTGGGGCTTGATTGCGGTCCGATGTCCGGCTTCGACGCGGCGAAACTGAATGCCGAATTCTTCCCCGATGGCAAATGGAAAGTCAACTTCCTCTGCAATGTCGGCTACGGTGACCGAAGCAAACTGTTTCCCCGCAATCCGCGGCTTGAATTCGAAGAGGCGTGCCGGGTGCTCTGAAGAAACGGTGGGAGACGCGGCAAGCCGCCTCTCTACCGAAGTCGTCTTACGATCCCGTCTTTTTCTCGATCTTTTTCTCGACCTTGGCCCAGGTGTCTTTCAGCGCCACAGTGCGGTTAAACACCGGACGCCCAGGCTTGGAATCCGGGTCGACGCAAAAATACCCCAAGCGTTCGAACTGATAGCGGCCCGCGACGGGCGCATCTGCCAGCGATGGCTCCAACTTGGCCTGCGCGATCACTTCCAGCGAGTTCGGATTCAAGTTCGCTGTGAACTCCTGGCCTTCTTCAACCTGATTCGGGTCTTCCTTAGTGAAGAGCTTGTCGTAGATACGCACTTCGGCGTCGAGAGCGTGCGCGGCTGAGACCCAATGGATGGTCTTAGTCTTTAACTTGCGTCCATCCGGCGCATTGCCGCCGCGCGTGGCCGGGTCGTATGTACAGTGCACCTGAACCACTTCTCCCTTGTCATTTTTAACCACCGACTTCGCTGTGATGAAGTAGCCGTAACGCAGCCGCACTTCGCGCCCAGGCGACAACCGATAATACTGCTTGGGCGGGTCTTCTCGGAAATCGTCCCGCTCGATGTAGAGGACTTTAGAAAACGGCACTTTGCGCTTCCCGGCGCTTTCGTCCTCGGGATTATTGACCGCCTCGACTTCCTCGACCTGACCTTCAGGGTAGTTATCGATCACGACCTTCAAAGGCCGCAGCACGGCCATCCTGCGCGGCGCTCGCTTGTTCAGGTCTTCGCGGACGAAGTGTTCGAGCATCGCAAGTTCCAGCGTGCCATTTGTTTTTGAAACCCCAATGGCCCCGCAGAAATTTCGGATCGCCTCCGGAGTATAACCACGGCGCCGCATGCCGGAGAGCGTGGGCATGCGCGGATCATCCCAACCGGTGACGCATTTTTCCTGCACCAGAGTGAGCAGCTTGCGCTTGCTCAGTAGCGTGTGAGTAAGGCCGAGGCGATCGAACTCAATCTGCTGGGACGGAAAAATGCCGAGTTGCTCGATGAACCAGTTGTAGAGCGGGCGATGATCCTCAAATTCGAGGGTGCAGATAGAGTGGGTCACGTGCTCGATGGAATCGGACTGACCGTGCGCGAAGTCGTACATGGGATAGATGCACCACTTGCCGCCGGTGCGGTGGTGCTCGGCGTGCAAGATGCGGTACATGACTGGATCGCGCATGTTGAGGTTCGGCGACGCCATGTCGATCTTGGCGCGCAGCACCCGCGATCCGTCGGGAAACTCGCCTTTGCGCATGCGCTCAAACAGCTCAAGGTTCTCCTTCGCCCCGCGATTGCGATGGGGACTGTCTTTGCCTGGCTCGGTTAGCGTGCCCCGATACTTGCGAATTTCTTCGGCGCTTAGATCGTCAACGTACGCTTTGCTATCTTTGATCAGCTTGATCGCCCATTCGTAGAGCTGATCGAAGTAGTCGGAAGCATAGTACAGGCCGTCCCACTCGAAACCCAGCCAGCAGACATCCTTCATGATGGAGTCCACGTACTCCTGCTCTTCCTTCTCCGGGTTGGTATCGTCGAAACGCAGGTTGGTCTTACCGCCGAACTCGTCGGCTAATCCAAAGTTGAGGCAGATGGACTTGGCATGCCCGATGTGCAGGTAACCGTTGGGCTCGGGAGGGAAGCGGGTCTGGATGACGGCGTCGCCATACTTCTTCGTTTTCAGATCTTCAATAACAGTGTCGCGGATGAAGTTCGAGGGGCGGGGCTCGGAAGGCGAGTTTGCGCCAGCTTCGTTAGATTTAGATAAAGATGAATTCGCAACGCTCATACTCCTTAGTATTTTATATGCGAACAGCGGATTCGCGGGTGTTCGCCGCTCGCTCGGCTGTCGTTCAGCCCCACCCCCAGCTGACTAATCCACGTGATAATCTGCGTCGAGATGGCAAATTGCATTCAATGCGGTCGTCAGCTTCCAGCCCTCACCTTCGGCAAGAAGATTTGCCGGTGGTGCGTGCAGCACGAAGCTGCGCAGCGCGGTGAAGATTCCGCCATTCAGCGAGTCGAACCGGCGCCGTGGACGCGGCAACAGTCCGGTTCGATGGTCGTGACTCAGGCGATTTTCGGAATCAACGTTGCGGTGTTCATCGCCATGACGATGGCGGGCGTTTCGATGCTGGACAATCCGGCGGGTCCGGATCTCGTCCGCTGGGGAGCCAATTTTGGGCCGCTTACCGTAAGTGGCCAGTGGTGGCGGCTGCTGACTTGCGTTTTCATTCACGGCGGCTTGCTCCACATCGCGTTCAACATGTGGTGCCTGTGGGACCTCGGCAGACTCGCGGAATCGGTCTATGGCCACTGGACGTTTGCCGTGGTGTACCTGGTCACGGGGCTAGCGTCGAGCCTTACGAGCGTAGCCTGGCATCCCGCCGGCCTGAGCGTCGGCGCTTCCGGGGCGATCTTCGGGATTGCAGGGGCTCTAATCGCATCCTTTTATCTGGGCGAGTTTTCCCTGCCTCGCGCCGCGATGACTGGAATGCTCCGCAGCGTGGTCATGTTTGTCGGGTACAACCTGTTCTTTGGGGCAGTGATCGCTCGCACAGACAACGCGGCGCACATCGGCGGCCTGCTCATGGGGCTGCTGCTGGGCGCGCTCATCGCTCGCGTCGCTCCACAGCACGATGACGTTTTGCGCCGGATCGCCGTGCTGCTCGTCGGGGTTGTGCTCGTGGTGGGCGGTGTGATGTGGCTGCAGCGCGCCCGCGCTTATCTGCTTCACGGACAAAACGGGGTTGCACTTCTCGACGAGGGGAAGACGAACGAAGCGATTGTTGAGCTTCAGAGAGCCGTAAAACTGCGGCCTGACTTCGCAGCTGCCCACGGCGCTCTGGCGCGTGCTTACAGCACGAAGAGCGACTTTGACAATGCGGCGGCGGAGATGAAGCGTGTGATTGCGCTGAATCCACGGAACGTGGTCGCGTATTACAGTCTCGGAATGATTTATCTCGAACAGAAGCTCCCATCAAAAGCGCAGGACATTTTTGCTCAGCTTCTCAGAATCGACCCCAACAGCGCCGATGGACATGACGGACTGGCAGACGCTCTTGCGGATCAGCATCGGAACCTCGAAGCGCTTGAAGAGTACAAACGCGTGGCGGCACTCGATTCCGGCTATCAGGGCGTGTACTACGACATGGGCGTCATGCAAGCCCGTCTCAAGCTCTACGATGACGCCATCGCGTCGTTGTTGAAGCAGCGGCAAGCCGATGACAACCTCGACAACGAAAAGTTGCTGGCCGACGTCTACGAAGCCAAGGGAATGAAGCGTGAAGCCGAGGACTCCCGGCAGAAAGCGGGGCAGTTCCAGGCTGCTCACTAGGACTGCCCGCGCGGAACTACCGCAGCTTCTCCATCGCCCGATCGATTCGTGCCAACGTGGTTTCCCGTCCGAGAACCTGGAGCGTCTCAAATAACGGCGGGGCGTTTTTGCGCCCGCAGACGGCTACCCGGATCGGCTGAAACATTTGACCGGCTTTTAAGCCCATCTCCTGCGCGACGGCGCGGACGGCTTGGTCCAACGGGTCGTGTTTGAATTCAGTTTCCGCCAGCACTTCTCGCGCGCGGGTTAGAACTTTGAGCGCCATAGCGGCGTCGCCCTTCTGCGGGATGAGCTCGGCTGGGTCGTAGGGCGGAAGCTGGTCCACGAAGAAAAAGTCGGCAGCGGTGAGCACGTCGCGCAGAAGTTTGATGCGCTCGCGGATGAGCGGGGTGATGGCGTGCATTTTCTCTGGTGCGATTGGGAATCCGGCGGCGTGGACGACCGGAAGAAGGCGAGTGCTCAGCTCGTCGACGGGGAGAGCCCGGAGGTGCTCGGCGTTGAGCCAGAGGGCTTTGGGGTCGAAGGTTTCGTCCGGCGCCGTGGCGGTCTCCTTGAAATTCACCACGGCGTTAGCGCGGTTGATGCCCTCGAGGGAGAAAGCGCCGATGAGCTCCTGGCGGGTCATCTTTTCGCGATCGTCTTTTGGCGACCAGCCTAGCAGACATAGAAAATTGATAAAGGCTTCTGGAAGGAATCCCGCGTCCCGGTAGGTGGTGACGCTGACCACGGGCCCGTGGCGGCGCTTGGAGAGCTTCGACCCGTCGGGCGCGACCAGCAGAGGAAGATGCGCGAACTGCGGCGGCTTGGCGCCAGCGCCTTCGAAAATGAGCGCATGTTTGTAGGTGTTCGAAAGATGGTCCTGGCCGCGAATGACGTGGCTAATACGGAGGTCGATGTCGTCGGCGCAGGACGCGAGGTGGTAGGTGGGCATCCCGTCGGAACGCAGAAGCGCGAAGTCTTCGATATCGTCAGCAGACTTGATTTGCTCGCCGTAGACCGCGTCAGTGAAGCCGACTTGTTCGCCTGTGCCCCGGGGAACGCGGAAGCGGAGCGCGAAGGACTCTCCAGCAGCGGCTCGGCGGTTGCTCTCGGCGCGGGAAAGGTCGCGCATGCCCGGATTGAAGAGCCAGGTTTGATTGGCCCCGGATTTTTCGCTTTCGCCGGTATGCGCGGGAGTGAAGTCGCGGTAAGCTAGCCCTTTCTGAAAGATGGCGGCCGCGATCTCACGGTGCAGGGCCAAGCGTTCGGATTGCCTGTACTCCTCGTCCCAACGAAGGTCAAGCCAGCGCAGACCTTCGAAGATGGAGTTGACGGAGGCTTCCGTGTTGCGCTCGACATCGGTATCATCGAGGCGCAAGACCATGGTTCCTCCGTTGTGACGGGCGTAGAGCCAGTTGAAGATAAAGGTGCGGGCACTGCCAACGTGCAGAAAACCGGTGGGAGACGGCGCAAATCGAACGCGAAGCATAACTTTTGAGTATAGCGGGATCGGCCGTTTGCCTGTAGTAGAGACGGGGCTTGGTAGTGGCTCAGTTTGAGCCACTACCCGGGGCTTGGGTAGTGTCTTAAAAAACGTGTTGCTATAAGAACGGGGTCAAATCACGCCAAAACGCTTAAGGCATTTCTCGATGGCTTCGCGCTTCTCAGGAGGGCATGGTACTTGCCTGGCCGTCCGACTGGTGCGGTTAGGGGCAGGTCGGAGCAGCAAGCCATTGAGTTCTTTCACGTGGGCGATCCAGCAGGTTTTCGGCACGAAGCCGGAATGACTCTTTACGCAGTCCTGTATTTGAGCATAGGTTGGCTTCATGGCGTTGAGAAATTATACGCTGAGTAGTTCTCTGATCGACCAGACGTGATCGGCCAGTCCCGCTTCCATAGCGGGCGTGACTAGGGCTGATACACTGCCATGTGCCGGGCTGGCAATGTCGGACGAATTAACCATTCACCGGATCACCCAGAAAGGGAAGATCCATGGAACTATTACTTGCAGTTGTTTTGTTACTGATCGTAATCCTCTATTACATTGACTGGCGCATGAAATCGGCACTAACCCTATGCCTCTTGGCGGTGTCCGCAGTGACTATCAGTTGCTCAGACACCCCCAGTCCAACTCAGGCTGCCAAACCATACGTCCCGCCCACCGCTCTGACTCTTGACGCGCATACGGCCCGGACGGATGACGGGAGAGTTGTAATATCCGGCACGACTAACCTGCCGGATGGCCTCAAGATGTGGATTGAAGTGCAAGAGGGGCGTCTGCCTCTAGGCGCTCCCAAGGTCGTGGCGAGCGACGACAACGTTATCGTGAAAGATGGAAAGTTCGCATCCAACCCGCTGTGGCTTGCCGTTCCTAATACACGCTTTACCCGAAAAGGATGGCCGAAAGACATTAAGGTAAACGACCGCTTAAAGCCGTTTCCAGAGGGTAAATTCAAAGTCCACTTTGAATCTATGTTCACCGGCCCTTGGCAAACCTCTCAAGTCCTCACGGCATTAGGGGGCGAGGATGGGAAGAAACTCAAGGGCCCGATTTTAAAGGCCACAGATACAGACGTTATCGATAGTCCAATGGCTGTGGATTATCTCTTGACGCTTCCCGTACCGCCAATATCTCCGGGAGCGAAAGCAATAAGCCTAGTCAGAGCGGCCATCTTGATGGTCACTGATAAAGGCCGCTCCGCTGGGGACGTACAGGCCAATCTTGACCTGTTCATTTCTTCCCCCGGATTGAGTGCCAGGAAGGGATGGGCCGCAAAAGCAAAGAGTCCGGCTGTCTATGAAGTGTCATTCGACTTCATCGATGGAGACAAGGGAGAGCAGCAAGCCCTCTGGACAGCCAACCTCACGACTGGTGAAGTGAAATACGAAAACGAGTACGGGAAAATGTTTAGTTGGACTCCCGATTTCTGACCATCGGCCAAGCTGAAGATGAAGGTGCGAGCACTGCCAACGTGCAGAAAACCGGTGGGAGACGGCGCAAATCGAACGCGAAGCATAACTTTTGAGTATAGCGGGATCGGCCTCTTGGCTGTAGTAGAGACGGGGCTTGCCCCGTCTCTACGGGAAATCAGATACGTTACTAGCGGGTTACGAAGGTAACTCTTCGGGGGAAGATCGGTATAGCGGCATTGCATCTCATAAGAAGATAATTTGAAAACTCCCGTGCCCACGGCGGAACTTGCCGGAAGACACCTGTTGTTTCGATCTGTCTGGTGTGACAGGATTAGGCCTGCATTACGCCAAAGAAGGTTCCATCCGGGCCATTTACGAGTACTGAGGAAACGTTAATCGAGGACCGTTAGCCAATGAATAGCGTTGCCGCAGGTCTGGTGCTGATTCCCGGGGCCGTGGCCCTGCTGGTGCTTTTGGTCTTCACCTACCTGTACGAACAGAACCGTCACAGCTATTTTCGCGCGTGGCAACTTGCCTGGGCGGCGTACACGCTGCACTACGCGTTGAAGGCGGTGGAATATTTTCAGGGCCCTTCCGCGTTCTTGTTTTTTCTGAGTTCGGTGCTCCTGGTGGGCATGGCGATTTGCATCTTCGTCTCGACCCGGCTGATGAAGGAACCGTTCCAACTGAAGTGGTATGACGTGGCGCTGATGGTGACCGGGGTTCTGCTGGCGTATGCGACTTTGCGGGCGCACATCGTAGCCGGGGTATTCAGCGAGAGCGCAACCCCGGCGCCAATCTATCTGCGGCTGGAAATGGGGTTGGCGGCAATCCTCCTCTATTGCTCATTCCATTTTTACCGTTACGCTGCTCGCAGGAATTCCGTGGCGTTCCGGGCGCTATTTTTTTCGCTGGCACTTTGGGCGGCGCTGATGGGCGTCGGGCAGCTCCGTCAGCCTTTCCTCGATGTTGGGGGGCCGTTAGGAGGCTTCCTGGGGCCGATTCCACAAATGCTGCTGGCCATCGCCATGGTGATGGTACTGTTTGAAAACGAGCGCAATGCTGTGCAGGAAAACGCGCTGGCGTTCTCGACGCTGGGCGTCGATCCGCGCCGCTTGTTTTCGGCATCTGACCTGGTACCCAGCTTGCAGACTTTTGTGGACAGGCTAGTGGCGCCCCTGCCTTCGCGCCGCGCCCTCTTTTTTGTTTCCCAGCAGTGGCGCGGCACCCTCCCCTCGGTACAAAAAGGCTTTTCAGCGGAGTTTCTGGAAAAACTGCAAAAGACGCAGGCCGGGGATTACATCGCCGAGCTCGCCTACCGGCGTGGTGGAGTGGTCACCTTCCGGAATCTCGCGGAACTGGAAGAGCCTCTGCCGGCGCTATCGGGAGGAAAGTTTGAAGCCTGCAAGCAAACGCTGCTGGAGGAGGGAATCACTGACCTGATGGCAGTGAGCCTGCAGACGCGGGAGCACAACTTCGGAGTCATTCTGTTTCCCCACGCGGAACGGCGGATGTTCGGTTCTTCGAATTTGCGGCTGCTCATCGGACTAGCGCTGCAGATCGCGCTGACCCTGGAAAACTACGTCGTAATGCACGAAGCGCAGCGCCGAACCAAGGAATACGAACTGCTCACCGAGATCGGCCAGGCCATCAGTTCTCATCTCAACCAGGACGAGGTGCTGCGCACGGTGCAAGCGGAGCTGGGCCAGATTTTCGACACCAGCAATTTCTACATCGCGTTTCAGGAAGAAGATGAGATTCAGTTCGAGCTGGAGATCGAAGGCGGCCTCATTCTTCCCAAGCGTTTGCGCAAGGTCGGCAATGGATTGACCGAGCACGTCATCCGAACGGGGCAGCCGCTGCTGATCGAGTCCGATCTGGAACAGGTGCGGTCAAAACTGGGAGTCGATTTCGTGCCTCCGCGGCCGGCCCGGTCGTTCTGCGCGGTGCCTATTTTCCTCGGCGGCAAACCGGTGGGAATGATGGCGGCATTGAGTACGGAGCAAGAATCGCAGTTCCTGCCGAGGGATCTCGAGGTCATGCAAACCGTAGCCGGTCAACTGGGGGTGGCGGTCGAGAATGCGCGTCTGTTTACTGAGGAGCAGCGCCGCGCCAGGCATCTTGCATTTCTTAACAGCATTTCGAAGATGGCGATCTCGAGCGAGGATGCCGAGCAGATGATGGCCGACATCGTGCGCGAGATCCAGAAGAACTTCCGCTACGATCACATCGGCATCGGCATCATGGACTATGCCACCAAGGACATCGAGATCAAAGCCGAGGCGGGAATGACATCGGAGGCGTTGGGCCGCCGCATTGCCGTTGGCAGCGGTGTTCTGGGAAAGGTCGCGCGCACCGGAGTGAGCGCGCTGGTGCAAAACGCCGGCCCAGGACAGCTCGCGGGTGTGCTCCCGGAATCGCGGGCGGTGCTCTGTCTACCGATCAGTTACGGCGAGACGCTGCTGGGCGTGCTCAACGTGGAGAGCCGGGATGAGAATGCGTTTGCGCCCCAGGATGTTCTGATCCTGAATACGCTCGCTGATCTTCTGGCGACGGCCTTACACAACTCGTTCGTTTTCCAAAAGCTGCAGCAGCAATCGATCACCGATGGGTTGACCGGCATCAAGACGAGACGCTTTTTCTGGGAGGCGCTCAGCTCGGAGTGGAAGCGCGCGTCCCGTTCGGGCCGGCCGTTCTCGGTGGTGCTGATCGATTTGGATAAATTCAAAGAGGTCAACGATTCGCTCGGCCACCTGGAAGGGGATTTGGTGCTAGCTCGCGTTGGCCGGCTGCTCGAACAGAAGTGCCGCCAATCGAACGTGGTTGCCCGCTACGGCGGGGACGAATTCATCATCCTTATGCCCGAGACCGGGATCGAGCAGTCGCAAGTGCTGGCCGAGAGATTGCGGCTGTGGCTGGCCACCGATCCGATGCTCGAAGAGCACCATATCACCGGCAGTTTCGGCGTCGCCAGTTTCCCCTTGCACGGATTTTCCATGGAGGACCTGATTCGCGTCGCGGACGCAGGCATGTACGTGGCCAAGCACGCGGGCGGTAACCAGGTTTCCACCTCAGATGCGTTCGGCGAGGGTTCCGCGGTACAACGACAGCTTGTCGCCGGTTATATCGAAGGATTTTTGCAGCGCGAGCATAACGGGCCGGAGCACCTCGAAGAACTGGTTGGCACACTGCGCAAGCTATGCGGACGCGAGGGTGATGCGGATCGGAAGGCGATGAAGGAGGCCGTCGAAGCCTTGTCGCGCGCGGCAGAACTGCGGGAACAGTACGCTGCCGGACATGGCGAGCAATGCGGGCATTACGCCGGGATCATCGCGCGCGGACTCAACCTCTCTGCGCAGGAAGTGGAAGAAGCCACCCTCGCGGCGCGGGTGCATGACGTCGGCAAGCTGTTCATCGCCGATCGAATTCTGAACAAGCCGGGCTCCCTTACGGAAGATGAATTCTCGGTGATCAAGACCCATCCGCAAGTAGGCGCGGAGGTGTTAGGTGCGATTCCTGAAATCGAGCGCGTGGCCCAGGCCGTCGAATCCCATCACGAAGCCTTCGACGGCAGCGGTTATCCTCTCGGACTGAAGGGCGAGAATATACCGCTGTATGGCCGCATCGTCGCCGTCGTGGACGCCTACGTGAACATGACGAGCGATCGCTCTTTCGCTCCTCCGAAAACCGACGAGCAAGCCATGGCGGAACTGGGAAAGCTGAGCGGCACCCGCTTCGATGGCATGATCGTCCGTTTATTTGCCCGCCTGCTCAAGATGGAGAGAGCCTCCAGTCATACGGTGGAGTGACACGGGCGTCTCGCGAGCCTGCCCTGAGCG
>WNFJ01472681.1_pt1 | contig 10966 bp, 8 predicted proteins | sample 5400461 | NCBI WGS metagenome assembly WNFJ01 (sample SAMN13153349, study PRJNA577476) | soil metagenome | isolation source: 115 cm saprolite on Douglas fir-dominated hillslope | place: USA:California | collected 2013-09-17 | reverse complement strand
ATCGGGGAAGGCGTCTGCGCCATATCCGCAGACGGGAGGCTGACCTTTGTCAACCGGGCCGCTGCCGACATGATGGAACTCCCGTCGCTCAACATCACGATCGACGACCCGGTCGACGGCGGTGCCCTCACAGCGCCCGACTTCCTGCTCGCGCCGGCCTTCGAGGCTATGCGCACGGGCCGGGCCATCCGGGAGCACGACGCCCTGTTCCGCGGCAAAGACGGTGACACTATCCCCGTGGCGTACACGGCCTCTGCCATCATGACTGACGGCACGCCGGCAGGCGCGGTCATCACCTTTCGCGACATCACTGAACGCAAAGCCTTTGAAGACGAACTGCACCAGCACGCTTTCTATGACAGCCTCACCGGGCTGGCGAACCGCCGGCTCCTGGTCGAGCGCCTCGAGCAGGCGCTGCGGCGGTCAGCCCTGGACGGCAGGACTCACGCGCTGATCTTCGTCGACGTGGATCGCTTTAAGAGCATCAACGACAGCCTTGGTCACGTGACCGGCGACGACTTGCTGGTGGCGATCGCGGCCCGCATGAAGGGGGCCGTGCGGAGCCATGACCTGCTCGCCCGGTTCGGCGGTGACGAGTTCGTGGTGCTGCTGCAGGATGTAGCCGGAGTGGAGGTGGCGGTCGCGGCGGCGCGGCGCATCTGCGCGGCGGTCGAACACCCCATGGTGCTGCCCGATGGCTATGAGCTGGTGGCAAGCGTGTCGGTCGGCATCGCCCTGACCGAGCCGGGCAAGACAGCCGACGACGTCCTTCGCAGTGCCGACGTGGCGATGTACGACGCGAAGATCAAGGGCGGCGGCGGCATCTACAAGGTGTTCGATCAGGCGGCCATGGGAAGCCGTTCGTCTGAGCGGCTGCAAATCGAGGCCGACCTGCGCAAAGGGCTCGAGCGAGACGAACTCGAGGTGCACTACCAGCCGTTCTACTCCCTCCGCGACCAGCGCATCGTGGGTGCCGAGGCGCTGGTGCGCTGGCGTCACCCCGCGCACGGCCTGATCGGCCCGGCGAGATTCATCCCCATGGCGGAGGAGACAGGGCTGATCCTGCCGCTGGGTCGTTACGTTCTGGACCAAGCGTGCCAGCAGGTGCGCTCGATCCAGGAGCGGCTGCACGTGGACCTGCCGATCAGCGTCAACCTCTCCCCACGCCAGTTCCAGGAGAGCGGGCTCTTGTCTCAGGTGGAGGCGGCCCTCGCCGCCAACGGCCTGCCCTCGGAGCTGCTCATATTCGAGATCACAGAGACCATGGTCATGGAGGTCATGAAGAAGCTCAACCGGCTGGGCGTGCGGCTGGCCATCGACGACTTCGGGACCGGCCATTCCTCGCTCGCGTACCTCAAGCAGTTCCCGGTGCACGAAGTAAAGGTCGACCGCGCCTTCATTCGGGGGGTAGCCGAAAACCAGGTGGACTTGGCCATTGTTCGTGCCATCATCGACCTGGCCTATGCCATGGGCATATCGGCGGTGGCCGAGGGCGTGGAGGCCAAGGATCAGGCCGCCGAGCTCAATACGCTCGGCTGCCCCGTGGGGCAGGGCTTCTACTTCTCTCGGCCGCTGCCCGCCGAGGAGTTCGGCGAGCTGCTCATCCGCCACTTCGCCCGGCCTGCGGACCGGCCGGCCGTCCGGACCTGACCGATACGATTGCCCTCGTGTCTGTTCTCCCGCGGCTCGGACCTTCCACACGCACAAGGCCGATACGCGATGCGCAGGGCCGAACCGTCCCGGGGAGCGTTGCGCTACTCGAGCCATTGACGCTCGGGGGCGTACGGCAATGGCTGCTGGTGCGAGGCCAGCGCGCCGAGAGCCCGATCCGCGCACGCTGGCTCGGCGAGTTCGGCGCGCTGTGGCACAGCTCTGAGAAGTTCGACCGGGTCGGCTGGATGCTCGCATCCATCGAGTACTCGTGGCCCGCGGGCGGCCGTCTCCGGCGCCGCCATCACACTGCACTGCCGCCTGACCAAGCTGTGACGCGCGGTCACGTGAACCTGTGCCAGGCATGCGCCTAGTTGGCGTGATGGTGTTTACTGTCATGTGGTTGTAGTGGAAGTTCGTGTTCGCGTCATAGCGCCTGCGAAGTTCTGACAGCGGCGCCGCGGATTCCAGAATCCGGCCTCAGAAGGCAGGCGGTCGCAGCAGCCCGGGATCCGCGCCTGCGAATCCCGAAGGTCGCCTCAGCAGGAGGAAGCGCCATGGCTCAGGGCACTGTGAAGTGGTTCAACGCCGACAAGGGCTACGGTTTCATCGCCCCGGACGACGGCACGGCCGACGTCTTCGTTCACCATTCCGCCATCAAGGCTGACGGTTTTCGCAGCCTCCAGGAGAACCAGCGGGTCGAGTTCACCGCCGGCCGGGGCGCCAAGGGCCCGCAGGCCGAGGATGTCCACCCGATCTGACCGGCACGGCGGCGCAGGGACCGGGGTAGCTCATCGCGGGCCGCCCCGTCCCTGACGGCCCCGCCGGGTCCGGTCACCGGGCGACCGCAGCCTCCAGGCGGCGGCCCTGCTGGAGCACGGAGATCATCGCCAGCGTCGACTCCGCGCCCTGGTTGCGGCTGCGGCTGGTGCGGCTGAGGGCATCGCTGCATCCGCCTGTTCGCTCATCGAGCATCGGAATCCGGGCGTCGTTGTCGCCGAGCAGCCACGTCACGCTCATCTCCACGCCGGTCAGCCAGCTGGTGTCGCCGGTGGCCGCCGTCGCCCGCATGCAGGCGTCCGCGAGCGCCGCCACCTGGCTCGGGTGCTGGTCGAAGGCGGGGCGGTGCTCGCCGCGACCCCATCCCGCGTTGGGAACTACGGACAAGTGACCGTTCCGGGTCTCGCCGGTCAGCAGCCAGCCGAGCATGAGCAGGCCGTTCCGCAGCAGGTGATCGCGGTCGAGTTTCTCGCCGGCCGCGATGACGGCCTCGGCGATGGCCGCGTTCGCGTAGCTCAGCCTGGGGGCCGGCCACGGCCACGCCGCATCGGCGGCCGGCTCGCCGATGACGGTGCTGGCGACGGCGAGCAGTGCCAGCGCGCCGGGATGGCCCGGCCATCGCTCGAGTATCTCGGCCGCGCCGAGCGCCGCGAACGCCATGGAATGCGGGTACGGAGAATCCACCGCTGCGCTCGCGTCGAACCGGGCCAGGGCCTCCTCGCGGATCCCCGCGGTGGGCCCCCGCGCCGCGGCGGTACCCAGGGCCCACAGGGACCGGCCCCAGGCATCCCGCGCCTCGGGTGGGCCGCGCCACCGGCGGTCGTCGCCGAGGCGGCTACGGAACCTGCCGTCTCCCGCCTGAGCCTGCGTGAGGAAGTAGAGGTAGCGACGGCCCAGGGTGATGAGCTCGGCGGACGGCGACGGCTCGCGGCACACCACCACGAGGCCGCGGGCAACGTCGTCGACGCGGTAGCCGTCCCCGTACCGGGGCACGATGCCCTCGGCGCGTGCGACCAGGCCGATGGTATCGGTCAGCCGCTGAAGGTGACGGAACGGTGGTAGCGGGCCCGGCGGGAACTTCATGGCAATCCGGAGGCTGGCTAGAGCGGCCTCGCATGCCCGCCGGCGTCCCGAGCAGTGGCTGAGCGTCCGCCACGGCCTCGCGCGGGAACGCACGACCACGATAGCCGAGAACTCGAAAAGCCGGCGGGCTGCCCGCGCCGCACAAGATCCGTTCCGCCGGGATGGGGTCGCCGCGGCCAGAGGGGCGCATACTGGTATTGATGAAGCCTGCCCGCGCCGCGTCCCGGCGCTTCCTGCCCGGAAGTCCCTTCAATGTCCTGCCCATGGACCCGCCCGTGGAGCAGTTCACCGTTCGCGATCGCGTGACCCACGACAAGTACGGCCTCGGCTGGGTCGTCCAGGTCGAGGACGACGATGCGGTAATCGTCGACTTCGGTTCACGCAAGGTGCGGATCTGCTCGCCTTTCGCTCGGATGACTAAGCTCTGACGAGTCCGCGGTCGGCGTTCGGTGATGTCCAGGCTGGCCCCTGCCGCCGGACCGCCGTCAACGGCGCCCGCCGAAGGCTAGGCTTACCTCTCATGTCCTACGGCCAAGACATCGGTGAGGTCAGCGCGCGCTACCGCCCGGCCGGCCAGACACCCTCAGTGACGTACCCCTCGGGGACTCACGTCGTGTTCACCGCACCAGGCTTCGCCACCAACGGGCAGTACGGCCTGTTCGAGTGGAACATGACCGGGACGCGCGGCGGCGCGGACCCGCATTTCCACAAGACCTTCTCCGAGTCCTTCTACGTCACGGAGGGCACCGTCCGTCTCTTCAACGGCGAAACCTGGATCGACGCGGTGAAGGGTGACTTCCTGTATGTTCCCCAGGGCGGGATCCACGCCTTCTCCAACGAGAGCGGGGTGCCCGCGCGGATGCTGATCCTGTTCGCACCCGGCCCGCCTCGGGAGGACTACTTCACCGAGCTCGCCACGATCCGCCTCTCCGGGCGCACGCTGACCGAACAGGAGTGGATCGCGCTCTGGGCCCGCCACGACCAGTACCCGGCCTGACCCCGAACGGGTGCGGCCAGGGGCACGCCACCGCGCCCCCGCCTGACTGGATCATGACGCATCCCGGCCTCATCGCGATACACCAGGCTGGTGCCGGCCCAGGGTAAACGGGTAATAAATGACCATGTCGATCGCCATCTCTGAAGAGCACCGCGCCCTCGCCCAGACCGTTGCCAGCTTCCTCACCGACCACCAGTCCCGCGCGATGGCCCGCAGCCTGCTCGGGGCCGAGACGGACCCGCTCCCCGGCTTCTGGGCCGAGCTGGGCGGCCTCGGCCTGCTCGGGCTGCACGTACCGGAAGAACTCGGCGGCTCGGGCTTCGGGCTGGCGGAAACGCTGGTCGTCGCCGAGCAGATGGGCCGGCATCTGGCGCCGGGACCGTTCGTCCCGACCGTGATCGCCAGCGCGGTGCTGGCCGCGGCCGGGCCCGATGACCTCGCCAAGCGGCTGCTGCCCGGGCTGGCGGACGGCAGCGTGACCGGCGCGGCCGCCCTCGGCGGCGAGGTGACCTACGCCGACGGCACCGCGACCGGGAAGGCCGGCGTCGTGCTCAGCGGCCACCTGGCCGACGTGCTGCTGGTCCCCGCGGGCGACGACGTGCTGGTGATCGAGAGGGCGGCGGGCGGCGTCCAGGCCACGGTGCCTGTCAACCTGGACCAGAGCCGGCGCGCGGCCAGGGTCAGCCTCGACGCGGCGCCGGCCACGGTGCTGCCGGGCGCGCGCGGCCTGCTGACCGACGTGGCCCGGGCGGTGCTCGCGGCGGAGGCGACGGGCGTCGCCGCCGAGACCACCGAGCAGGCGGCCGAGTACGCCAAGATCCGCCAGCAGTTCGGCCGCCCGATCGCCATGTTCCAGGCGGTCAAGCACCACTGCGCGAACATGCTGGTGGCGGCCGAACTGGCGACGGCCGCCAGCTGGGACGCGGGCCGGGCCGGGCTCGGCGGCGGCGACCAGCTCAGTTACACCGCGGCCATCGCGGCGGTGCTGGCCGTGCCCGCCGCCGTCGGCAACGCCAACCTCAACATCCAGGTGCACGGCGGGATCGGGTTCACCTGGGAGCACGACGCTCACCTGTACCTGCGCCGGGCCACCGCGATCGCCGCCGTGCTGGACGCCGAACAGGCCGCGATCGAGGTAACGGGCCTGGTCCGCCGCGGCGTGCGCCGCCCGGCCGCGATCGACCTGCCCGCCGAGGCGGAGACGTTCCGCGCGGCGATCGGGCCCGACGTGGCCCGGCTGCGCGAGCTGGCCGGCGACGCGAGGAAGCAGGCGCTGATCGAGAGCGGCTACGCGATGCCGCACTGGCCGAAGCCGTGGGGCCTGGACGCGCCCGCCCTCGAGCAGCTGGTGATCGAGCAGGAGTTGGCCTCGGCCGGGATCAAGCGGCCCAGCCTGGGCATCACCAGCTGGCTCATCCTGACCGTGATCCAGCACGGCCGCCCGGACCAGGTCGCGCGCTGGGTACGTCCGGCGCTCAACCAGGACGTGATCTGGTGCCAGCTGTTCAGCGAGCCTGGCGCCGGGTCGGACGCGGCCGGCATCAGGACCAAGGCGACCCGGGTGGACGGGGGCTGGCGGATCAACGGCCAGAAGGTGTGGACCAGCGGCGCGCAGGAGGCCGACTTCGGCCTGGCCACGGTGCGGACGAACCCGGACGCGCCCAAGCACGAGGGCATCACCACGATGGTGATCGACATGCACGCGCCCGGCGTCACCGTCCGGCCGCTGCGGATGCCGAGCGGGAACTCCGATTTCAACGAGGTCTTCCTGGACGACGTGCTCGTACCCGACGAGGACGTGGTCGGGCCGGTCGACGCCGGCTGGACCGTGGCGCGCGCGACGCTGGGCAACGAGAGCGTCAGCATCGGCGGCGGGGCCGGCGGCCGCATGGCCATGCCGGCCGAGGGGTTCATCGCCCCGCTGGACGCGCACCCGGAGCGCTTGCCCGGCGGGGCCGGGCGGGTCGGCAGGCAGATCGCCCGCACGCAGACGATGGGCGTCCTGAACCAGCGCGCCGCCTTCCGGGCGGTGGCCGGCGCCGGCCCCGGCCCCGAGGGCAACGTCACCAAGCTGCTGCTGTCCGAGATCGGCCACGAGACGGCCGCGATCATGGCCGAACTCGCCGGGCCTGACGCGGCGTTCCTGGACGGCAGGGGCGGGATGGGCGCGATGCTCATGCTGATGAACCGGGCCATGTCGATCGCGGGCGGCACGTCGGAGATCAAGCGGAACCAGATCGCCGAGCGGATCCTCGGCCTGCCCCGCGACCCGCTCATCAGATAGCTCATCACCCGGCGGTCCGGCCGTGGCCGCGCAGCAGCGCGGCCACGGCGATCGCGGCGGCGAGGACGATGCCGGCGGCGGCCAGCAGGGCCAGGTGCAGCCCGGCCGTGAAGGCGGTGTGGGCGGCCCGGCGGCTCCGGGCAGGCGGGCGGCGACCGCGACCGACGACCGGGCCATGGCGGCCTGCGCCGCGGGCAAGTGGGCGAGGTGGAGGTGGCTACGGTAGGCCGAGTTCAGGACGCTGGCCATCGTCGCGATGCCGACCGCGCCGCCGACCTCACGGGACAGGTCGTTGAGCGCTGATCCGACCCCCTGCTGGGCCGCCGGAAGGGCCGACGTGATGCCGCTGGTGGCGGGGGTCATGGCCAGGCCCATGCCGGCGCCGAGCGGGACCAGCCCGGCGGCCAGGAGCCAGTAGCCGCTGCCGCCGGTCAGCTGGGCCAGGATCACCAGGGCCGCGGCGATGAGCACGAGCCCGGCGGTGCAGACGGCCCGGGCGCCGAGCCGGGCCACCAGCCTCGGGGCCAGCCGGGCGGAGGGCAGCAGGGCGGCGGACAGGGGCAGCATGCTGGCGGCCGAGACCAGACCGGAGTCGCCCCGGATGAGCTGCAGGTACTGCAGCACGATGAAGATGAAGCCGAACATGCCGAAGAACTGCACGAAGATCGACAGGCTGCCGGCCGTCAGCGCCCGGTGCCGGAAGACCCGGGGGTCGAGCAGGGGGGCGGGTCGGCGCCGCTCCCACCACACGAAGCCCGCCAGGACCGCGACACCGGCGGCCAGGCCGGCCAGCGTGCGAGCCGACGTCCACCCCTGGTCGGGCGCCTCGATGATGGAGTACACCAGCGCGATCATGCCGATCACGGCCAGCGCGGCGCCGCCGATGTCGAGGCGCTCGGCTCCCGGGTCGGCCGACTCGGGCACGAAGCGGACCGTGCCGGCGATGGCGGCGGCGGCCAGGACCACGTTCAGCCCGAACACCGCGGGCCACGACCAGACCTGAAGAAGTATCCCGGAGCTGAGCAGCCCCAGCACGGCGGCACCGCCGGCCACCGCGGCCGTCCCGGTGATGGTGGACAGCGTGGCCGGCATGACCAGCGCCGCCCCCACCCCGAGGACGGCCCGCAGCGCGATCAGCTCACCGGCCGAGCGGGCGGTCATGGCCACCGCCGAGCCGGCCCCGAAGATCGACAGCCCGGCGAGCAGCGCCAGCCGGCGCCCGTAGCGGTCGCCGATGGCCCCGGCGGGCAGCAGCAGCGACGCGAACGCCAGCGAGTAGGCGTCGATGATCCACGCCAGCTGGGTCTGGGTGGCGTGGGTCGCCTGGGCGATGCCGGGCAGCGCCACGTTCAGTGACGACATCGCCGCCACCACGGCGGCGAGCGCCAGGCACACGACCGCGGTCACGGCGCCGGGCCGGGCGGCGCCCGCGGCCCGGGGCTTCACCGGGGAGAGAGTCGCTCTGGTCATCGTGGCCTCCTCCGTAAGGATTTATGATCTAGAACGACATTACATATCTCTAGAACGACAGTCAAGAGCTTGATATGATGGCCTCGTGACCGACCAGGACCAGACCATGACGCGGGGCAAGGCCGGGACGGAGGGCCGCCGGGTGAGCCGGCAGCGGGAAGCGGGCGAGGCCACCCGGCGCGAGAGCCGCAGGCGGCTGCTGGTCGCCGCCAGGGCCGAGTTCGCCGAGCGGGGCTACGCGGCGGCGACCGTCGTCCGCATCGCCGAGCGGGCCGACGTCTCGGTGCAGACGCTGTACTCCAACTGGGGCAACAAGCGCAACCTGCTCCGCGCCGTGATGGAGAGCTCGGTCACCGGAGCGGACGACCTTCCGCTGGTCGCCGGGCGGCCCCCCGCCGTCTTCGTGGCCAGCCTCGACCCGGGCGACTCCGGCGATCCCCGCCAGCTGCTGGCGCACCTCAGCCACCAGTACCGGCTGCTCGCCGAGCGAGCGGCGGTCGGCTGGCAGACCTACCGGGACGGGGCCGGCGTCGACCCGGACATCGCCGCGGACTGGCGGCAGCTCAACGAGCTGCGCCGGCAGGCCTTCCAGGCCCTGTTCGCCCGGGTCCCCGCCGGGGCTCTGCGCCCCGGGCTCGGCCCTGCCGCCGCCGCCGATACCGCCTGGGTCATCGCCAGCCCCGACACGCACGACCAGCTTGTCCGCCAGGCGGGCTACAGCTACGACCAGCTGGAGGGCTGGGTCCGCGGCACCCTCGCCGCCGCCCTGTTCCCCGACCGGTAGATCCGCGGCCGCCGCGGAGCCCTCGTGATACGTTGAACCGTGCCGTACATCCGGTGAGGGCGAGATGACAGCTGGCTTAACTCGGCGACGTCCCGGTGAGCTGCCCGTCGAAGTCACGGGTTTCGTTGGCCGCCGGGCCGAGCTGGCGATGGTGGACGGCTGGCTGCGCTCCGCCCGGCTGGTGACCGTGACCGGTCCCGGCGGCGTGGGTAAGACGCGTGTCGCGCTGCGCGCCGCGGCCCGCGCCCAGTTCGCCGATGGCGTGTGCCTGGCCGAGCTGGGCGGGCTGCACGATCCCGACCTGCTGCCGCACACCGTCGCGACCTGTCTCGGGCTGCCCGAGCAAGACGCCAGGTCCCAGGCGGACGCGATCGTGAATTACCTGCGCGGCCGTCAGCTGCTGCTCATTCTCGATTCCTGCGAGCACCTGATCGGCGCGTCCGCGGCGCTGGCCGACCTGGTGCTGCGCTACGCGCCGCAGGTGAGGTTGCTGGCCACGAGCAGGCAGCCGCTGAACGTGCCAGGCGAGCACTGCTGCCCGGTACCGCCGCTGCCGGTCCCAGAACCGGGGGCCGGCCGGGGCAGCCGCGGCGACGCGGTGGAGCTGTTCGCGCAGCGAGCGGCGGCGGTCATGCCGGGCTTCGCCGTCACCGCGGCCAACCGCGGTGACGTGATCCGGGTCTGCCAGCGCCTGGACGGGATCCCGCTGGCGATCGAGCTGGCCGCCGTGCAGCTGCGCACCCTTACGCTGCGGCAGCTGGCCAGCCGGCTGGAGCGCCGTTTCCTGCCGCTCACCGGCGGCCGCCGGGCGGCCCTGCCGCATCAGCAGACGCTGCGCGCCACCACCCAGTGGAGCCATGACCTGTGCTCGCCCGACGAGCAGCTGCTCTGGGCGCGGCTGTCGGTGTTCGCGGGGTCGTTCGACATTCCCGCCGCCGAGGCGGTGTGCGCCGGAGGCGCGCTGGCCCCCGAGGACGTCCTGCCCACCCTGATCGGCCTGGTGGACAAGTCGGTCGTGCTGCGCACGGGCACCGACGGCGCGCGGTACTGGCTGCTGGACACCATCCGCGAGTTCGGCGCCGAACGGCTGGCCGGCACCGGCACGGAAGCCGTGCTGCGGGAGCAGCACATCGCTCATTTTCGCGCCCTGGCCGACGATTTCAGCCGTCACGCCAAAGATGGCGACCAGCTCGTCCGCTACCGTCGGCTGCGCCGCGAGCATGACAATATCCGGGCCGCCCTCGGGTACGCTCTCAGCCTGCCGGAACGGGAGCGGGACGCGGCCGGGCTGGCCGCCGACCTGCGCGCGTACTGGGAAATCTCCGGCCTGCTGCGCGAGGGCCAGCACTGGCTGACCAAGATCTTGCTCCGGTTCCCCGAGCCGTCGGGCGAGCGGGCCTGGCTCCTGATGACCCGCGGGGTGCTGGCCACCCTGCAGGGCGAACTCGGCCAGGCGGTCGCCGACCTGGAACTGAGCACCCCGATGGCGCAGGAACAGGGCGAGGTTCTGGCCTGCGCTCTCGGTCACGCCTACCTGTGCCTGGCGCTCACCTTCTCCGGCCGGCACGCCGAGGCGGCGGCGACGGGGGCCGTGGCCGGCGAAGCCCTCCGCGCGCTCGATCACTTCAGTGGCCTGGTGGCCCTCGACGTCCACCTGGGCTACCTGCACCTGGTGAGCGGTGAGTTTGACCTGGCCATCGAGCAGTGCGAGCTGGGCCTGCGCCGCCTGGGCGAGAGCGAGGAGCGGTGGGCCCGCGGCTACCTGCAGATCATCATCGCCCGGGCGTTGTTCTTCCAGGGCAAGTACACAGAAAGCGCGGCCGCGTCCCGCAGCTCCCTGGAAAAGAAACACGAGCTCGGCGACATCGTGGGCACGGCTTACTGCCTGGAGGCGCTCGCCATGCTGGCGCTCCGGCAG
>WNFJ01390136.1_pt1 | contig 10966 bp, 11 predicted proteins | sample 5400461 | NCBI WGS metagenome assembly WNFJ01 (sample SAMN13153349, study PRJNA577476) | soil metagenome | isolation source: 115 cm saprolite on Douglas fir-dominated hillslope | place: USA:California | collected 2013-09-17 | reverse complement strand
GGATGTCTTCCGGCAGCTTTCGCCACAACGCGCCGTTGGCCATGAGATTGAAGCCCGACCACATGTGGTTCGTCATGGCCAGATGCTTCTGCACCTCGTACAGCTTGAAGACCTCGTTCACGGCCAGCGGGTTCTCTTGCGCATCGACCTTGCCGCTCTTCAGCGCCTCATAGATGCCGTTGACGTTGATCGTGACCGGCTCGGCGCCCAGCGCCCTGAAGGTGTCGGTGAACATCTGGCCCGCCGGCAGGCGGATCCTGAGGCCTTCGAAATCCTTCGGCACCGTGATCGGCCGGCGGGTCGAGGAGGTCTGCCGCATGCCGTTGTCGAACGCGCCGACCGGGAAGCCATGAATACCTTTGGCCGCCATCTCCTCGCGCAGGTAGGCGCCCAGCGCGCCGTCGGCCGCGGCGTGCGCCTCGGCCGCCGTCCGGAAGGCAAAGGGGACCTGCTGCACCTCGGCGACCGGCACCGCCTGCCCCAGGATGCCGCCCATCAACGTGAAGAAGTCGAGCTCGCCCGAGATCAGCATCCTGAGCGCTGCCGGATCGGAGCCCTGGATGCCGGCGTTCTCGGCGAACACCTCGGCCGCGACGCGGCCGTTGGTCTCGGCGCCGATCGCCAACCACATTTCGATGAGGCGCCGATGCAGCGGGCTCGAGGCTGCCTGGTTGTGGAACTGGCGGAACCTATGATCAGCGGCCATTGCCGGCCGTACGACAAGGCCTATGGCGACGAGAGCGGCGCTTCGGCGAAGAACCGCGCGACGCGACAAGGCGGTTGGCATGGTCGTGCCGCACCTTATTTCAGCAGCGCGTAGAGCCGCTCGTCGTAAAGGGCGCCGCTCATCGGCCCGAGTGCGGTGCGGAACGACCTGGTGGGATTGGCGGCGCTATGTGCCTCCTGGACCGCCGCGTCCGTCCAGGCCTCGACCAGCGTCAGGTGGTTCAGCCGGCTCGCCTGCACCAGCGCATCGAAGCGGACGTTGCCGGCCGTGCCTCGACTGGCCTCGGCAAGCATGCGCGCCTCGGCGACACCTTCGTCCCGTTTCGGCGGCACGATGTCGACGTGGGTGACGACGTGCACGGCGGCGGGCGTCGCCGCCCTGGTTCCAGTCGACGGGGGCCCGGTCGACAGCGCAAAGTGCGGACGTTCGTCGTAGGGCGCGATCAGGAGCGGCACGAGGGCCGCGCGAAGCTTTTGGCTCGCGGCGGAGGCGGCGTTGTCCTGGCGGGCCTTGGCGGTCGGCCACTGCGCGACGATCGCGAAGTGATTGGGTCGCCCGATCTGCTCGAAGACGGAGAACTCGAGCGCGGCCTCGTCCTTGAGCGAATCGCGGTAGCGCGCCAGCAGGCTGCGCGAGGAGCCGGCCTGAGCCGGCTCGACTTCGATGTAGGTGATCGCGTACGGCGACTCCGGCGGTGCTGCCGCCGGGGCCGGCGACGTTTGCGCCACGGCCTCCCCCGTAAGCATGCTCGCAGCAGCGGCTGAGCCCATAAGGACCTGACGACGGTCGAACATCCCTGTCCTCCTGATGACGTTCCTTCGCCAGCGCGATGGCAACCCAACTCTTGCCGATTGTCAAAGACCGGCTTGTGGCGGCCATTTAGGGCAATTAACAGAAAGGTCAAAATGGCATATGTCTGCCGCATTATCCCCGAAAGCGGACATTGCCCTGCGACATGCGGGCTAATCAGCTGCATGAAGCGCACGCTCGCGCATTGGATCAAAACTTCGAGAACAGGCTGGTGAAGCCGTAGAGCTTGTCGGTGATGCCGTTCATCCGGAGCGCGTGCCAGTAGGTGGCGACGTTGATGGAGATCACCGGCTTGTCCAACCAGCGCTCGGCCTCGTCAGCGATGCGGGCTATCGGCAGGTTCGCGCCGAACTGCACGATCGCCTCGACGTCGGGCCCGTCGATCGCCTTGATCGCGCCGATCATGTCGTGCGCTGTGACCACCGAATAGGTGGATGGGCTTTTGCTACGCATGTGGTTGTAGCGGACGATCTCGTAGCCGGCCGCACCGAACACGCCCACCATCTTGGGTTCGATACTGGGAAAATACGGCTCCATGATCGCGATGCGGCGCTTCACGCCGTGCGGCTTCAGTGCCTCGAAGACGGCGTCGGTGGCGATGGCCACCGGGATGTCGAAGCCCGCGACCTTGTGGATGCGGCGCTTGAGGTCCTCGCCCCATTCGGCGTTGCCGCCCCACACGGAGAGCGCGGAGATGCCGAGGATGAAGGCGTTGGGCCGGCAGTCCATGACGCTCGCGACCGCGGGCTCGAGTGCGGCGTCGATCAGGCGGATCGATGCGTCGAAATCCTCATTGGTGCGAATCTGCAGATCCGGATCACCATGCGCCCGAGATGATTGGTGACGCCGGGCGGACGCATATCGTCATATTCCGGCTGTACCACGGTGCTGGTAGATGGCGTGGTGATGCCGAAAGCCATGCGCCAGGCGAGGTAGTCACACATCAGGAAATTCCAGTTCAGCCGCGCATTGTGGTGGGCAGCCACAGGGCGATGGCAACTTGCGATCAAAGTCCCATTCTCATGCGAAGCATGTCAACACATCCTGGTCGCATCGCGATGCGTGCTGTCGCGGCGTTGTATGGAGACAATTCCGCGAGCCTTGCCTGGTCGTTGTCTTATGGGCTTCGATGGCGCTAGACAGGACGAAACGCGAAACCTGGCAGAGGAACAGGCCATGGCACGACGGAACAGCAGCGATTACGCGGTGGTCTGGCCGCGCAGCGCCAAGGCGGTGGAGATCAGGCCGCTCACAAAGCGTCTGGCGAGCATCGAGGGCAAGACCATCGCTTTCCTGTGGGACGACCTGTTCCGCGGCGACGAGATCTGGCCGATCCTCAAAGGCGAGCTGTCGAACCGCTTCGCCAATGTGACATTCGTCGACCACGACGCCTTTGGCTCGACGCATGGCGACGAGGAACACCGCGTGCTCGCCGAGCTGCCGGGGAAGATCAAGTCGATGAAGATCGATGCGGTCGTCTCCGGCATGGGGTGTTGAGGAAGCTGTACGCCCGCCGTGTTGCGGGTCAGCGCGATTGCAGAGCAGGCCGGCGTGCCCACGTCCTCACTGTGCTGCGAGGGCTTCCTTGGCCAGGCCAAGACGACGTCGGTGGGGCTCGGGTACCCGAACCTCGCGTTGGCGACGGTGCCGGGCCATGTCGACGTCCAGACGGCGGAAGAGCTGCGCGCGAATGTGCTCAACACCACGGTCGAGCACGTCATCCGCAATCTTACCGGCGAGATTGCCGCGGCTCAGGCCGTCGCGGACCCCGATCCCCAGGACATCGTGTTCGAAGGCAGCTTCGAGGAGGTCAACCGGCTGTTCCTGGAGAATGGCTGGAGCGACGGCCTGCCGATCGTGCCGCCGACCAAGGAGAAGATCGCCGAGTTCCTGGCCTTCACCGATCTGCCGCCCGACCATGCGATAGGCAAGCTGCTGCCCGACAACCGGCTCGCCACGGTGTGGAACGTCGCAGTGAACGGCGTGATGGCTGGCTGCCGACCGGAATACATGCCGATCCTTCTGGCGTCGGTCGAGGCGATGGCCGATCCGCAATACGGCGTCGAGCACTCGGGCAACACGCCGGGTGCGGAGACCCTGATCGTGCTCAATGGGCCGCTGATCAAGCAGCTCGGCTTCAATTACGAGCAGGGTGCGCTTCGCGACGGCTTCCAGCCCAACACCTCGATCGGCCGCTTCTGGCGGCTCTACCTGCGCAACGTCGCGGGCTTCCTGCTGCACCAGAACGACAAGGGCACCTTCGGCAACACCTGGCGCGTGGTGTTGGCCGAGAACGAGGACAGCCTGACGAAGATGAAATGGCCGACGGTGGCGGCCGACATGGGGGCGCCGGCGGGCGAAAGCGCGGTGACCATATCGCGCTTCACCGGCGGCAACGTCATCGTCTCGGTGTTCGGCGACTCCGCCGAGAAGCTGCTGCCCTATCTCGGCAACGCTCTGGTGACGCATACCGGATGGGAGGTGATCTTCACCGTCGGCATGGCGACCGGCACCTACCGGCCGCTGCTGGTGCTGAGCCCGCTGATCGCCGAGACCATCGCCAAGACGATGACCAAGCAGGACGTGCAGAACTGGCTGTTCGAGAATGCGCGCATGCCGGCGCACCTGTTCGAGAAGTATCTGTGGGGCTGGACCAACCTGGTGCCGGGCAAGCGCACGCTGAACGACTGGGTGAGGCTGGGCAAGATTCCGAAGGCCTTCGCCGGCAACGATCCCAACCGTCTCGTGCCGGTCGTGACCAAGCCCGAGCACATCATGATCGCGGTATCAGGCGATCCGCTGCGTTCGAACTGCTACCTCTTCGTGCACAACGGCATGTTGGGCTTCCCCACCACCAAGACCGTGAAGCTGCCTCAGGCCTGGCGAGCGAAGCTGCGCGACGCGCAAACATGAGCAAGGGGGCATGAGCGACGGCAGCTTGTGGATCGTCATCCCCGCGGGCCAGCAGGCTTCGGGGGCGTGGATCGACGACACGCTGAAGCAACGCGCCGCCGAGCAGGGCATGAGCGCCAAGGTACCGCTGGCCGCGGATTTCCCGCGCCAGCGCATCGAAGTCATCCGCGGGCCGGGCGCCGAGGACCGCCTGCAGGAGCTGTTCCTGCGGCGCGGCTGGAGCGACGGCCTGCCGGTGGTCCCGCCGACCGCGGCGCGAGTGAAGGAGGCGCTTTCCTTCACGCCGCTCGCGCCCACCGAGGTCCTGGGCGAGGTCGAGCCACTGAAGGGATTGGCGACCGTCGAGAAGGTCGTGGCCAACGCGGTGATGGCTGGCTGCCGCCCGGAATACCTGCCGGTGGTGCTGGCCGCTGTCGCGTGTGTGCTCGACCCCGACTTCAACATGCGCGGCGTGCAGACCACGGACGAGAACGTGACTCCGCTGCTGGTCGTCAACGGGCCGGTGGCACGAGAGCTTGCCATTAACGGCAGCTTCGGCGCGCTCGGCCCGGGCTGGCAGGCCAATGCCGCGATCGGGCGGGCGATGCGGCTGGTGATGAACAACATCGGCGGCGGCTGGCCGGGCGCGGTGGCCTTTGCCGGCCTCGGTCAGCCGGGACGCTATACGCTTTGCCTGGCGGAGAACGAGGCGCAGAGTCCATGGGCGCCCTTGCACGTCGAGGTCGGGCTTGCGGCCGAAGCGAGCGCGGTGACGGTGACGCGCGCGGAGTCGGTAATCAACGTCACGGGGGGACTGGCCGAGATCGCGAGCGTGATGGGCTCGGCGGCGTCGGGCTTCGGTATCCTCTGGAGCGGACGACCGACGGTGCTGATCGCGCCGGCTGTCGCGGCCGATTGCGCCCAGCGCGGCATGGGCAAGGATGACGTGCGGCGCTACCTCTGGCAGCACGGTCGCTGGCGACGCGAGGACTGGGAGAAATCCTGGCTGAGCGAGCGCATCGTCGCCAATCGGCGTTGGCCGGAGTGGGTGGAGGAGGCGGCCAAGGCCGGCGACATTCCGGCGACGCGCACGCCGGACGACATCGTGCTGGTTGTGGCGGGTGGTGACATTCCGATCCCGCAGAATGCCTATTGCCCCTCCTGGGGCTTTCCACCGGCGCGCATCACGCGCGAGGTGCGTCTGCCACCAGACTGGACGGCGCTGCTTGCGGATGCGGCGCAGACATCGGCCGCCCTGGTCGGGCGATAGGGGGACGAACACGTGGCGGGATCGCTATTCGACATTGCCGTGATCGGCGGCGGCATCGCCGGGCTCACTGCCGCCCACCATGCGGCCCTGGCCGACGTCTCGGTGGCACACTTCATCGAGGCCGGACTGCCGGGCGGCCTGGTCACAAATGTGGGGGCGCTGGACGGCTGGCCGTCCGCGGGCTCCGTCGGCGGTGTCGAACTGGCTTCGGGCCTGGTTGGACAGAACGAGGAACTCGGCGTGTCGCTCGTGCCGTCGCGGATCGACGCCGTGGAGGGCGGCGCCATCAAGACACTGCGCGGCCCTGACGGCGCCTGGCGTGCACGTCAGGTGATCGTGGCCAGCGGTGCCGCCCTCAGGACGCTCGATGTACCGGGCGCCGCGCGACTCGCCGGACGGGGCGTGTCGCAATGTGCGTGGTGCGATGGCGGCCTCTATCGCGGCGCCGAGGTGGTGGTGGCGGGCGGCGGCGATGCCGCGCTCTCCGAGGCGATCCATCTCGGCCAGTTCGCCAGCGCGGTCACGATCGTTACGCGCGGCGACAACTTTCGGGCCCGGCGGCGTTACGTGACGCGCATCGCCGACGACGAGCGTTTCCGCCTGCGCTGGGCGAGCGAGATCGTCGAGGTGGTGGGCGGTGACGGGCTTGAAGGCGTGCGGGTGCGCGACCGAGAGGCGGGCAGTGATGAGGTCATCGCCTGCAGCGGTCTCTTCGTGTTCGTCGGGCTCGTGCCCAACGCGGGCTTGCTCGGCCCCGAGGTGACGCGGGACGACGGCGGCTTCGTGGTCACCGACGCGCATTTCGAGACGGCCTCGCCCGGCGTGTTCGCGGTAGGCGCCGTGCGGGCGGGCTATGGCGGCCGGCTGACCAATGCCGTGGCTGAGGCCACCAGCGCAGCCGAGCGGGCGGCCGCCCGCTGTGGGGACTGACGGCACCGCATGCGATTCATGGCCGGGCGTACCCAAGCATGACAGGTGGGCGAGGGACCAAACGTCTCGTTGGAGGCACGGAGAACGTTGGATCCCGGTTTCCAATCCTCCGCCATTAGCGCCCGTCACCGACCAGCGGCATCACCTCGGCGGCGAAGCGTTGCAGCCGCTCGATGCTGTCGGCGATCGACTCGCCGCGAAAGTCGAAGATCAGCTCATGCACGCCGGCGGCCGCGAACGTATGGATGTCGCCGGCGATGTCGTCGGCCTTGCCGGAGAAGCTGCGGCGCGCGCCGTCGCGATCCGGGATGCCGGTGTCATAGAGCGGCGCCTTGTAGGAGATGGTGAGGGCGGAAAAATCGCGTCCCTCCGCTTCCGTCATCCGCTTCAGCGTCTCCAGGTGCGCCCGCATTTCCTGCGGCGGCAGCGGCGAGGCGGCGATGGCGCCGACCGGGTGCCAGCCATCGCCGTGCCGCGCGGTGCGGCGCAGCGCGGCCTTGGAGTGGCCGCCGACCCAGATGGGCGGATGCGGCTTCTGAAGCGGGAAGGGTTCGGCGCGGATGTCGGCATAGCTGTAGAACTGGCCGGTGAAGCTGGCGGGTGATTGAGTCCAGAGCTGCTTGAAGATCGCGATCCATTCGTCGGTCACGGCGCCGCGCCGGTCGAAAACGCCCAGCGTGACCCTTCCGCCGGACAGGACATCCAGCGACGCCACCATCTTCGCCGTTAGCACCGGATTGCGATAGGGCAGGACCAGCACGGAGCTGACGAGACGCAGCTTCTCGGTCGCGCCGGCCACCACGCCCAGGATGGAAAAAGTTTCCAGCGCATCGCCGCCGCCGGGATGCTTGCGATCTACGGTGTAGGGATAGGCCGACTCGCTTTCCACCGGGAAGACGATGTGGTCGGCGATCATGGCGGAGTGCAGCCCCAGGCGTTCGCCTTCACGCGCCAAAGCAAGGACGCCCGCGCGCGTGGCGGTCGGGCCGCGGGTGGGAAGGTAGAAGCCGTAGCGCATCGTCGGCGATCATCCTAACCTGCCCTCATGACACAAGACAGCAGCACCTTCTGGAAGAGGTCCCGGGTGGAGCTTCGGGCGGCGGGCTTCGAGCCGGACCGCGCCGCGGAAACCAACGCCGTGGTCACAATCGCCAGCGCCTGGACCAACGCCCATCGTTGCAACAATCGGGTGCGCAGCATTGCCGACCTGCTGGTCGAAATCCTCGCCGAGCACGGCGGGCAGGGCCTGATCGTCGGCGCACCGGCGGTGTCCGACGCGCTCACTCAAGGGACTCCGACGGCGGGTTACAGTCTGGTGTCCCGCGACGTTGTCGCGGATTGTTTCGAGATCGGTCACTACGCCCATCACGGCGATGCGATGATCGTGATCTCCGGCTGTGACAAGACCGGCGCCGCCGCCTTGATGCCGCTGGCCCGGACCAATGCGTTCGGGCTGGTGCTGTATCCGGGCACCAGCTCGCCCGGGAAGGTCGACTTCGGCGCCTGGGCGAGCAAAGGCACGAACCTGACGATCATGGATTACGCCGAGGGCAGGGCCGCCCAGGAGTCCGGCCGGATCTCGGCGTCGGAGCTGCTCGAACTCGAGCGCAACGTGATGCCGGGCAGCGGCACCTGCGGCGCAATGTTCACGGCCAACACGATGAGCACGATCGCCGAAGCGATCGGCATGATGCTGCCGCGCGGCGCCTCGCATCCCGCGGACTACGATGCCAGCAGCGATATCCACGCGGACGTCCGTGCACAGGCGCGCGCGTCGGTCGACGCCCTGTATCGGCTGATCGCCGCCGGCATTCGACCGCGCGACATCAGGTCTACGCGATGGGCGGCTCGACCAACATGTACCTGCATCTGCTCGCCATCGCGCGGCAGGCTGAGGTGCCGATCACGATCGAACGCATCCAGCAGGTAGGCGAGCGGATACCGTTGCTCGCCAACCTGCAGCCGCATGGCCCGTATGCGATGACGAGCCTGCATGCGATCGGCGGCGTGCCGATCGTGATGAAGGAGCTGCTGCGCGCTGGCCTGCTGCATGGAGACGCCATGACGGTCACCGGCAAGACACTGGCGGAAAACCTCGCCGCGGTTCCGACGCTGGAGCAGATCGCCCGTCAGGATATCGTCCTCCCGGTGGCGAGTCCGATCGCGTCGCCGAATCACCATATCAGCGTGCTGAAAGGCAACCTGGCGCCGGAGAGCTGCCTGCTGAAACTGTCCGGCAAGACCCTGGAGAAAGGACAGTTCCGCGGCATCGCGCGCGTGTTCGAGTCCGAGGCCGATACGATGAAGGCCATACGCGCCGGCGAGATCGTGCCCGGCACCGTCATCGTGGTGCGCAACGTCGGCCCGGTCGGCGGGCCCGGCATGCCCGAGATGGTGATGCTCACGATCCAGCTGCAGGGACGCGGCCTCGCGGAAGATGTCGCGCTGATCACCGACGGCCGCTTTTCCGGCGTGAGCCACGGAATCCTGATTGGCCACATCTCGCCGGAGGCGGCGCACGGCGGTCCGATTGCGGCGGTCCGCGACGGCGATACGATCGTCATCGATCCCGGCGCGCGAACCCTGAACCTGGACGTCTCCGATGAAGAAATCGCCCGACGCATGGCCGATTGGCGGGCGCCCGACCCGGCCGGGCGCGTGCGGCCGGGCTCGGTGCACGACAAGTACATCCGACTGGTCTCATCGGCGCACTACGGCTGCGTGGTATGACCGTGCGGCCACTAATGAAAGCTGATGCCGGACATCCATCGAAGATGTAGCCTTGGGGCCTATCCCACGCAGTTGGGAGGAACCCGGAGGAAATCATGACCGTCAGCCGCCGCCACATCGCCGCCGCCGCTCTCCTGGCATCCGGCGCCTCAGTCCTTGCTCGCTCTCCCGCATTCGCCGAGACGGCCGACGCCACCGCGGTGGCCAATGCGGTCGCGGCTCTCACCAAGGCCATGCTCGCGGCCGACAAGGCCGGGCTCGAAGCGCTGGTCGCCGACCAGCTGAGCTACGGGCATTCGGGCGGCGTCGTCCAGGACAAGGCGGCGTTCGTCGATGTCATTGCCTCGAAGAAGACGGTCTACAAGTCGATCGTGCTCAGCGATCAGACCGTGGCGATCGCCGGCCCCAACGCCATCGTGCGCCACGCCTGGCTGGGCGAGAGCGAGAGCGCCGGCAAGTCGAACGTCTCGAAGATCGGGGTCCTGCAAGTCTGGCAGAAGCAGGGCGCGGACTGGAAACTGCTCGCGCGGCAGGCCTTCGCGAAGCCCGCCTGACGACAGGGCGCCGTTCCTGGCGACCGACTCAGTCGCCGCCCTATACGTCGATCAGGGTCGGATCGCCGATGCTCCAGAACCACACCGGTGCCCAACCGGGGGCGTCAACGTTTGGGCAACGTAAATCCGTTGCTGCGCAGCGTCCTCTCCAGCACGGGAATTCCGGCAGCCGTGTTGCCCTTCTTGCAATCGTCGATGGCGCCGACTGTCGTGAAATCCGGCCTGAGCCCGCCCTGGCCGCCGGCGCTCCCCGTGTAGCGCAGAGCCAAGGCGCCGAGTTGGGCGCAATACGCTGCATCGTCGCTTTGAGCGACAGCAGGGCTCGCAAGCGCTGCGCCCGCAAGCAGCAGCAAGGGCATTCGGGTCATGCGCGATGGGCGGCCAAATTGCTTATTTCAGCTTGAGCCCGACCACGCGCACCAATCCGTCGGGCATCGGCGCATAGCCGTCCAGCCGGTCGCTGTACGCGATCAGGACCTGCGGATGGTAGAGGAAGAGCATGTTGCCCTCGGACAGGAACTTGGCGGTGATCTTCTCATAGATCGTCTTGCGCTCCGCCGGGTCGCTCTTGGCGCGCGCCTGCATGTGCCAGGCGTCGACGTCCTTGTCGCAATAGCCGCCCAAGTTCAGCGGCGCCTTGCAGGCCTGGATGATGAAGGAATTGCCGTCGGGATCGACGCGGCCGCTCCAGCCGAACAGGTAGAGCTGGAAGGCGCCTTCCTCGGCCTGCTTGATCGAGGTCGCGAACTCGGTGACCCGCAGCTTGACGTCGAAGCCCGCCTCGCCCGCCATCGACTGGACGATCTCGGCGACGGCGCGGTTCTCCGGACCGTTCGGCACCATGAAATCGAGCGCGAGCGGCGCCGAAACGCCGGCTTCCTTCAAGAGCGCCTTGGCCTTGGCGAGGTCGCGCTTGGGAATCGGGAAGGCCTGCTGATAGTAGAAATTCTGCGGGCTGACCCACTGGTTGCCCGGCACGAACTCGCCGTTGAACACGACCTGGTTCAGCGCCTCGCGGTCGATCGAGAGCTCGAAGGCCTGGCGCACGCGGGC
>WNFJ01713666.1_pt2 | contig 10967 bp, 6 predicted proteins | sample 5400461 | NCBI WGS metagenome assembly WNFJ01 (sample SAMN13153349, study PRJNA577476) | soil metagenome | isolation source: 115 cm saprolite on Douglas fir-dominated hillslope | place: USA:California | collected 2013-09-17 | reverse complement strand
AGCAGGTCTTTAGACCTGCATTGAAGCGATGAAATAGCGGGCCTTTAGGCAATGGGAACTTTCACTCCGTCAAAGGAGAAGCAGTTAAAGGACCTTGCCAGCGGGGTTGCCGGACGACTTTGAGGGAAAGGGTTTCTCTCATCCGCCAGGCCCGGCGCTACCAATCCCGCCGTGAACTTACCCGCGCGCTCAAAGTGGTGGCCTGGGCCGACGTGGGCCTGCGGCTCCAACCCTCCCAGCAAGCGCCTGGTGCTGGAACAACTGGTCATGCAGCTCGCGCAAGAGCCCAGGGTGGTCACGGCGGAATGGCAGCAGGACGAGTTGCCGGTCTGAAAAGCTGCCCGGTTGGTTCTCCAATCGCCGGATCACCCGATCTCTTCCGCCACCCCGATGACCGCGATGCGTTGCCATGCCGGCGATCTTCCTCACCCCCTCCCCCCTCGGGGTGCAACCGTCTCAACCGATGAAACAAAGGACTTAGCGGCCATTCAACCGCCGGTTAACCGTGCGCCAATCGGGAGCCAGGCGGTGTTAACCGAATATCTTGTGGTCAAGACCGCCCAGGCGTCAAATCAACCCAACATCTTGTGGTTCAGTTCAGCTGATCGCTCAGCGCTGCACGCTTGTTTTTCAAAGAACAGGGTTCCCTGGCCGTCCGCCTGGGCGGAGCCGATCGACTGACTATACAGTATTGTAATACGAATGTCAACTATATTGTTATGAAAATATGTGTGCCTTGGCTAGGAACTAGGCCAAGGCGGCTCCAGAGTTGGTGTAGCCCTTGATTTGTTCGTGTTTGGCTTTCTCTCCCGCAACACACTTATCCCGAACCCCCGACAGTCGAGCTTGCGAGACGGAGCGGGCGAGGGATCGGCTCCGCTGCCGCTACGCGTGAGCCGAAAATGTTGACGATCTCTGTTGCTGATGCTCCAGGATGCCGGGGCGGAGCAGATCCCTCGGCCTCACACCGCAGCTATGCGAACTTCCAACCTCGATTCGGGTTCGGCCTCCTCCTATGACCAAGATTCCTAAGTGCAATAGAATCAACACGCCTTCCTTTTGGTCATTCCCGCCTTGACCTGCGGCACGCGGGTCGAGTGCTCGGGATGGGTTTCGTTGGTCTTTACTTTCTCATTGGCACTGTAATGAATGGGACACAGCAACTCTGGAACCGCTCGAAGTACTCACCATCAATGGCCGCGCTTCCCCCAGTGATCGGGATACAGCAGCGTGGACAACGCCTTTAGCGATGGCCGCTGCCGCTGTCGGTGCCGTTTTCCTGGCTGGCGGGAGCGATGGTGATCCATTCCGAATCGAAGTGCTTAAAGCGGAAATGGTCTCCCGGGAAAGTGAATGCGCCGGGGTCGGCCCGCGGATGATCGCGTGTCCAACTGCGGTAATCGAGCCTGACCGTCGGATTCTGGATTGTGTATGGAGCGGCCCGCAGCGGCACGGCTTGACCATTAATCTCTATCGATTCAAATTCCATTCCGATCTGGAAGCCGCCCCGCTCTCCATACCGTCGCTCCACCCGCACCAGGCGCCCGTGAAGGCGGGCGCCAACGGGCGCCAACACCCCCTGTTTCTTATCGCGCATTGGTGAACGGAGAATGGCTTCGATCGGGTCGCCGGCCCATGCAGTATCAGAATCAATCGGCGTAATGATGCGGGTTGCAAGCCGCGGGCCGGGCGGCGATTGCGGCAAAGCAGCGCCTGTCCCTGCGCTGCCCTTTGGAGCCTCCGCCAGCACCCGGCTCTGACTCGCGTACTCACGACAGCCGGCGTATTTCGTCAAGCTGAGCGACTCGCCGCCGGTGCGGTAGATCGTGCGCAGGCGCGTTTCGACCGGGATAAGAATCATGCGGTCGTGTATGAGTGTCCTTCCGTATTCGACCTCACTGATGGCCTGGCAGGCATTGCTGCCTGGCGGCAATTCCGTGGTGCGCACACTCAAACTCACGACGTCCTTCGCATCGGGGTCCAGTTGAAGCGTTCCCTTGTAAGCAGTAAGGACCCATCCTTCGTCCGTCTTGATGTGGTACTGGGTCTTGCCCATCGGCATGTTGTACAAATAGTTCAGGAGCTGCCGGCCGTTCGCCAGTTCTGTCCCTTGAAAGCTCATGTTCGCCTGACGAAAAATTCCGGCGAGAAAGAAGCCAAAATCTCCACTACCGAGCGGACCCCCTCCGGCCAGCTTCTCCAAAGCGCCTGCTTCGAACCTGCGCGCCCCCACCCAGGAAAACTCGTTGCCGCCCTCGATGATGGCCACTTCCAGGCGCAAGCGGTCCCATGCTTCTATCGTCAGCGCGTGTTTTCGGGCATCGTGCGCTGCCATCAGGTCAGTGCACGCCGCACCCCGCAGATGGGCTGGTCCACTAAAGTAATTTCGCGTGATGGCCTGGATGCAGGTGTACCGCGGCAGGCGGGAAAGATCCGCAAGCACCCGTTCCCGGGTTTGTTGAAGGACAATTGCGGGGTCGGACGCTTGCTGTCCCCGGCTGGCCAGCGCTAGAGCCAAAACCACAACCGCAGCGGACCTGAAATGATGAACGCGCAATCGCGCCTCGCTGGCGATAGAAATGCGGTGTCGATTGTATCCCTGGAACGGTTCGAGAGAACATTCTCGCAGCAAAGCAAAAAACCCGGCTCGTCCGGGCTTTTTCCAGAAGCTAGTGGTTAGCAGCTAACAGCTACTTACCTGCCGCCAGTCGCGCACTCAGTCTCGACTTGTAACGAGAAGCCGTGTTCTTGTGAATTACGCCCTTCTTGACCGCCTGATCGATCCGGGAAACTGTTTCTGCGAACTGGCCTTTGGCCTTGGCGGAATCGCCCGATTGGAGCGCCGCGCGGAACTGGCGCAAAGCGGTGCGGAGGCGGGAAGTGTTGGCACGGTTTTGCGCGGTGCGTTTCGTGGTTTGGCGGGCGCGCTTCAGCGCCGAAAAAAAGGGGACATTTTTAATGAGGTAAGATAGGGGACATTTTTAAAGAGCTACGACACATGGATAAGACTCCCGCTTGACAGTTGGGGTTCTCGGGGTGATACTTTACGGATCAAATTCCAGGGTACTTTCACCCTACGGCGGAGTAGAAACTCTCGGTGCCCACCTCCACCTGTAGGTCCTGGTCCCGGGCGCAAGTTTGTCCAGACATCCTCTTAGCTCGAAAAAATAAGGAGGAAATTAGTGTATGCAACGGACCACCGTCCCCCGGCTGGCCCTCGCAGCCCGGTTCTGCTCGGCTTGTGCGCGGGGCGCATTAGGCTTACTTTTGCTGTTTGGTTTTGTGCAAACAGGGGCGGCGCAAACCGCAACTGCACCTCCAACTCCGCCGTTGAATTTCTTCAAAAACTATTTGGTCAGTGGGGACTACGTCGTCGGCGGCGTGGGCCTGCGGGGGCTGGGGGACGCAACCGGCTTCGCGACTGGAACTATCAACATTCCCGACACCTCGCAGGCGGCCGCTGCCAACCAGCCAGTTAGGCCCGTGCCGGCTGGAGCCACGATCGTCGCCGCCTTTCTCTATTGGCAGACCGTCGAAAAGTCACAGTCGGCATTTGCCGGGCAGCACGGATTTTTTAATGGGTTCCCGATCATCGGAACCGTACTCGGTAACCCTAATGCACCCGTGTCCTGGAGTGCCGGGGGCTGCGCCGGCTCATCCAACGGGACAACAACCCTGCGGACCTATCGCGCCGATATTCGTCCTTACCTGAGCATCGTCAATGGAGTCGTCCAGGGTAACGGCTCTTATCAGGTGCGGTTGGCCGACAGTGGAAGCAATGGCGGTGGTACGCCTCTGACGTTGGGGGCCACGCTGGTAGTGATATACCGGGTTTTGTCGCCGACAGTTCCGTTGAACGCGGTCGTTGTCTACGATGGCGCGTTTGCCCCGAGCAATACCTCGCAAGGCATGAACCAGAACGTGCAAGGGTTCTACCAGGCTGCCGTCTCAACAGCCCCGGTAGCCAAGCTCACCCACATCGTCCCAGCTCAACAAATCCGAACAGGTGTTTCTAAACACCACACCCCTGCCATTACTCTACGCAGGACTCCCTGCATTCCCTGGCGTTTACAACGGTTCCTGGGACAATCCGACCTGGATCAACGTGAATCAACTCGGGACGGGGAATGTAATAAAGAGCAACGATTCTTCGGCCACCACTTCCGTGCAGCCGGCCAACACCAACAGCGGCTGCGTGTCATGGGCCGCTGTCGTGTTCAGCACCACGGTTCAGGACAGCGACAACGACGGCCTACTGGACGTGTGGAAGCAAAATCAAGGGTACATCGACTTCCCGAGCACTTCGTTCGTGGCGCTCCCGGGAGCAGCCAAGGGGCAGATAGACGTCTTCGTGCAAATCGATTACATGTGCAGCGTCGTCAACCCCGATGGCATGTGCAGCTCGAGCGGACACGTGCACTTACCAAAGCAAGCGGCCCTGGACATGGTCGGCAATGCATTCTTGGCCCAGGGCATCCATCTGCATTTCGATGTCGGGAACAACTATCAGGGCGACCCGTTCGTGATTCCATTCACGCTGCCGACAGCGGGGACCACACCGCCGAGCGGCGGAAACATCATCATTGAAAGCGCGATTACTTGCAGCGACTCCAGCGTCGCGCCGCCCAAACTCTGCGCCTTCCCGGATCAGCCTGGCGTAGTGAGTTGGAAGGGCGGTTTTGACTCTCTCAAGGGCCAGTTCTTCCAGCATGGCCGCAGACACAGCCACCACTACCTGGTTATGGGCCATAGCCTGGGCTTCGCCAGCACGTCGTGGAGCATTGCGTTGGGAAGTCTGAGCAGCATCGTTGGCAACGGCGCCACTGCGACCGTCACAACCACTTCTCCCCACGGGCTTTGCCTTACGGTGAATTGTGTTGCGGGTGGCACTCCGACCCGTGTCACCATTTCAGGCGCTTTGGCTGACTTTAATCTAAACGGCACTTACCAGATTGTCGCCGTGCCCTCGAGCACAACTTTTCAGGTCACCACAGCCAATGTGATGAGCGCAACTTTCCAGAACTATGGGCTTGCGGTTGCGACGGGGCCACCGAAGAGCACTTCGGGATGGTCCGACCTGGGGGGCGGAGACACCATGGTGAGCCTAGGACCATGGCGAGCCGATGATCCCGCGGGCTGCCAGCCCAATCCGGCCCTGTCGCTGGCGCCAGGGCAAGCCTATTGCAGTGATCAGGTCGGGAGCGTGCAGGTGCAAGCAGGCACCATCATGCATGAGCTGGGCCATACCCTTGGCCTGACCCATGGTGGCACGTTCCTTGATGCATCGGGCGCGCCGAGCTACGGCGTCAACTGCAAGCCGAACTTCCAGAGCGTGATGAATTACGCGTTCCAGATTCGCGGCCTGCCCGGCTTCGATGAACTGGCGCACGTCGATTATTCCAGCCAAACTCTGCTGAACCTGTCCGAAGGAAGCCTCATCGAGTCCGCAGGTTTAGGGGCAAGCACGCCGTTCCGAACCCGATGGTATGCCCCCCAAAATAATAATTTCCTCGACAAACTGTTATCGAACGCGGCGAACCGGGCAGCCAGCCGGCACTGCAACGGGACGCCCCTGCTGGCCACGGACCCGCTCATGGTTCGTGTCGAGGGTCCGCTCGTGCCCGGCGCCATCGACTGGAACGACAATGGGATCATCGATTCGACCACCGTCGCACAGGACATCAATCTCAACGGCACGACTCAAGACTCGAGCATGCTGGGATTTAACGACTGGGCGAACGTTGACTTGCGGCAGATGAGCGCGCGGAGGAACGCATTCGGGTTTTCAGGCGATATCGGTTCCGGCGACCTGATTGGCGGGGCCGGTGGCGACCTGATTGGCGGGGCCGGTGGCGACCTGATCGGCGGGGCCGGCGGCGACTTGATCGGCGGGGGCGGCGGCGACCTGATCGGCGGGGCTGGCGGCGACCTGATCGGCGGGGCTGGAGGCGAGGAGGTAAATGACTTCGACCTGGCAAACTCCACGGTCGACCCGCCGTCCAGCCTGGCCTGCACAAACTGTGTGAGTTTGTCAGGAGCTCTGGTGGACAACAATAAGAGCGTCACGCTGACCTGGACGCCTCCCGGGTTTGGCCGGATTCGGACGTATTTTATCTGGCGCGCCGTAGGTACGATCTCGGCAACTAACCTTCCCACCAATATTGGCAAAGTTACCGGGAAAGTTCCCGGCAGCCCGCCGGCGACCACGTTCCCCGATCAGAACGTCAAGAATAACGTGACCTACACTTATTTCGTTACCGCGGCCCTGGGCGCTGATAGCGGACCTAACAATGGAAATGGGAGCGCGCCATCGAACTTCATTACTGTCACGGTCAAGTTCTGATGGGGACGCAAGTGGGTCATCAGCTTCGAAGCCGATGACCCGGCTCTCCTCTTAGAGCAGAGCAAATCAGGTTTGTTGCAGTTCGTCGACAAAATGCCGCAGCGGCTAGATCAGTCGTGAAGCAATTCTTGGGCTCCAGGCACGGCGGAGAAGCCGGCGTTTCCGGAAGGCGCAGGGCTCTACTGTCCAGCGCGGCCGCGGAGCTGGGAAAGCAGCGGGTCCTCGCCGGCTTTGCCGCGGATGTTCAGATATGTCTGATAAAATTCGGCGAACCCGCTCTTGAGCCCTTCTCGAGTACGCCCCTGGTAGTAGTAGGTCGGGGGAAAGTAACCGTAAGTGGGTATTTCATCGAGAAAGAGCGCCAAGGCCTCTCCGCGGCGCTTGATGCACCGGTCGAACTCGGAATCGGCCTCTGCAAAGGCCCCAGCCTCCAAGTATGCCCGACCGAGGTCGAAGCGCCCGATCCAGGTATCGACGAGGCTGTTCGCGTCGGTGAACATCGGAACAGCTTTGCGCGGGTCCTTTCCGTTGAGCGCGGCTTCGCCGGCAATGATTTTAGCGTAGGCCTGCGACTCGGCCCGTAACTCGGAGGCAAGGCCGGCGGCCAAGACCTGAGCTTTCGCTCCTTCCCCTGCTTCGGCGAAGATTCTGGCCGCCAGGAACCGGGTCCTGACCGATTGGCTGTTTGCCAGGGCCTGTTCCGCTGCAGCAACCGCCGCCAGCTTGTCCTGGGTCCACAACCGTGCGTAAGCCAGAGCCGTCAGCTTCTGCGCAGCCGCATCACCCCGCTTGGCGGCAAGATCCGCGGCGGCACCCCGCTCATATCGCTCCTTTGCCTCCCGGAAGCGGCCCTTATACAAGGCTAGGTCAGCTAGACCCGACGCGGACAAGGAAGCGCCTCGGGGGCTGACTTTCCCCAGTTGCTGGTAGGTTTCGGCTGCTTGAGACAACTGGCCCTGACCGAGCTGTGCAAAGGCCAACGCGATGTAACCCTTTTCATACGAGGGGTTGAGTTCTTGCACGACCCTAGCCTCGTGTTCGCCCGTCTGGAAGTCGCCCAAGTAGGAAGCGAACACCGAGAGGTTCATACGCTGAATGGCGCCTTTGGGAGAGATTTCCACGGCCTGCCGCATTTCCTCCACGGCTTTAGGCAGGTTGTGCAATTCGCTGGCACAATTGGCGAGATTGTTGTGGCCGGCTCTGTCGGCCGGATACCAGCTCACGAGTGTGCCGTATTCCTCCACACATTTCTGGTAGTCACCGACCATGAGGTAATAGAACGCCCGCGTGTGGTATCGTTCCCGTTCCGTCATCCGGTCCACGTGTTCCATCGCGAGTTTGGTGTACTTGTCTGCTTCCTGTAGACGGCCCAGGTTCGCCGACGTCGCGGCCATGCCGGAATAGGCGCGCGCGAAGTTCGGATCGAGTTCCGCCGCTTTGGAGAACGAGCGGAAAGCATCTTCCATTTTGCCGGCAAACTGCAGTTCCATGGCCGCGCCGTACTGGTGCACGACTTCCAATGACGCAGCGGTAAACGGGCCGTAGGCGGCAAGTTGGACCGACGCCGGCGTGGCGTCGCCGAGCGCCTTGCGAACGGGAGCGACGAGCCTGGGTACGGCCAGCAAAACCTCGTCTTTGTTGGCCGCATTCGTCTCCGCACTCGCAATGGTGTTGCCGGTCAGGGCGTCCAAGGCTTCCACCGAAACCTTGTAGCCATCGCCGCGACGGCTGAGGGAGCCCGCAATCACCGTGCTGATCCCCTGGCGCACCGCAACCAGCCGGGCCGACTGCTCATCCAGCTTGTTGGTGGGGTTGGGAAGTTTCGCAGCCAGCCTGCGCGCGTCTCCACGGCCATAGGCGTTGATGAACCGGGCGCCTTCCAGGGCGACGTTGAACATCGGTTCCAGCGTGTCGTCAAAAATCGGGTCGCCGGTATGGTTGGTGAAGTCCGCAACCAGGACGCTCATCGGAGCGTGTTGAGTCGCGGTCGGCGTAAGGAACTTTTTCCATCCCAGAAAACTGCCGGTCACCACAGCCGCGGCTACGAGTGCTGTCGCCAGCAATCGGTAGACGCCCGCCTTGGCGGGCCGGGCAACGTTGACCACACTCAAGGTCCTGCCCAGGGAGGGTTGAAACGGTCCCAGCTCCGCCAGCAACTCCGCTGCGCTCTGATAGCGCTTGCGACGGTCAGGCTCAAGGCACCGGCTGACGATTGTACTGAGCTCGCGGGAAACGGATTTATCGATTTCGCTGGCGGGGATAGCGCGTTGCTTGAAGCGCTGCAGCAAGCTGGCCAGCGCGCTCTCCGCCGGGTAGGGCTTTTGGCCGGTCAGAAGTTCATAAAAAATCAGGCCGGTAGAATAGATGTCCGAGCTAGCATCCGCTTTTTCGCCTTTGGCCTGTTCAGGGGACATGTATTGAAAGGTCCCCATGATGGCGCCGGTCTTGGTCATCAGGTCTTGGTCCTGCGCCCGCGCCAGGCCGAAGTCCATGACAACCACGCGCCCGCTCGACTCCAACATGATGTTACTAGGCTTCAGGTCACGATGTATGATCCCCTCAGCGTGGGCCGCAGCCAGACCGGCGCAAACCTGCCAGCCAATCGCGATCGCCTCCGGGGGCGGCAGCTTTCCGCGCTCTTCCATCACCCTGCCCAGATCCCGCCCTTCGAGATACTCCATGGTGATGAACTTGAGGCCGCCGGAGTCCCCGACGTCGTAAATGCGGACAACGTTCTTGTGCGCAATCTGCCGGGCCAGCAGCAGTTCCTGCGTAAACCGCTGCACTACATCAGGATTGTTGACTAACTCTGGACGAATGCACTTGAGCGCGATAATTCGGTTGATGTCGCGATCATGCGCCTTGTAGACGGCGCCCATACCTCCGATGCCAAGCATCTCGAGGATTTGGAATCGGCCGCTAATTACCTGCCCGATTTCGAGAACTGCAGCAGCATTTAGGGCAGCCCTCGCTCCGGCAGCCGCGGAAGACGTTAGACCTTCGCCTGCTCCGATGGTCGGCGCATCAGATATCTTTCGCGCATTACCTGCATTCATGGCTCACGGTCCCTGGGCAAGCCGATAGCACAATAAAAGAGTGGTGGAAGTATACACCACGGATACAAGTTGGCCTGGGCATTGCCGCGGCGTCTTCTGCATAAGTCTATGTCGCCGATGACCTTGGGCCGCCCCTGGCTCATTCATCGAGTCACCGGAAAACATTTTGATCGCGCGGGGACGGGCCGTTCTCCTCTTAACTATAAGTGAATCCCGGACTCAAGCCGTTTCAGCCTTTTCAGGAAATAAAACATCGGGCCAGGTATCTTCAGCGGCGCTCAACAGGCGAGTCCTTCGCGAGGCAACGCTGCCGGAGAGGGCAGGAATTCCTCCCCTTCGACTTACGCTCAGGAAGGGATTTCAGAACAAACTACCCTAGGAATTTCAAAAGAAGTTACTTGGCCAACCGCGCACTCAGTCTCGACTTGTAGCGAGAAGCCGTGTTTTTGTGGATTACGCCCTTCTTGACCGCCTGATCGATCCGGGAAACTGTTTCTGCGAACTGGCTTTTGGCCTTGGCGGAATCTCCTGACTGGAGCGCCGCTCGGAACTGGCGCAAGGCGGTGCGGAGACGGGAAGTGTTGGCGCGGTTTTGCGCGGTGCGTTTCGTGGTTTGGCGGGCGCGCTTCAGCGCCGAAAAATGATTTGCCATGCGGGTGCTTGTTGTCCTTGTCGGGATTCCTTCGGATTGGCCGAACAACTTATTTTACTTGGACTTAGCGGCTTGGGTCAATGCATCGGGCGATCTGGTAATGGGTCAGTCTGAACGGGCCAGTTCGGGATCACTCCGAATGGCTGACGATCTTGGAGTCGGCCCGTCAATGACCACAAGGGCGTTTATCGGTACTCATCGAGTCGACAGCACTCAACATCAGGATCGCCCCTGACTCAAGAACTCCATAGTCCTTTGCTGGGATGCATTTCGAGTTTTATCGGGTCTTATTTGACGCACGAGCGACCAACTCGTCCAATCTCGAAAGCAGAAGTTTTAGGATTGGAGACTCGTTCGACTTTTTGTAGCCGAGGACCAGCTCGATTGTCGGCGTGTCTCCCTTGAGAGGACGACTCGTTACAGAGGAAGGCAGGAAGTTCTGTGCGTAAGCAGGTAACAGCCCTACGCCGCGCGTCGACGCTATTAAGGATATTCCCATAGCGAGGTGGTCCGCCTCGTGAGCTGGCCTGATATTGGTTCCGGACCGCTTCAGGTAATCGTCGATGACCACACGCAGCACTGGAGCCGTGTCCGACACGCTCACGAACGTCTCGCCCACCAGATCCCCCGGACTGATGGCCTTGAGCGCAGCGAGACGGTGGTCACTTGGCAAGACCACCAGCAAGGGCTCCTTGACGAGAACACGATACGCCAACTCGGGCACCCCTTTTTCCCGCCGAAGAAAAGCTGCATCGACGTTTCCTTTCAAAAGGGCCTTCGCGAGCCGCGGCGAGTATTGACTCGATATCATCACGTCGATATTAGGCAGTTCGTCGCGCAAGATCCGCAAGGCTTCGGGCATCCACGTCCATTCGTGTCCGGTCAGAAAGCCCATGGCGAAGCATGGCTTGGCGGG
>WNFJ01255431.1_pt1 | contig 10967 bp, 9 predicted proteins | sample 5400461 | NCBI WGS metagenome assembly WNFJ01 (sample SAMN13153349, study PRJNA577476) | soil metagenome | isolation source: 115 cm saprolite on Douglas fir-dominated hillslope | place: USA:California | collected 2013-09-17 | reverse complement strand
CTCGGTGTGAACATCCATGCCGATGTATTTCGTAGTGTCCATTGTGATCGCTCCTTTCGCCTGGAAAGGCCAACGCTCAAAACCTACCTTAAAGGTGGCACCCTTTCATAATGCGTTACACAGCCTCTTTGCATCTTGTTGATTTCAAATGTGCTTCTAGTTTTGGCGAGGCACAACCCTATTCTGCCCTATTGTGCCTATTTACCCCGCTGTATCCTATTGATTCCTAATGAGGCGCGCATCGACCGGCGCATTATGAGTCCGTTGTTCCAACCGCCGCTCTTCGGGGAACCGCGTCGTCTGGAATTTCCGTCCAACTTCCGTCCAATTCAAGGGCAGGGTAAATAGTCGTAAGCTCCTGTAGGCGCTTGGCAGCCTACTTAAAATACATTTGCGCTGTGTTGTTGGCTAAATCCTGTGCGGTCGATCCGTATTCCTTGATGCCTTTGTATTCCAGCTTTGTTCGGTCATAAAAATGATATGGCTCCAATTCTCTAGCGGTCAGCAGGATCACACGGCGTCTGTATTCATCATTCAGTGTCTTCGCAAGGGCGATCTCGTCGGCAGTGAATGGGCAGAGTTTTGCCAATACGATAAATGCTGCAAACCGCTTTCGAGGAAAAGCATCTGCGACCTTTCTCAAATTGTCGATATCCTTTTGGTCGATAGCGCCTATGTCTTTTAGGCCGGGACCTTTCTTGCCGCCGCGATCTTTGCATTCACCCAATATGACATCTACTCGATCTGGGTAGGATCGTGGCATCAACCAAACGAAATCAATCTCGCATTTCGGCGGGTCTCCAAGGATTTCAGATTCAAGATCGAGCGATGGAGAATAGGCCACGTCATGCCACAAACCTTTCAAATTGACATCGAATTGCTGAAACGTCAGAAGCACAGGAACGGCTCCCTGGGCATTCCTTTCAGCGCCCAAAAGACCTGAGCGCCTGTAGTGCCAGGTGCTTGCTACAAGTTGCCGAGTCGCGTCGAATTCATGTCCGCATAATTCGCAGGAATGTTTTTGCTTCAGTACGTCCAATGCGGTCCAACTATCCATGCGACAATGCGGACACTTCAGCTCTACACCGATCCGAAAAAGTCCCTTTCCAACTAAGTGAGTAAATACGGCCTCCGGTGTCAATTTAGTCCCGGCAGGACGCGGCTCGATATAGAGATTTTCATAATCTGTGAACTTTGCGTCGGGGTTCTCGGGGTCTGTACCGCCGATCAGTTGCAAAGCGCCATTTTTGGTAAATGTGTCTGTGGGGCCGTACGTCTTTAGCAAACGTCGGACGCCTGGAATCTTGAATGCTCTTGCTCCGCCGGCGCCTCCTAGTTGTGCAATAAGCTGGCGAGCAATTAGTCCGCCCGCGCTTAGTTTTGACTTGAATCCTGCCAGCTCAAAAATTGTCTCGAATAAATCCGGCACTGATGTAGCGTTAAGCGAGGAAGATGGGTCCGCCGCGTCAATAACTAAGCCGATGCGCCCAGGCTCGCTCCGGATTTTGTCGTACAAATGCTGCGAACGTCCGTAGAATTCATTCAATTCGGGTACGTATGGCGGAACGAAAGTATGTTGCTCATCCCCGTACAGAGCGCCAATAAAAGAGAGCGAGGCAACCAAATGTTGTGTGTGAAACCAGTTGTCGCTGCAAAAGGGCTTGTTGTCTAGCGGAAAAGAGATTTTCGGTTTACCAAATTCCGTACCGACTACACCTAGAGTGGATACCTGCCCAAAGTGCATCATTGGCACTCGTATGTTTAGGCCATTGAATGAACCTGGGCCAACTGCGCAAAACGTGAATTCCTTCGCGCCAAATGGCTTCAATATGTTGGCGACGCTTTCTTGGAACTTCTCCCGGTCCACAGATTCTTCTCGCACCCAGACAGCAACACGCCTATCAAATTCGTGGGGGCGTCCTTGAACGCTATCCCGCATTTCTGTATCCCAGAACTCGATAGTGCTGCCGTACCTCTCCAAATGTTTCGCATCAACGAACCAGAGTGGGATGTCCGCCGCTCGCAGATTCCAACAACAAACTAGGTCATCAAAATTCCTGGCATCACCAGAAAAGAATCCTGGGTGATCCCGACCGCCCGGTACGCTGTAATGGCGGTTAAGGCCGAAGCGCGAGAGGAAGGAAATAGTCGGAAAATCCAACAAATCTGGCGGAAGTGTGGAAGTTGATTCGATCTCTACCCGCGCAGCATCGACACCCTTAATCAACAGATCGGAATAGTCTATGTGAATTTCGTCGGGATTCGGGTACTGCCCGAAATGCATCAAGAAAACGTCAGCCAAAGGATCATCAAGTGCCCAAGAATAGATACGGAGGCCATCGGGCCACTGCGATTTTGTTTGCAGATGTACCAATGCATTATGAACATCGAGAACTTGAGAATGCCAGTCTCCTATGTCTCCGATGAATAATCCTTCAGGAATAAATGGATTGATGAGATAGGGAAAGCGTTTCGGAAATGACTTCACAATGTCTGAATCACCGACAGGAAGGATCATGTCCAAACGGAATAGATCGATTAGCTCTTCCGCTTGGTGTGCTTGGTCAACGACGATTACCGGATTGAAGCGCCCACCCCACAGCGCGAATGAGACCCGCATTGCAGAGCGGAAAGCGTCGAAGTCGCCTGAGCGGATTGCCCACCCGATTCGTAGAGGCCGGTAGGAGATGTCAACGCGAATACTGTCCACTGAAAAACTCCATTGCGTTCTAACAACTCGTTTCGATGAACTCGGCTTTTCTTTTGGTACGAGAAGCGAGTTTACTGGCTTTGGTTGGCAACATCATTGACTGTTCCCTCAGTGATAAACTATCACGCATGCCGCTCACGAAAGTCGACCAAGATATCTGTCAATTCGTGGTTCATCGATTACTGAACGAGGGAGAAGTCACACGCAGGCAGGCTTTACTTAAACAATTCAAAGCATCTCTGGCTGACGCCCTTCGAAAATTAGTGGATCGCGGCGTCCTGAGAACTGTTGAGCAGACCTATAGCAACGAAACTTACCTTCCGAGGGCCACTGCATTTCACTATTGCCGTCAATCCGACGCCGAAGAGTTTGCGCGGAAATCCACGGAAGCCGTTTTGCGAGTTCTTCTGGTCATGTATGACCGGGAATTGGACAAGGAACATCAAGAGCAACGACAGTTCTCGCCTTCGGACGTGGAAGCAGAGGCCCATAACTTGGAATTGAATCTCGATTCGCAAATGGTCCGCATCGGACTTTATTTTGCGGATGAAATGAGCGTCTTTTCTTCGCTGCAAAAGGACTCGAATCAAGTTTTTCTCGTGTCCTTCCATGTTGGTGAACGCATTTACGAGGTGACGAAAGATAGCAGCCCGTGGGATACGCATATCGAGCGAGGCCGTGTATCCATCGAGAACTACCCATACGGGAGGTCGTTGAACTCGATTGATATTTCCGAGCAGCCCCAAGACATAGCTAGTTTACCGAACAAAGAAAGACTAATCGCAGATGTTGGTAGCTTTCTCACAAGAAAGGCCGGGATCGCTCTTTTGGTGATAGACCTCGACCACTTTAAGACTGTAAACGATACAAAGGGGCACCAAGAAGGTGACGCTTGCCTTAATCGTGTAGTGAAAACGATTGGAGGTGTTCTTGGAAGAAAGGGCGTTCTCTACCGTTGGGGAGGCGATGAGTTCGCCGTTTCTCTGCCAGATTTTTCGACCGAAGAGGCCCACGCTACAGCAGAACGAATTAGAGGAGCCGTGGAGCAAGCGAAGCTTGAGGCTGACTTGCCGGTAACGACTAGCATTGGCGTCAGTGGGAACGACAGTGTGGCAAACGGATCGGCTGAGGACCTGCTGACTGCCGCTGACAAAGCAATGTACGTGTCAAAGCAGCAAGGCAAGAATCGCGTCACGTCTTGGTCCGTAGTCAATGTAGGAGAACAGCTTTCCCAAAATCCGGCACGCGCCGTGACCGATTTGAGAATTCATGCTTTCGAACGGTCGTGCTTCACGCTGGTCACGAATTCTCAAGATCGTGGTCAGCTAGTCGGCATGCATGTCAATCTGGACTTGGCTCTTGAGAATCTTGGGAACAAGGGACTAACGATCCAGCGATACGACCTCTACATTCGAGAAACTGACAAGACATATCAGAACATTCGCCCCAATTTCGGCTTAATTGATATTCAGGGAAGGCACTGCGTTCGTAACATCGGTAACGAGCCAAGGATCACGACGGATGGCCTGATAAGGGTACCGGCAGAAACAATGTCTCCGCGTGGATTCCTGCCGTTCTTTCCGCTGGAAGCGCCCACCTTAATTACGGGACCTGTTCATTGTCGATTGACGGTTACTGACACAAACGAGAACCCTACATCCCAGGAGTTCGAGTTGCGTGAAGTGTGAAAATCAATGACGCGACATTTGCGATTCCCGGTAATGCATCACTTCTTGCAGCCGTCATCGGCAACGACGACGCTGATCAGGCCCATGCGATGTTCCTGCCCATTCACGTCAAGAACGTAAACGTCATCACCATCGTAGGGCTTGTCCGAACCTCCCACTGAGGCGATCTTCACTTGCGCACCAAGGCTGCTGTTCAAATATGGCGAATCATTTGCCCCGTTTCTAAGCGTATAGAGCAGGCTATCTGAAACAATCACATACTCCCAGTGGTCGCGGCGAGCGTCCTCATGGTTGGGAGCCCGCTGAATCTCGCGCACCTGCGCAGGATGCCAGTGACGCTCAGTTTTCGAATCTGCCAATGTCTGCACAGCGGCAAGTAGTAATGCAGTGAAGATCGCGATTCGCGTTCTCATGTTTTCACTCCCTCGCGGCAAGCTTCACAGAAAGCTGAAGCCTACCACGTTAAAAAGATTTGCTGCTAATCACTTGAGCATCCAGCACGGATTGGACTTTGTAGCGGGCTAAACTGTAGCCATGAAATCAGCCTTTTATGCACCTATCGTTTTGGGTTTTGCGCTTTGCTCGTTCACATTGGGTGCGAAAGAGAAACAGCACCTTCCCCTTCCAGCAACGGTGCTCGCAGCTAAGACTGTCTTCATTGACAATCAGACTGGCATGGCAAAGCTAGGAGACTGAGCCTACGAAGAGCTAAAGAAGTGGGGAAGATTTCAAATCGTCGCTGACCGCAAGCAAGCGGACCTGATATTCTTGCTTACCTTGCAGGAGCATGACGGTGGGTATGTAACCACGGGTGGTGGTCAGACGGGCACCGTGGATTCCAGCGGTAACATTCGCACGAATAGCGACCCAACTTACACAACGCATGTCACGGTGGGATACACGTATCTCACTGTCTTCGAAGCCAAGAGCGGTGACAATCTGTGGAGTGACTCCAAGCGATGGGGCAACCTGTACACCGGATTTCACAGCGCAACTAAGGGTCTGATTAACGAATTGAAGAAGCGATTGGACGAACAGATTAAGCAGCAGGCAGCTAGCGAACCCAAGAAGCCTTCCTAGCCTTCAGGGATCTTGCGTTATCAGAACGTCAGCGTAATTCTCAGTGCTTGCCCCATTCCTCAAACAGTTCCCCGGCCTTCTTCGCTTCTTCGGCCCATCCTAAATGTTTCGTCACGAAATTAGTTACCATCCATATAGCAGACGTGCAGACGACACCACGTCGATACGCTGGATTCGGCGGCGGATCACTTGCGCGCGAATTTCAGTCCTAGCCGCAGATTTTTCTTTTTATGTTCCTCTATCCAGCCGTCTACGATGGATTGGTCGTGCGGAAGATGCCTCCAGTTCAGATTGAACCAGGGCTGCTTCGTGACATCGCGGACTTCGACGTTTCCATAATCCCGCAGCCGTTGCTCTAAGCGGCCTGCCTGGACGTGGTCGTACCCGCAGATCACGGCAATGCGTCGAAGCCCGACCGCATTCGCAATCCAAAGAATAGTCCTCAGCCAGTATTCTTCGCGAAGAACGTTTCGGTAGTCGGTGTCAGCGGAATTAGGCACGCCCCTCAGCGTCGCGACATGGCGATAGTTCATGGGAACATCCATGAAGACCCAGGGCACCGTGGGCACATAGATGGGTCGAAAAAAATCAACCTTTTCGTGAACCATAGCGAGAGAAGTCAACGCGACGCGGCTTTCGTCGAAAACCGCCGCTGGATCGAATTGCTGAATTAGCTGCGCAATCCAGAGTTGGTTCAAGAACTTTTGAGCCTCGCCTTGCATGTTGGTCGGGCAAACCTCTGGAGGGTGGTCAGCCAAAAGCGGATGGCAAGTTCCGAGGAGAAGGCTGTCCATTAAGAGCGCGCTTTCTGTGTTGCCAGTTGTGGCCAATTTCTTCTTGAACGACGAAGAGGTAGCCAAGCTCCGGAAGCAGATGAAGCGATGGTTGAAGCCCTGGCGCACACTGTTGCGCCGCACGTTTCATCCTCGTTCTTGGCTTACTCGGCGGCCCTAGCTTAAATGATGTCCACGTTGAATATCGACTCTTTCCGGAATCGGAAGCGGCTTGAATCGATGCTCCACGGTCGGATAACGATTTCCCCTCAGATCTTTGAAGACCAATTGAACCGTGTAGTCTTCGGTCCCCTTCGGAGCCTTCCCGCGAAAATATACCCGCATCCCCCGTGTTACCGGTTGATTCGGATTTAATTTGAAATTGTCAAAATTGCCCACGGACTCAGCACCTTCGATCTCAACGCCGGTAATGATTACCGGCTCGGAAATGTTGTCCACCAAGAGCGTCACATCGCCACGAACCACGTAGATCGGGTCCTCCTCAGGATGAGCGGTCGCCCAGCCCCACACAGAGTCACGACGCCATGACGCATGGAGTGCCGGGCTCGGCTTTTCGATATTCGCTGGAGCAGGCGGCGGCTGGCCGGGAGAGGCGCGAAACGTGTGGACGGGCAATTCGTGCTTCCGGTTGTATTGATCTTCCACCACAACTGTGGCAGTGAACGGCTTCGTCGCATCGGTTTCGAGCGGAGGAACCATAAACAACATCACCTGATCGTGATTCACGATGTTAGGCTTCACTGCCACGTCCATGAAAATGTCCGACCTCTGCTGGTCGATATATGCCGCAAGAAGATAAACGACCTCATCTGTATTGGATGAGGTCAGATCAATCCAGCCACCGATCTGCATCATTGGCTCTTGGCCCTTTCGCCCTAAATGCCAGAACGTTTGGCTGTTGTTCCAGACGCCATGAAGCCTCGGTTCCTTCGAGTTGAACTTCTCAATCTCAGCTTCGTGTTCCCTGTTCAGCTTGGCGATCTGATCCTCCAAGTGCTTCTTTCGCTCAGTCTCTTCAGCCGTTCGGGCTAGTTGCCTCAAGAATAGTCCCGAGAGAATGACAGTCACCAAGAGAACGAGCAGCGTGACCCACACGGGAAGAGAAGCGAAAAGAGCGAGCCTCAACCATCCCACAGAAAACGAAGGTTGAATGGGCGTTCCCGCCAGCCACAGCCCAAGGAACACGAAACCGGCTCCGAGCGGTATGCCCGTGACCAGCGCAATGATAGTCGGAACCACCCACAGTTCTTTGGTTCGCTGATTCATGACAGCATTCTAGCCTGTCCGGCAAAAGCCCAGGGTTTTGCCAATGAAAAACGCGCTCGCGCGAGCCAGCGGTGCCACCCTTGAGGCTCGTTTTTTCTTTATTGCCGCCTTTTGCCGCCGCGAGGAATCGCTAAGTTGTTACAGGGAAGCAAGATGACTGGAGCGGGCGATGGGAATCGAAACACACGTCCGAAGCTTGGGAAGCTCGGTTTAGGGTCAAAAAACGTTCGAACTGGATTTCAATTTGAGTTGCGCAGCCTCCTCTATTGCTTGTCTCGACTTCACCAGATGAAAAGTTGGTGAGGACTTCCGCCAGTCCCTGACCCGCTTCGATTGAAACCTGCTGCCCTGTAATCAATTTCGAACAACATGAACCGCCTCGAAATTTCGACATTATTCGCAACGACTGTCTCGCCAGCCGACGTTTCCAGCAAAAACGAATTTGCACCGTCAGCGGATGCGTAGATGTGCAGGTTTTTGGTCTCGGCGGAACCCGGCTTGGAAAATGTGGCGTGGTAGACGTTTCCGCCCTTGTTAAACCTTGGCGGGGCTGCTGGACGGTTCCGATCTTCCCAGCGGGTAATTTCGCCGAGTGGACGTTTGGACCGTATCGTCTTCGCACGTGGACCCGCAGCGGACAAGAGCCATGCGGAACCTCGGAGATTTCTAGTTCGCCGCAATCGACCTGAACGCACGACGCTTGCGGATTTGAGCCAGCGCTGGGCGTGAACAACGTCACGATGTTGGCGTCGCTGACTTCCACAATCAGCGGCGTGCTAGGCCAGCTTCCATTGCCTTCTGTAACGGAGACGCAGGCTCCGATGTGACGGCGTAGTGTCTTCGCATTCCGTTCTGCCGGAGTGAGGGGGCGTCTTGTGTTCGCTGCAATCTGCTCAAGGTGTTTGTTGCGTTCGTCATCAAGTTCGGCGGTAAGCCGTCCGTTCTCTTCGCGGAGATCGTTCGCCCTGCGGCGTTCGTCATTAGCCTCGCCTCGCAGCCTGTTCGAGTCAGCAGAATGGCGCAGTTCAAGCAACGCGAGAATCGGCACGGCGACAGTCGCCAGTGCAACTATGAAGTCTTCCCACCACGGGCGTGCGGCCAGCACCTTCACTATGTCAGAAAACAGAAATACGATGGCGAGAAACCAAGCAACCACAAACGAACCGACGATTGCCCATCTGGTCGGGGCATGATCGTAGGTCCACGACAATTTGGGGTTTTCTGCGGCATTCATGGGTGGATGATACGATGGGCTACACGGTCGGACAAGCGACGAACCCGTGACTATCTGGCGCAAGTCGATGGAGGCAAGAATTCAGTGCCACTTTCCGAAGATGAAGTTCGCGTCATCGGCAATGCTGTGATCGCTGAACTGACGGAACAACTGTCGATTCCGAGAATCCGGCAAGCAGTAGGTCGCGCTGGATTTGATACGGCTCGAATCCCCGGTGAAGACCGAAGAGCGTCTGTAGTTCCGGCAATCCAACGACTATATGGCGAGATGTTCCCGGACCAACAACTAAGAGTCCTTCCAATCTTGCCGGGCCATTTGAACCCGGAAGTTGTAAACAACCTCCTACGGCCTCACGGGTACACCTTTGTGGATGGAAACTTTGTGCCGTTGGCGGCGGTGGATGCAAGAGAAGGTCGGTTCATGCCTCCGAGCTCAGCGGAACAGATTTCCACTGCCTTCGACAGATTGAGTGTTGGTGACGAAGACGGTGCGATAGCTGCCGCGTGTAGTACAGTTGATACCGCAACCGTAGCTGCTTACGAGAAGTACAACATGGGTCAGCCCCCGGATTCTTTTCAGGCAAAGGTCAACACGGTGATGGCTCGGCTGAAAGTCTACGAGGAGATCGAGGGGGACCTCGTTCAACTCGGCGTCAGGCCCGAAAATGCGAAGGAGATCGTCTCTGAACTTAACGAGACCACGAAACACGCTGCCAATGCATTGCAGGTCATCCGCCGCACGCTTGGCGACGTGCATGGGAAGAAACCTGCTTATACGCGTCTGACTTGTGACGCGATTAAGTGGGCTTCTGCAATTTGCGGCCTGTTGGAAGGGAAAGTGTGATACGTGGTCGCACGTGCTTGGGAATGCGTAGGCACAAAATTTCTACCTGCTCGGCTCCGCATGCTTCGCTTTCGCGCTCTCAATGACCAGGCGGAACCTAGCGCAGTCTTTTAGTAGAAAGGTGTGGTGCGACGCCTGCTCGATGGCAGTCATTAGCAGCGTTGCGTTTCGAAACAACTTGCGCCCCATTCCTGATTGCAGGTCCTCGGCATGGTTCTGTACAAGACTGGTCAAAAGGACTGCGAGATATCGGATCACGCGCCGCACCGCGCGCATGGGTACATCATCAAAAAACGGGCCGTTGGCAATTTCAAATTTTATGTAATTCAAGAGTGCGACGCATCGAACGTTCGTCGTTTCGATTATTTCCTGCATTTTCTCGGTTCCAGAAGCGTTGTTGAGGGACTTCATCAACTCGTTGAACCCAATGCTGAATTTGTCCAATCGAGCTTGAGCATCACTGCTGAATAGACGGGCTGTGTAGTAGCTTTGCCGGGCCGAAGAAAGCTTGGCAATTGCTATTCCCAGAAAAGCGAGCCCGATTATAACCTCGGCCGATGCAAGGAGGCGGGACACGCCTATCGGACGAAAATCTCCGTACCCGAGGGAAGAAAAAGTTACCACGCTGAAATACAAACACTCTGAGAATTGTGGCGTCGACGCGCCGCTTCCATACGTCGCCACCAATCCCTGACCGTATGAGCCTGCCCACAAATAAGCGAACGCAAACGCAACCAAAGCGAATGCGGCAGCAGCACCAAGCCAAACAAAACGGACCCGGTCCAGAAAGATCAGGAAGCTCTTCATTTGGGAATCTACCTCAGCTGTGAGTCTGCGAACGATCTTACTGCACGGTTGAATGCTGATTCACGCAGTTATTGGAGAGGTGTCTTATACACACAGGGGCAATAAGGGGGCACTAATTGTGCCGCTCCTTTCTTTTCAGTACCATAGAAGGCCAGGGTGCGCCGCAAAACTCCTTTGTTTCCATACAGCGGGCGGATTCGAATCCCATCTCGTCCACCATCTATTCAACGATTACGCCACTTGGACCCACAAGAGTCATTGCTTCGCCCGTCCGCGGTCTCAAGCGGCCTTCCATTTGAACCAGAGCGGGACCGTACGGACGGTCAATGCCGGGCCTCCGGCACCACTATTATACTTATATTTATAGGAATCACATGGTTTCCACGGTTGTTCAGACAAACATGCACAAGCGCGGAAGTCAATCGTTTGAGCCGTGGAAAAAACGGACCAGAAGAGATCCAAAGCAATTATGTAGCTTGAACAAGTTTTAACTCGAAAGGATCGGTGACCGAGCGGCGGCTCAATTCGGCAAGCAGTCGAAGCTC
>WNFJ01148143.1_pt2 | contig 10967 bp, 7 predicted proteins | sample 5400461 | NCBI WGS metagenome assembly WNFJ01 (sample SAMN13153349, study PRJNA577476) | soil metagenome | isolation source: 115 cm saprolite on Douglas fir-dominated hillslope | place: USA:California | collected 2013-09-17 | reverse complement strand
GGACCAGCGAGCGGTTCTCGAAAACCGGCGGCACAATGCTGGAGCCGATAGCAGCGCATGTGTTCGTTGCGCCTTTGGCGAGGACCATGCCGCGGCAGGGATCGCCAGCTGGAAATGTGCTTTCCGCTGCGTAAACTGCCGGTGAGAAGCTGGCAAGTTTGTTGTCATCCAGATACGGCGCCCGAATGAAGGACCAGCGGGCTCCGTAGTTCAGAGTCACGCGGCGGCTGACCTTAAACGCGTCGCCAGCATAGGTTTCATAGTCCCGCCAGCGCACCAGGGCCGTCGAATTTCGCTGAGTTTCGTCGTAACCGAACGTCATGCCTCTTAACAGGTAGTCAGCATAGTAGTTGTTGGTGCCGATATTACAGCCGCTGCCCCAGCCCCCGCCGCAGAAGCCTGGCGACGTCCAGCCCGGCCCCTGGTAGTCCACCGCCGGGCCATTGGCGTTCCCGCCGGCCCAATACTCACCGCCTTCGTCGCCGACTTCTTCATCCTTGGCGTTGCGGGTGTACAGGAACCCGACCTTAAACGTGTGTTTGCCGGAGACCTTTGAAAAATCGTCTTTCCAGGCAAACAGGTCCTGCCGGTTATGCCAGGGTGAAAGAACTCCCAGTATGCCGGAGTTCGTGTTGCCGTCCCACATAACCGGCTCTGCCGCCTTGGACCCGGCAATTTTGTCGCTGTAGGGGAACAGACGCGGCATCGCCGCGTTGATCTTGTCGTTCAACGTGGGATCATCGCCAGCACGGGTGACAGTGATGCGGTTTCCCGACCAGGAGAACTGGAAGTCATTGACCGCGGTGTTGCTGATGGTGGTGGTAATTTTCGCCGCGGATATTTTGCCCGGCTGGTTCCAGGTGTCGGAAAGTGCGGGGTAGTCGCTATCACCCCAGAGTCCCGCAGCCTCATCCGCGTGCAACGAATTAAGCCAGGCGTCCTGGGTATACTTGAGCATTAGGGTCGTCTTCTTCGTAATGTTCCAGTCGCCGCGGATACTCTCTTCGCGCCAATCGACCGGTATCCGAACCTGGGCGACCCAGTTATTCTGAGCGCAAAGATCGCTAATATTCGGCGGAGGTAAGGGCGCAAGATATGCTTGGCCCGCCGGGCTTAGGCGGCTTGCCGGAATTTTGTCGTTTGTGAGGCCGGTCGCAGGATCAACAAAGCGTTTGCCGGTCGCAGGGTCAAGAGGAATGGGCGGACCTGCGCAGCCTGGCGTAGCGAGATGGGCGGCTGCCAAGTCACTGAAATCTCCACCCAACTCCGCTGCCGTCGGCACCCAGTGGGTATGAACCCTCCCGCGGCGCTCGCGGTTCCATTCTTGAGACCAGAAGAAATACACTTTGTCCTTTTTGATCGGACCGCCGAAGGTCTCACCGAAATCGTTGCGACGCAGCATGTTCTTCTTGCAGCTCACGCCACCCGTCGTGCATTCTCCCAGGAAAAAACTCTTAGCGTTCAGGACGTCGTTCCGTCCGAAATAGTAGACGTCGCCATGGTACTGGTTGCCTCCACCCTTGGTTATGAGGTTGATCTGCGCGCCGGATGCGCCGCCGTATTCGGGTCCATAACTATTGCGCTGGATCTTGAACTCTTCGATGCCGTCAATGGAAGGATAGGTGAGAATAGTGCGCTGCGAACCGATATCGTTGTTCCCCGCGCCGTCCACCGTCCACTGGTTGTCCACCGAGGGCGAACCGCTAAACGAAATATCGACACCGGCGAACAAGCCCTTGTTCTTATTGTCAAAGCTTTCGCCTACGGCCGCGCCGGGAACCAGCGTTGTCAACTGCACGAAGTTCCGGCCATTCATGGGCAGTTCGCGAACTTGTTCGCCCAGCATAATGTTCCCAACATCGCCAGTCGACGTGTTGACGGTGATGGCTGCGGCCTCTACAGTGACGGTTTCCGACGCGGTGCCCACCTCCATTTTTAAGTTGACGGCGGTCACGTCGGCAACGTGCAGTTCTACATTCCTTTCCGTCAGTTTCTTGAAGCCGCCCTTATTCACGGTCAGGGTGTAAGTGCCAGGGTCGAGTTCGGGAAAGGAGAAACTGCCTTGGTCGTTGGTTGTAGCGCTACGAGTAGCGCTCGTACGTTCGTTGAGTATGCTGACCGTAGCGCCGGGAACGGCGGCGCCGCTGGGATCAGTGACCGTCCCGGTGATCAGACCCGTGGTCTTTTGCGCGGTAGCGGACGGAGCCAAAACCAACAGGCTTGTAAAAGAGATGCCGACCATCAACGCCAGCCAAGTAACCCACACCCCTAACCCCATTCTTTTCACAGGAACCTCCCTGAGGAACGCTTCAAAAGTTTGGTTCTTTCCGATTCGTATTTTGGTGCAACCCCGTATGTGGCGCATTTAACGGCAACCAACTTGCGTTGTCAAGGGAAAAATACCGGTATTCTAAAGTCTCGTGGGATGGATAACCGGTATTCTAGCTATTTCTTACAGAAATTGGCCTGCTCACCGGGGCTCAGGCCCGCGTATTGTCGACAGGTCCGAATCTGCCTCTCAAATCCGCACGCGCCCGGCATCAGCCCGCCTCCTTCGGACAACGCCGACCTCCGCCGGGATAGGCTATGATTGCCACCGCAATCGGTGACCATGGATGCCACGAACCGACGTTGGCAGCGCAAGTGTGCCTCGCAGACGGTGGACGATTGCACTCTTGCTCGGCTTTGGAGTTCTGGTCAATTATTTCGATCGCGTCAACTTGTCTGTTTCGCAAGACGCGCTGCACGCGGCTTTCGGAATTTCCACCGTCACGTTTGGTTACCTGCTGAGCGCTTACAGTTGGAGCTACGCGCTTCTGCAACTTCCCTCCGGCCTTCTGCTCGACAGGTTTGGCGTGCGGCTGGTTTCCCGCGTCAGCACAGTTTTATGGAGCGTCGCCTCTTTCGGCGCGGCCGCGGCCACCGGAATCGGCAGCTTCTTTGCCGCGCGATTGCTGCTGGGCATCGGAGAAGCTCCCACTTTCCCCGCAAACGCAAAAGCCGTTGGCTACTGGTTTCCCGCCCAAGAGCGAAGTCTCGCAACGGCCATCTTTGACGCCGCGGCAAAATTCTCTTCCGCGATCGGCGTGCCGCTGATTGGCATTCTGCTGGTATATTTCGGTTGGAGATGGAGTTTCGCGGCGACGGGTTTCCTCAGTCTTGCCTATTTCGCGTTGTTCTACGCGTTCTACCGCAACCCCAGCGAAGATAAGTTGCTCTCTCCGGCAGAACGCGAGTTCATCGCAAGAGGCGGAGCGCAGCCGGAGGACCGCGCCAAGTCCGCAAAAAGTGCGCCGCTAATTTATTTGCTGCGCCAGCGAAAAGTTTGCGGGCTGGCTCTGGGTTTCGCCGCGTATAACTACAGTTTCTACCTCCTGCTGACCTGGCTGCCAAGCTACCTCTCCACCACTCACCACGTGGACTTGCTCCATTCCGCCCTTTATACGAGCGTGCCCTGGCTGTTTGCCACTTTCACCGATCTCCTCGTGGGAGGATGGCTCGTTGATGCGCTCATCCAGCGCGGCTGGAATTCCAGCCGCGTTCGCATGGCCGTTCTAATTGGAGGAACGAGTCTCGGGCTTGGAGTTCTTGGCGCCGCAAACGCGCAGAGTCCTGCCGCAGCGCTTTTCTGGATCAGCCTGTCGCTCGGAGGTTTGTCCGCCGCCGCACCTGTGGGATGGTCGATTCCCTCCCTGATCGCGCCGCGCGAAAGCGTCGGCACACTCGGCGGAATCCTCAATTTTTGCAACCAGCTTGCGGCCATCGCGGCGCCGATTCTTACCGGCTACATCGTGCAGTCAACGCATTCTTTTGCCGGCGCGTTCGTCGCCGCCACCGCGTTTCTGCTTCTTGGGATCGCCGGCTATATATTCCTGCTGGGACGGATCGAAGCGATCCCCGATCCAGCCTGAAGCGAAGTGGCGGGGCCCATTTCCGGCTCTAATCGCGCTCGGCACATCATTCGTAATACTCCGGCGCCTTCTTGAGCCCTTGCCATTGCTCGCCATCATGGCCAAAGACGACCAGCTTCACCCGTTCACGCTCCACGAGTTCCAGCAGCTTCCGCGTGCTGGCACGCAATTGTTCCTCGTTGTCATCTTTTGGCCAAGCCTTGCGATCAGCTATGAACAAACGCTCCATCATGACCGCGTCGATAGCGAGCAGCACCGGGCCGGTTTGTGGCAAACGTACGAATACCGACTGATGCCCAGGAGCGTGCCCGCTAGTTTCGAGCACCGTTAAGCCCGGCAGGATTTCTGTGTCCCCATCCACCAGCCGGTAGCGCAGCGCGGGATGATCCCAGTGAGCGCGTGCAGCAGCGAAGCGCGGGTGTCCGCTTCGCGCCAGATCGTAGTGTTCCCGTTGCACGATAAACTCCGCTCTTGTGAAAGCGTCATGATATCCGGCGTGGTCGATATCGAAATGGGTGCAGATGAGCGTATCGATGTCCGCAGGTTTCAGCCCCAGCCCAGCGAGGTGTTCGATCACGTTCATTTCTTTGCCCACTCGCGGCACCGCAGGGTGTGGTGCGTCCGCGGCCATCCCGCTGTCAATCAAGATGTGGCGCCCGTCGCTGGTCTCGACGAGATAGCAGCCCAAGACCATTTCCATGCTTCTTCCCTGCCCCAACGGCACCGTCGAAGCGGACAGCTGCATCATATAAAGTCTCTGCGGAGCGGACGCGTTCGTTGTCATCACGAATCCTTTCTCGTTGTGAGTGTAAGAATGTTTTGCTTCGATCCATCGACAACCGACCGGGTAAGAACGCGCCGTGCTCTCCAGGCCCGCGACCCCACAGAGCGTCCCGCACCGAGGTCCGCCTGTCTCCCCGATATACAGTATATCACATTCATTAAGTGTTGTCAACTTAGGAAATGAAAGGAATTTGGCGCGATCATGGTCGATAGCCCGCGCCTAAGCAAATCGCTATAATGTGTTGCAGCGCCCGTAGCTCAGCTGGATAGAGCATCTGGCTTCGAACCAGAGGGTCGGGAGTTCGAGTCTCTCCGGGCGCGCCACTTCCCTCAGTAATTTTCTTTTCCATTCGCCTCGGCCAAAGCACTCGTCTAAGATCGCAACCCAGCAACCTTGCCGAAGAAAAGGTTGACACCTCTCGTCCTCCTATCCAATATGCCGCAAGCTGGAGGTTGCCCTATGAAACTGAAGGAGCGATTTCTCTCACGGCGAAGTCTGCTCAAGATTCTGGGAGTGGCAAGCACTGGAATCGCCGGCAGTCGATGGTTGGGACCGGGGTTGTCGATGGCCGCACAGGAGCCCACGCGGGGAAAGGCGCTTGAGTCTTTCACCGGGCCCGGACAGAATCCGCACTGGAATTCCGTCGGCCCCTATGTGACCGAGCCGCAAAAAGTTCCTTTGATTCTACTGACGGACCGGCCCGTTCAGCTCGAAACGCCACGCCATTATTTCCGCACTGCATTCACGCCCAACGAAGCTTTTTACGTGCGCTGGCATCTCGAGGGTATTCCCAACACCGTTGACCTGAAAACCTGGAAGCTGCATATCGAGGGAAATGTCACGAAACCCCTTGCGCTGGGCCTTCCCGAGCTGATGCAGAACTTCAAACCCGTTTCACTCGCCGCGGTAAACCAGTGCTCAGGCAACAGCCGCAGCCGCCTGCAGCCTCGCGTGCCTGGCGGTCAATGGGGCCATGGCGCCATGGGGAACGCGATGTGGACCGGCGTGCGGCTGCGCGAACTTCTCGATACGGCCGGTGTAAAGAGCGGCTCTTTGCAGGCGCAATTTCAAGGACTCGACACCGGGCAAGGACCAGCCGGTCTCGGCTCGAATCTTTTTCTAAAATCCCTCGATCTTGGAAATCCCGCACTCGACGAATGCCTCGTCGCCTATCTGATGAACGGCGAACCGCTACCCATGCTTAATGGATTTCCCGTACGCCTGGTCGTTCCCGGATATTTTGCGACCTACTGGACCAAATGTCTGACGTGGATTCGCGTTCTCAGCGCGCCAGACGATAATTTCTGGATGAAGACTGGATACCGCATTCCAGACACACCGCGTGGGAACACCACTCCCGAGGATGTCAAGGCCGGCAAAGTAAAAACGATTCCGATCGAGCGGCTTCCCGTGCGGTCTTTCCTGATTTCGCCGGATGGATCTTCCAAAATCCCCGCGGGAATGAACGTTACGCTGAGTGGTATCGCTTTCAGCGGTTTCGCCCGCGTCAACCGCGTGGAGATCTCGGATGACGCGGGAAAGAGCTGGACGGCGGCAAAACTCGGAGAGGACCATGGCGCGTACTCCTTCCGTACCTGGGAGGCGTCTTGGACTGCAAAGTCGCCGGGGCGTTATTCGCTGGCGGTGCGTGCCACCGATGAAAAAGGCAACACCCAGCCCGACGAGCCGGTCTGGAATCCGGGTGGGTATCTTTGGAATCGGATTGAGCGGCAGGAAATCATAGTAGGGAATGCAAGCTAAAGGGGGAACCCTTATGAAGAGCAGAGTTCGCGGAATTTTCTTCGTGGTGTGCGGCTTGGCGATGGCGGCGGCACTCGTCTACGCCGACTTGAAAAAAGGCTACTACGCTCCAACGGAACTCGGAAGCCTGCGGCAGGCAGCGCCCGTCGAGCTATCGCCGGATTCCAACTATCATGTTTCGGCATATCCGGTGCCCCCTCTAGAACTCGCCCCCGGGGATGGCCTCCCGGAAGTCCAGATTTATTGCAACACCTGTCACGGCCCGCGGTACATCACCATGCAGCCGCCGCTGCCCGCCGCCACGTGGGAAGCCGAGGTCAACAAAATGAACAAAACCTTCGGCGCAGCGATCCCGGATGAGAGCGCGCGGAAAATCATTCTCTACCTGCAAGCCCACTATGCGCCTGAAAACCGCAAACAATAGAATTGAACAGAATTGACCTGCCGCCCGCCTCGCTGGCACTCCTGGATTTCATCTGGAAAATTTGCATGGCAAGGGATAGCATCCTGCCCATGTTCAAACTACTTTTCATGATAGATGCAGGCTTTCGCGTGGATTGAAAAATAAACATTCGCCATCCGTGGGGGCACCATGCATTCAGGCGTAACCATTCGCGAATAACCTCAAAACCTGGAGAAGAATACGCACATGTCCACCACTTCCAGACGAAGATTTTTGCAACAGGCGTCGAGCGCAGGGGTGGCATGCTCTGCAAGCCTGCTCTTCGGCCGTTCGCTGTCCGCTCATCCGGCTAGCGAACCCGTCCGCATCTACGTTGATTCAAAACGAACGATTGCTCCCATCGACCGCAACCTGTTCGGCTCTTTTCTCGAACATCTTGGTCGCGCCATCTACGAAGGAATTTCCGATCCCGGCTCCAAGCTCTCCGATTCCAACGGCTTTCGCAAAGACGTCATGGAGGAAATCCGCCAGCTCGGAGTTCCTATTGTTCGCTATCCAGGCGGTAATTTCGTCTCCGGCTACAACTGGCTGGACGGAGTTGGCCCCAAACAGGATCGTCCGCGAGTGCTGGACCGGGCCTGGAACTCGCTCAATTCCAATCAATTCGGCACCAATGAATTTCTTGCCTGGTGCAAAGCCGTCGGCACCGAGCCGCTGATGGGATTGAATCTGGGCACCGGCACCCCCGAACAGGCCGCGGATTTGGTGGAGTATTGCAATATTCCGAACGGAACGCGCTGGAGCGATCTGCGCCGCAAACACGGCATCTCCGAACCCTACAAAATCCAGCGCTGGTGTCTGGGCAACGAAATGGACGGCCCCTGGCAGATTGGCCACATGTCCGCTGCCGACTACGGAATGAAAGCTGCCGACGCCGCGCGGCAAATGCGCGACGTCGATCCTTCCCTCAAACTGGTGGCGTGCGGATCGAGCGGACCTGGCATGCCCACGTATCTCGAGTGGGACCGCGAAGTGCTCGAACACTGTTACGAATATGTGGATGGACTTTCCCTGCACCGTTATTTTGACAATGCGGAAACGACGGGAGGCGACAGCGCAAAGTTTCTGGCCCTGAACCTCAGCATGGAGCGCCAGATCGCGGAGACCGTTGCGGTTTGCGATCTCGTGCGCGGGCGCAAACGGTCCCCGAAAAAGCTGTGGCTATCGTTTGATGAATGGAATGTGTGGTATCGCGAGCGTCACGGCGACGCCGTGAATGGCCATGGAAAAATGGCGCCGCATCTGCTCGAAGAAATCTACAACCTGGAAGATGCTTTGCTGGTCGGCGGGCTTATCAATTCGCTGGTGCGCAATTCCGATCGCGTGAAATTGGCGTGCCTCGCTCAATTGGTCAACGTCATCGCGCCGATCATGACCAACGCGGATGGTCTGTTCCGCCAGACAATCTATTACCCTTATAGCTGGGGGCTGCAATTTGCGCGCGGCGCGGCGTTGAATCTTCTGGTGGAGTCCTCCACGTACGAGGTGCCGGGTTTCGAGCACGTTCCGCACGTGGACGTCGCTGGAACATTGAACAGCGGTGACGGAAGCGTTTCTCTCTTTATCCTGAATCGCGACCTTTCAAAAGCGCACGAACTCGAAATCAATTGGGAAGATCATGCACCCACGCGCGTCTTGAACGCGTCGGTGCTCACGGGCGACGATCTCAAAGCTTCGAACAGTTTCCAGACTCCCCAGAAAGTCGCTCCGCAAACATTCGCGAAACCTGCGGTCACTGGAAGCCGCACGAAATCTGAAGTGCCGGCGCGTTCATATACCCTGCTTCAGTGGTCGATGTAGCCGCGGTCAGTGCCGCGGTTCCTTGCCCTGCGGATTCGCGGTCGCGGCTGAACGCGGACCGAACATCGCGCGCGCTCCCAGAAAGAGCATGACTGCACCGAACACCAGCAAAACAACGCCCCAGATCAGGTTGACATTGATCCCCAGCGACTGAACACTCCGAAAACGATCAGCATGATTCCGAAGATGGTGAAGATCATTCCGATTGGCAAACGAATATCCAGACCCATGTGCCCCCTCTCTAGCGGAAAACTAAATTCAACAGCACGGTGGCTCCAAGAATCGCAACGCCCAAGTAGGCTGGCCGCTTGTACCAGCTCAGATGGCCTTCTTGTGGGCGCTCCGTCAAAGAATAAACGAGACCAACGAGCCGTGATTCCTCTGGCGCTTTGGTGGCGAGACTGACGAGAATCGTGACCACGAAACAAGTAGTCCATGCGAAAATCGCGGTCCAGAAATTTTGCGCCATCTCGCTTGGATAGGTATGCAGCACGGTCAACCATCCGCCCTTCACGCCAGGGATCGCATCCATCGGAATGGTGAGGGAGTGATGAACGGCGGCCGCAAAAGTTCCCGAGAGAAGCCCGATGAAAGCGCCGTGACCGGTGGCGCGCTTCCAAAACATTCCCAGGAGAAACGTGGCGAACAAAGGAGCGTTCACGAAAGCAAAGACGAGCTGCAGCATGTCCATGATGTTGTTGAACCGCGTAGCCAGATACGCGCCGCCGATGGACAGAGCAATTCCGAAAATCGTCGCCATTTTGCCCATCATTAAGTAGTGCGCATCGCCGGCATTTGGTCTGATGTAGGGCTCGTAGATGTCGTGGGTCCAGACGGTGTTGAAGGCGGTTACGTTGCCGGCCATGCCCGACATGAAACTCGCGAGCAGCGCGGTCAGGCCGAGCCCGAGGATGCCTGTCGGAAAGTAACGCAAAAGCAAATTGGGAACAGCGAGATCGTAGTCCAGTTGCGGATGGCCGTTGTTATCGAGAACGGGCTGTCCCGTGGTGGCGTCGAGTTTCGCGGGGATGAGCCCCCGCCCCGCAGGCGCTGCGATCGCGGAGCCTTGCGGACCGTTCATTACTGGGGGCGGTTGCGTGGGGAGCGCGATGGCGATTAATCCGGGAAGAATGACGAGAAACGGAAAAAGCATTTTAGGAACGGCGGCGATGAGCGGAGTGCGCCGCGCGGAAGCCATGGAATCCGCGGCCATGGCGCGCTGGACGACGAGAAAGTCCGTACACCAATATCCGAAGGAAAGCACGAAACCAAGACCCATGGTCAGACCAAACCATTCAACGCCGAGGCGATTCGTGTGCGGGCTGCCCATGCCAACCCAAGAATGCACGTAGGAAGGGCCGAGCGAAGCCTTCAGGCCCGACCAGCCACCGACATTCTTCAAGCCGAGCCATACGAGAGGAATGAAACCAGCAACGATAAGAAAAAACTGAAGGACTTCGTTGTAAATGGCGCTCGTGAGCCCACCAAGGTAGATGTAGGTGAGGACGACAAGCCCCGAGACGATAATGCCCGTGTGAAAGATCCACGTTTGCGGAAGTCCGAGAGTCCGGAATGGCCCGTCCAGAATGTGCAGCGTCTGGATCAGCTTGGCCATGGCATACATGGAAATGCCTGAAGAAAAAATCGTCATGGTGGCGAAAGAGATGGCGTTCAGGCCGCGGGTCTTTTCATCGAAGCGTAGCCGCAAGTATTCCGGCACAGAGCGCGCGCGGGAGCCGTAGTAGAACGGCATCATGAAAATGCCGACGAACACCATCGCCGGGATGGCGCCAATCCAATAGAAGTGACTTGTGAGGATGCCGTACTTCGCGCCGGACGCTCCCATGCCAATGACTTCCTGCGCGCCGAGGTTCGCGGAGATAAAAGCGAGGCCACAGACCCATGCGGGAATCGAACGGCCAGCGAGAAAAAAATCCGTGCTGGTTTTCATGTAGCGTTTGAGGGCCGCGCCGATGCCCAGAACAAACGCGAAGTACACGGCCATGATGACCCAGTCGATGGTGGTCAAGCCCATTCGTGCCTCTCCTCGACTTCGACAACTCAAGTCTCGATTGCCAGCTGCAGCGTAAAGAATTGCGCCCACGCGGAGCGGTTACATCCTACTCGAATTGTTTTCGGAATTGAGCGAATTGTTGCCTCAAGTCCGCGATCTCTCGTTGCAAGTCTGCGAGTTCGCTGCGAAGGGCAGCGGCTTCTTTTTCCACATGCGCAATCCGTTCCCCGTCGG
>WNFJ01671411.1_pt1 | contig 10968 bp, 8 predicted proteins | sample 5400461 | NCBI WGS metagenome assembly WNFJ01 (sample SAMN13153349, study PRJNA577476) | soil metagenome | isolation source: 115 cm saprolite on Douglas fir-dominated hillslope | place: USA:California | collected 2013-09-17 | reverse complement strand
CCCGCGCCATAGCCGCCGGCTTCGATTTTCATCGTCGGCATCGTTCCAAAGTGTTCGCAGACTGTTGCAATGATGGCCGCCCCCGTCGGAGTCACAAATTCCCCTTCAATATCCCCGGCATAGATGGGTTTACCCTTCAGCAGTTCGGCGACCGCCGGCGGCGGAATCGGGAACCGGCCGTGGGCCATCTCAGTCATGCCGGTCCCAACTCGGAGCGGCGACGCCACAAACCTCTCGACGCCCAGCAACTCAAAACCAATCACCGCACCGCAAACATCGATGATGGCATCGAGCGCGCCGACTTCGTGAAAATGAATCTTCTCGATTGGTTGGTTATGGACGCTGCTTTCGGCTTCGGCCAGGCGGGAAAAGATCCGTGCCGCGCGATCCTTAACCCGATCGCTCAAGCCTGAGTCAGAGATAATCTTGAGAATGTCAGCAAGATGACGATGAGCGTGTTCGTGGGCAGTCTGTACGCGAGCATACGTCGCGCTGATTCCCGAACGATCTACCTTTTCAAAGTCGATTTGCCAGCCACCGACGCCCAGCGACTTAAGCTGATCGACAAGTGCGCGCTGATCGACCCCAACGCTGACTAGAGCGCCCAGGATCATGTCGCCACTGGCGCCGGCAAAGCAATCAAAGTAGAGCGTCTTCATGAGAAATTACGTGTCAGAAGCCGGCGCGTAAGCGGGGCGCATTCCGCCGATCGAGTCGAGAGCAATGACCGTCGCCCTCCCTAACGGTCGGGCTTCTGACCCAACAGCGGCAGAATCTCTCCCGCTTTACCCGTCAGCACTTCGTCGCACAGTCCAGAAACCGGTGTGCGCTCCGGATTAACTTCAACCACATAAGCTCCCGCCGCCCGCGCTACTTCCGGAATTAAGGCAGCCGGATAGACAACTGCCGAAGTGCCCACCACGAAGCAGAGTTCGCAGTTGCTGGCTCGGATGGCCGCGTTCTCGTACGCGCCGGCAGGTAACATCTCGCCAAACAACACGACATCAGGCCGCAGGGGCCCGCCACAATCAAAGCAGGCGGGTGACCCTCTGTCTTCAAACTTCAACTCGCGAACATTATGTCGCGCGCCGCAGTCGAAGCACCGCGCGCGCCAGATGCTCCCGTGCAACTCGATTACATCTCGGGCGCCGGCGCCTTGATGCAGGCCATCGATGTTTTGCGTTACTAACGTAAAATTCTTGAATCGATCTTGCCACTGTGCGATCGCCACATGCGCCAGATTGGGTTTCAACTTCTCCAGCAAACCGCGCCGATAGTTGAACCATTCCCAAACGGCGGGCAGGTCACGCGCCAGCATTCCCGCCGAAGAGATCACCTCGAATGGCATTCCTTGCCAAACCGCTGTATTGCCGCCGCCGCGAAAGGTGGGCACGCCTGACTCTGCGGACACGCCGGCGCCGGTAAGCACGAGGACATTCTTAGCCTCGTGAAACCGCCCACGCAGTTCTTCAGAGATAAATTCGTTTGCGGCCGCCTGCATGCTCTCAGAACTTCGGATGGTAGCAAAGCGCCCCGCGAGTCGCAATTTCGCGATTTGCGCTTGATTCAATACAATAGCCGATTGCTTTGTTCCCTCTCCCATTGGGAGAGGGAGTTTTTCAAAGACTGCCAAAACTGTGAATCCAATCGAACTCCAAAACAAACTTAAGGCCGCAATACGCGTCGCCGCAGCTGCGTCCTTCGCGGTCGAACTGGAAGAAGTCATCGGCGAAGTGCCACCGCGAACCGAACTAGGTGATTTGGCATTTCCGATCGCCTTTGAGCTGGCGAAGCAAATCAAGAAGACGACTGGCGAGAAACGCGCGCCTCGCACAATAGCCGAGTCGCTGAAATCAGCTCTGGAAACAGTTGACGAAGTCGCCCGGGTCGAAGTCGCCGGCGCCGGCTATCTCAACGTATTTTTTGATCGATCAAAGCTAATCGCTGAACTTGCAGCCCAACCAGCTGCACCCGACGAGCCGGCAATTGACGCGCGCAAGCTCATGGTAGAGCACACCAGCATCAATCCAAATAAAGCTGCGCACATCGGGCACGTGCGCAACTCAGTTCTGGGCGACACGTTTGTAAACATACTGCGCGCCGGCGGGGACCGCGTCGAAGTCCAGAACTACATAGATAACACCGGCGTGCAAGTAGCTGATGTCGTCGTGGGCTTTATGTATATCGAAAACATGACGCTCGACGACATCAAGGCGCTGGACCATTCCCTTCCCACCGACCGCCCGTTTGATTACTACTGTTGGGATCTCTACACGCGAGTCGGAGCGTTCTATCGCGAAGGCGGGGCAGCGGGTGAACCGAATTCCGAGCGAATGAAACTGCGAACCGAGGTTCTGCATGCCATCGAAGAAGGCAATAACCCTACTGCCGAGTTGGCCGATTACGTCGCGACGCGAAACGTTGAGCAGATTCTCGACACCATGGAGCGGCTGGGTATTCGTTACGACTTGCTGGCTCGCGAGTCGGAAATTCTGCACCTGCATTTTTGGGAGCGCGCCTTTCAGTTAATGAAAGAGCGCGGCGTAATTCATTTCGCCAGCGAAGGCCGCAATCGCGGCTGCTGGGTGATGCCGTTCGAGTCGCATACCGGCACCGACGAACACGAGTCGGACAAGATCATCGTCCGCTCAAACGGCACGGTGACTTATACCGGCAAAGACATCGCGTATCAGCTTTGGAAGCTGGGCCGGCTCGGACTCGATTTCAACTACAAACCGTTTCGCTCGTATTCAGACGGCCAGGCAACGTGGGTGACTACGACTGAGCCAAACGCGGAGGCGCAACCGGAAGTCCCGCGCCCGAACTTTGGCGGGGGAGCGATTGTCTACAACGTGATCGACTCGCGCCAATCGTATCCGCAGGATATCGTTCGTAAGGGCGTCGCGGCCGTGGTGCCCGAGTTGGGCGAAGGAGCCAGCGTCCATCTTTCATACGAGATGGTCGCGCTCTCTCCCGCGGCTTGCGAAGAACTCGGCATCGAACTCTCCGAGGAAGATCGAAAGCGGCCTTACATTGAAATGAGCGGCCGCAAGGGTCTTGGGGTCAAAGCGGATGATCTAATTAATCGGCTGGGATCGGATGCGCTGGCCGAGGTAAAGGCACGGCACGGGGATCTTCCTGAAAAAGCACAGCGGGAAACCGCTCATGCAATCGCTGTCGGCGCGCTGCGATACTTTCTGCTCAAGTTCACACGGAATTCGGTCATCGCTTTCGACTTTAAGGAGGCGCTCTCGTTTGAAGGCGAAACCGGCCCTTACTGTCAGTACGCCGCGGTGCGAGCGAATTCGATTTTCAGAAAGCTCGATGAGCAAGGAGTCAACGGGGTAGCTTCCGGGGCAATAGCTGAAAAGGATCGCGACAGCGTCGCGAACGTGCTTTCGGGCGAAACCGGGGACGAAATCTGGTCGCTCCTGATGCTGGCCGCGCGTCTCGAAGAAGCGAATGCCCAGGCTATTGCCAGCGCCGAGCCGGCTTTTCTGGCGAAGTACACTTTCAACCTGTCGAAGGCCTTCAACCTCTTCTATCACCGCCATCGCATTATCGCCGAAGAGGACGCAACGAAGCGCGCCGTGTTGATTGCCGTGGCTGATTACACCCGACGGCAATTGACCGCGGCGCTGGCGACGTTGGGAATTAGCGTTCCCGAGAGGATGTGATGAATCAGGCCTGGGGTTTATACAAATTGAAAAGTTAGGTAAAGTAGTCGCTATGGCTGCACGTGAACAATATGTTGTCGACTCGAAAGGCCGAAAGACCGGCGTGCTTCTCTCATTAGAACAATACGAGAGGCTGCTGGAAGATCTGCACGATTTAGCTATAGTGGCTGAGCGCCGGGACGAGAAACCGATCAGTCTCGAAGAATTGAAACGCCGACTGCAAAAAGATGGCCTCCTTTGATGTCATCCCAAAACCATCTCTCGAAAAGGATCTGCGTTCGCTTCCTAAATCAACCCTGCTACGGGTCCTGAAGCAGATTGATAAGCTTGCTGAAGATCCGTTTCCGCATCAAACGGTTAAGTTGGAAGGCGGCGAGAACCTTTATCGAATTCGTGTTGGGGACTATCGGATTATTTACGGAGTTGACCGCACTGAAAAGCAGATAATAATCCATCACGTTCGACATAGACGCGAGGCTTATAGAAAGCTCTAATTGCCATGCTAATCGTTATGAAATCCGACGCCACCGATGCGCAAATCGCGCACGTGTGTGACGTCATCACTGAACTGGGACTCAAACCGCACGCGATGCCCGGCGCGACGCGCACTGCTATCGGCATCACCGGTAACCAGGGCGCAGTCGACCCGACGCGTTTCGAAAACCTTCCCGGCGTCGCCGATGCGATTCGCGTTAGTAAACCCTACAAGCTGATTACGCTTGATATCCGGCCAGAGAAGACCGTCGTTCGCGTTGGCGACGCGACAATCGGTGGAGACGAACTGGCAATCATCGCCGGGCCGTGCGCGATCGAGAGCCATGCCCAGGCCTTTGCCGTAGCTGAAGCCGTTCGTCGCAGTGGCGCAAGGTTCTTTCGCGGCGGGGCTTTCAAACCTCGGACGTCACCGTATGCGTTCCAGGGTCTGGGCGAAGAAGGATTGAAAATTCTGGCTGAGGTTCGCGACGGATACGGTTTGAAGATTGTGACGGAAGCACTTGACGAAGCTAGTGTGGATCTTGTCGAACGTTATGGCGACATGATCCAGATCGGCGCGCGCAACATGCAAAACTTTTCTTTGCTGCGGCGTGTCGGCCGCTCGAAGTTGCCGGTTCTGCTCAAGCGCGGGTTGTCGGCCACGCTGGATGAATGGCTGCTCGCGGCTGAGTACATCATGTCGGAAGGCAACTACAATGTCGTTTTGTGCGAGCGCGGCGTACGCACCTTCGCCCAGCATACGCGCAACACGCTCGACCTCGCCTCGATTCCGGCAGTGCGTCGCATCTCGCACCTTCCCGTCGTTGTCGATCCGTCTCATGGAACTGGAAAGAATTATATGGTCATTCCGCTGGCCTGCGCGGGTGTCGCCGTGGGGGCTGATGGATTAATTGTTGAAGTCCACGATCAGCCTGAGAAAGCTTTATCCGACGGCGCGCAGGCGCTGACTCTCGAACAGTACGACCAGTTGATCCAGGAAGTGCGGCCGATTCACGAGGTAGTTGCGCCGCAACCTGTTGTGTAAATGCACGGCGCGTAGTAAAACCGCAGCTTCACGACCGCCTGGTTTCTCGCGGCGACGCCGCAAAATCAATTGACACTGACATTCTTTGGCGATATTGTGCGCGCCATCTAGCGGGATTCTGAGGCTGATCCATCGAGCTTGCGTCTCCCTGCATACTCCCTGCGCAGCCTGCCGTCAATCACCCTGGCTCTGATTGTCCTACAGAATAAATTCGACCAGGTTTACAGTGAAAAAAAGTGACGGGACCAAAGATATCATCCAGGTTGATTGTTCACCGTAGCGGTTTGATCATGCAGTGCTCCAAAGACTCGAAATTGCAATCAGCTTTGTTCTTGTTTGAGCACCTTGAAGGCAAGGTTTCGATCCAGTGGTCGATCCATGATTGAACCGAGGCGAAGCAGTACTCTTGTAAGAACGATTCCTCCGAGGTTTCTTTGGCGGAAGCCATGACGGAATGGATGACAAAGTCGAGCATGAGGAGTTAATGGTAAATGATGTCTTCGACGAAAGAGGCGGTCTGACATTGAATCGGCTCGCCTTTTAACGCTCCTAACCGCCCTTCCAAGAGGGGAGGATTCCCAATGAAACTCAGTCACCGACAACTAATGATCGCAATCTTCTTGCTGACTGCATTCACCTTCTGCAGCAGCCTGGCTTTTGTCGGCGGAGATGCGTCGGCGCGAAAGTCAGATAGGAATCCCGGCCAAGGCAACACGACCACGACAAGGACGAACAATCCTGACGGTAGTACAACGGTAACGACGACGACGACTTATAAAGACGGCTCGACAACCACGACGACCAACTACGACAAGGAGGGCCACGACGCGGGTTCGACAACCGTTGATAAGCAAACGAAAGATGGAGAGACAACCACCACGACTACCACGCGTGACGGCAATGGTCATGAGACAGGGAAGACAATTGAAAGAGTGGACAAGGACGGTAATAAGACCATCATCATCATCGACCCCGCCACTGGTGGTGTGAAAAGTTCGACCACTGTTCCGGCGGAAAAGCCTAAGGCTACTCCTGACCTTCCGCCCTATAAGCCCAAGTGGGATTGGAAAATCGAGCCTAAGTACAATTGGACCCCCCTGTTTCGCGAGGGCTACAAATTCGAGACCGCGACCAGCCCCGGTGTGAACTCTGAAATTATTACTACCCCGCACGGCAAACTTATCGTCAATGTGCCTGATGAGCTGTATGCCGGCGATACTTTCACCGGCACCGTCATGACAGAACCTGCGGGCAAGAGCGAACCTGAGCGCGCCCGGAATCAGGCTCAATTAAACGGCATCGTGTTGGAAATTGGACAACAAAAGACGAGCGCGGCTGAGAAGATCTTCACGCGTGTCATTCCCACCAACTTCACGAGGGAAGGTCAATCCTTGAGCTTGATAGTCAAAGGGCAGACTATGGTAAACGCACCAATTCCAATCTCCGGTGCGGCGCCTCCACTGCCTCCTGCGAATGTTCAACTTCCAACGTGCGGACAAATGGGAAGAAATGTGGTTGTCAGGGACCACTGCGATGGAATCATCGCGCCAACAGATTCCTGCTCGATAGGCGGCACGCAACTTCAACCTCTGGCTGAATCGCCGCGGATGAGGGTAATGCAGAACACTTCCCAGGTCCCCGGCCAGACAGAAATCAAATACACCGAACAAGGTAAGAAAGTCACCGGGCCATTTCAAAATCTCGATGTCAGACTCATGTCTCCGAATACCAATCTGCGGAGAGGCCAGAAGACAACACTCGAGGTGGTTGCCTCAGTGCAAGGAATTCAGCAGGACGTTTCGCTTGATTTAGTGAACGACACGCCGGGTGTCGTCAGCATCAGCGGTGGCAATAATCAGCACTTCACAATTCATCCGGCGGACGTGCAATCGGATGGAACCTATCATCAGAATTTCACTGTGACAGCTAATCAAGCCGGCGCGTGGGGAGCGACTGCTACTGTGTCGTGCGTTGGCGGCGAGCCAGGCGGCCCGAGTGCTGGTGGTCCACAAGCAGCCGCGAGTCCCGCAGTTGTCGGCGCTCCCGGTCCAGCGGTCATTCCCCTCGTTTCGACTCCAACGCCAACCCCGACCCCAGCTCACACTGGTCCAACTTCCTCGCCCACTCCAACTCCGACACCCAGCCCAAGTCCATGTTGCCCAATTTCACCAGGCACATACGCCGTCACTTTTCTCGGCACGCTACCGCCGCCGGGTCCGGCCAACGTTAGTATCGCAGTTGGCATTAATGACAGCGAGGACACAGTCGGCGGTTCATATAATGTAAAGTTCACTGGGGCGCCACACGCGTTCAGCATTTATCCCGCTGACGCGCCCCTGGTGGCTAAGGATGACTTGGGCTGGCCTCCTGACAAGTCACCGTACGGCACCGGCGGCGTTGGCGCCTTCGCCTATGGAGTAAATGCCTCCGGTCACGTGGTCGGAATTTGGTACATTCCTCCTGCTCCTCTCGCGTTTACCTACCCTTTCTGGTTTGATGGGTCCAAGATGCATAAACTGCCCGAGCCTGGCTTCCCCAGTGGCTCTGGTTATGCCTATGCCCTCAACATCCATGACGATGTGGTCGGTATTATCTATTCTGGTAAATCTGGCTCACCTCTCTTGGGCGGACATGCAGTAATTTGGCCTCATGATGGTCACCCCATGGTGGATCTCAACACGCTCCTCCCCAAGGGCTCTGGCTGGGAATTGAAGGCCGCCTATGGCATCAACGACGCAGGTCATGTCGTGGGCAAGGGTGTACTTAAAGGAGCAACACACGCTTTCCTCTGGAAAGGCTCAGGCGATGCCGTTGATCTCGGCACGCTTCCCGGCGGCGGCCTCAGCGTTGCCTTCGGGCTCAATTCTTCCGACGAAGTTGTTGGCTATTCGACATCCACAAAACCGGGATTTCACGGATTTCTCTGGAAGGTCGGCATGATGACGGATATTGGGACGTTGCCTCCTTACACGGACAGCTTCGCCCAAGCCATTAACGAAAAGGGATGTGTCGTTGGCGATATGTTTATAGGCGAACACAAACCCATCTTTGAGGGTGGCGACTTCGGCGCCAAATCTCACGCCGTGCTTTACACCGGAGTGCTGGTTGACCTCAACACTCTCATCTCTGCCACTTCCAGCTGGGAACTCAAAACCGCAAACGACATCAATGACAAATGTCAGATAGTCGGGGCTGGTTATTACAAGGGCTCGAAATATTTGACTGCGTATGTGTTGACGCCACCCGGAGTCGCGTTAACTGGAAGCCCAAAGCCAACGCCGGCTACAGCTTCGGCGGGAGCTTGTCCGATTGCCGTCGGGTCAGGAGACTATGTCTTTAACAATTGGAATATTTGCGGCGTCAAGAATGGTCCAACGAAAGACACAATGTTCACTCTTGATGCGCCTTACCTCATCACCTTCATCGCGACCTATCACTGGAATTATGGAAAAGGCGCGTTACCCACGAAAGGCATCAGTCTGAAAGACAGTTCGGGAAAGGTGTATGGTCCGTGGCCCGTGACTACCAGCGCAGGTTCGGGAGGAGCCGCTAATGTGAACTGGGAATGTCACCCCGGAATCACATTGCCCGCAGGAACCTACACCGTGATCGATCCAGATCCGGCAACCTGGTCGCAGAATGATGGATCGGGGAACGTCGGATTCGCAAGGGTCGCAGGCTCAGCAGCCAAGAAGTAATCCTAAGCCACGCGTCAGCCCTAATTTCCCGTTAGGATTTCAGACAAATGTTTAGTAAAGGCTGAGCGCGGAATCACTTGATCAAAACCTGCCTGCTCAGCCTCTCGCTGAAGTTCTGTCTGCACGTGAGAGAAAAAGCCCAGCAACGGAATCGATCGCAGTTGCTCATCTGCCTTTAAATACTTCGCTAGTTCGTTCGGATTGACTTTTAGCGAGTGAAGATCGCAGATGATTAGCGCCGGCAGATCGCGGCGGGCAGCTTCGGCCAACGCGTCAGCGGTGCGCGCGAACTTAACGGCGACGCCTAACTGCTCGGCCGTGCCCCGTATCTTTGACGCAAAGAAGAGATCATCAACTACTGCGATTACCGTCCTGGGCATTTTACTTTGACTCCAACGTTACTCTGGCTTGATCTCTCCATTACCTTCGTGTGATTTCGTGGATCGTCCTTGTGCATGGACTACGATCCACTAAGTCACACGAAGAATCCCGAAATTACAAATTCGATTTTCACGCTACGAACATCTTTAGGCTGAGTTCCCCCAAGCGGGCCCTTGCTAAGGCGCGGGCTGATGAAACATCATTCCGCTGTGAGCACGAGATCGCCAGCTATCGACTTCTCATCACGTCCCAACAAGGGGATCGAGTTTGGAAATCAAAGCGCGCTGCAAAACGAAACTGAAACACCAACGCGCCTGGTTCTCGCCTCGTACAACATTCGCTACGCCGTCGGCAGCCGGCTGATTCCTTCGGGCGTGTTGCGCAAGCTTGGCTATAAATTTCCGCGCCCTCGCCCTCAAGCTGTTGCCCGAAATATCGCAACGGCTGCCCGCGCATTTTCTGAAAACGAACTCTTGCCGCGGCCGGATATCATAGCATTGCAGGAGGCCGACAAAGGGACCGGCCGCGCCGGAGGTCAACATGTCGCCGCCCGGCTGGCCGAAGAGTTGAATCTGCCATACGTTCATGTCGGCGCGGGAATTCCGCGCGGAGTAAAGCCGGAACAGCGCGAATGGTGGCTGAATTTTGAAGAACAAATTGCACTTCACGACCCGGGCGATACCGGGGTGGCATTGCTTAGCCGCTTGCCGCTGGATGAATTGACCCGGATCGATTTGCCCTGGCACACATGCGCGTGGCGACCGCGATTGGCGATGGGCGCGACGATTGCACTCGGTAAAGAGCGGGTTCGGCTACTTAATGTCCACGTCGATCCGCACGGCCCGCTTGATAATCAACATCAGCAGCTCAATTTGGTGCTGGAACACGCAAGGGCCCACGATGGCCCCAGGATAATCCTGGGCGACTTCAACACACTCTCAAAACAGAAAGCGATAGAAATCAGGCGCTTGATGGAGTCGCACGACTACGCCACACCGTTTCCGACCGGCACGCCGACGTGGCGAGGCGCGGGCTTGCGTTTTCATGCGGATTGGATTTTCGTCCGTGGCCTAAGGGTAAAACATTGGGGCGTGGTCCGGCCTTTGAATGTTTCCGATCACTGGCCGATCTGGGCAGAGATTGCCATTGATGAATGAAGCCACAGAGACACGGAGACACAGAGAGCAAAAACGGGGTTAGCTAGCAATCCTCCACTCTTCTGTTCGGCTTGCAAATTTGCTCCGTGTCTCTGTGTCTCTGTGGCAAATTGCTCTAAAGTGAAGTCGAGGATGATTACCAGCCGTGACAATTCCCTGCTCCGCCGCGCACGCGCCGTGCGCGACGGAAAGGAACCTGACTCGATTTTTGTCGAGGGCCTGCGTCTGTGCGAGGAAGCGTTAGCATCCGGACTTAACATTGAGGCAGTTATCTATTCTGACCAATTTGCACAGAAAGCGCGGCCCACGCTACTAATTAATGCTCTCGAAAACGCCGGCGCAAAATCGGCGTCGGTGAGCGAGAAGTTGCTTGAATCGATTTCCTACACAAAAACTCCGCAAGGGATCGCGGTGCTGGCATCGCGTCCGGCCAGTGACAAAGCGAGTTTCGAAGCGAGGCCTCCGGCCGTGCCTTTATTGGTCGTAATGCATAGCATCAACAATCCGGTTAACGTCGGCGCAATCGTGCGCGCCGC
>WNFJ01016735.1_pt4 | contig 10969 bp, 8 predicted proteins | sample 5400461 | NCBI WGS metagenome assembly WNFJ01 (sample SAMN13153349, study PRJNA577476) | soil metagenome | isolation source: 115 cm saprolite on Douglas fir-dominated hillslope | place: USA:California | collected 2013-09-17 | reverse complement strand
GACCCGCAGCACCCGCCGCGCCTGACCTGTGTCGGTCGCGCTGAGCCGCAGGTAGCCAATGGAGGCCAGACCCTGACTCAGCCCCCATCCGGCCAGCAGCGCCACCACCAGTACGGTCCGCGCCCCCGGCCCGGCCAGCAGGGCGCCCGCGGCGGGAAAGCACACCGCCGGCAGGGCGTAGAGCAGTCCACGCAGCGCCGGCTGGAACTTGCTAACGTGCCGCCAAGGGTCGGGGGGTGGCTCGGGCTCAGCGGGGCGGCGCGGCACCCGGAAGTACATCTCCTGGGCCAGCACGAACACGTCCACGCCCGCGCCGTAGCGCAGGCGTGCGGTACGGTCGCTGATCCCGGCGAACTCCAGCGCACTGGCAATCTCCAGCGCGTCCACGGCCGACTCACATATCTCGGCGAACTCGTCGCAGAGCGCCGCAATCGTGGGGGGCGGAAACTCATCCCCGATGTCGGCCGTAGCCAGCCGCTCCGGACCATCGACACGGATTGGCCGGGCCCGCGTCCGCCGGCTGCGGACCGACCCCTTGCCGGTGATGGCGCCGAATTCGAGCGTCTGCTCGTCCACGCTGACTGCCCGGCCCCCCGGCTGGATGGTCCCGAACTCCATCGCCTGCTCGTGTGCGCTGGCTGCCGGGCCCCCGGGCTGGACGGCGCCGAACTCTATCGCCTGCTCGTCTGCGCTGACTGCCGGGCCCCCGGGCTGGATTTGCGTGGGCCGCATGCTGGCGCCCTGGATGGCCTCCTCGACGCTCATCTCGCCGTCTCCGGGGAGAGTGCGTTGTCCCGCTCGGCTCGCTCACCCGGGAGCTGGGTGTCCTCCTCGCGGCTGGCTGGCGGGGCCGCCTCTCCGTCCGACCACTGCATGGACACGGCGTCCTTTTTCCGGCTGTGCCGTTCGTCGTAGTGCTTATTCCGCCCCCCGGCAGGCACCGGACCGCCGGAACCGAGGACCGTGTAGATCTCGTCATAAGCGCTGGTCGCGCGTTTCACCGTGAAATGCCTGAGCACACGCCTCCGGGCGGCGGAACCCAGGCGCCACCGCAGGCCAGGGTCCTGCAGCAGGGTGAGGCAGGCCTCAGCCAAGGCGGCCGGGTCGCGCGGCGGCACCACCAGGCCGGTCTCGTCCAGGGCCTCGGAGACCCCGCCTACGTCGGTGGCCACGCAGGGCCGCCCGCACGCCATCGCCTCGATCAGCGTGTAGGGGATGCCTTCGGTAATGCTGCTCAGCACCACAACCCGGGCGGCCGCATAGGCGTCACGGACGTCGGCCACCCGGCCTTCGAACGTGACCTCTCCGGCGATGCCGAGCTCCGCCGCCAGGGCGACGCAGCGCTGCAGGTACGCCTCGCCGCCCGGGGGGGGCGAGCCGAATAGGCGCAGCCGTGCCTCCGGCATCTGGGCGAGCACCAGTGCGAACGCTCGCAGCAGCGTCTCCAGGTCCTTGACCGGGTCCACGCGGCCGACCCATACGATGGTCGCGACCGGCGGCTCGCCGTCGAAGGTAGGGAAGTCGGCCGGGTTCACGCCGTTGTAGACGGTGGTGATCCGGGCCGGGTCTGCGCCCAGCATCTCCTCCCACCGCTGGTTGTGGCCGTTGCCCGGCGTGATCAGGTCGGCCTCGTCGTAGCCGACGGCGCACAGGCGGCGCAGGAACCGCAGGAGCAGTTCCTTCACCGGCCACCGGTACGCGGCCCGGCGGACGTGCATGTACTGCTCGCGCATGTAGAGGCCGTGCTCGGTGACGATCAAGGCCGTCCCATAACGCCATTTGGCGGCCAGCGCCGGCAGTATGCCCAGGCCGTTAGTGACGGCGTGCACCACGTCGGCCCGCACGGGGGGGTGCGACAGCGGGCGGAGGGAGTGCTCAATCAGCTGCATCGCAGTGATCACGTCGTGCAGGGTCGGGGTGACATTCGCCGCACTCGCCGACCAGCGCGCGGACTTCGTCCCGGCCGACGCGAGGTCCTTCGAGGCGGACGCGGGGTCCGGCCAACGCTCCCGCCAGGCGTTGCTCAGCAGGTGCACCGCCTGCTCGCTGGCGAGGGCGGCGGACAGGTTCCTGGCCTGGGCGTACTCGAACATCTCGTACAGCACGCCGACGAAACGGTCCTGGGCAACCGTCGGCGGGATGAGCAGGACTTCGATCAGCTCGCGCAGCATCGGGCCGACCGGGGACCGCGTCAGCCTGGGCCAGGCTGACGATGACGGCGGCGAGCCCCACAGCGGGATCTTCTGGACGGATGACACGTTCTCCGGGAGTTGCCACCGCATCGGCTCGGCGCCCGTGGCGACCAGGGCAACCAGCAGGAAGTCATAGTCAGGCATCCCCCGGATGAGCTGGTCGGTCCACACACTCACCCCGCCAAGCTGGTATGGATAGGTGCCCTCCGCCGTCAGTGCCACCTGCATCTCAGTTCACACCACCTGACAGGTAGGGGGCCGAGTTGAGGGCCAGCTTGAGCGGACGCGAACCGAGCGTCGTGTAGCTGGAACGCTCGCCGGCGTACGGACTGCCGAAGGCCGGCCCGGCCGCCGATCCCACCGTGGTCCCCGCCGGGACCGTGACCGGCACCACCGTGCCCGGCGGGCCGCTGACGGTGACCGTGTTGCCCTGCACCCAGGCGCTGACGGTGCCCGCGCGCAGGGCCTGGGCCCACTGGGCCTGGTTGTGCAGGACCGCCCCGTCCCCTGACATCGGGAGGTTGACGATCGGGGCGCTGGCGCCGTAGACGGCCCGGTAAGCGGACAGGACGCCATCCATCACCGGGTAACCAAGCCGGTCGGCGGTCAGGTTGGACTGGTGCATGAAGAACGGCCGGGGGTCGTTGTTCAGGACCGCCCGATAAACGATCTGGACCTGCCCCGGCACGATGAAGGACGTCCAGCCGGTCTTCGGATCCAGCGGCTGGAGGCAGCGCGTGGTCTTGCTGCTCTGGCACCGCCCGCTGCCGCCGTCGGCCTTCGAGGTGTTGAACCAGTTGAACTCGTTGACCTCGTTGGCCACGGTGTCGACGTCGTACCCCACGTCGATCGGGTGCCGGGGCACGCCGAGGGCTGCACCGATGTGGCGCTGGCTCAGCTCGCGCGACGCGTCCATGGCCACCCACTTGATCTTGTCCGGGCCCATGGCGTTGTCCAGAGCGGGGTTGTCCACTGGTTGCTGGGGCAGGATCCGCAGCCCCGAGTACTCGCCGGAGGCCAGCACTCCGGGCTCGGCGGGGATCCCGTTCCGCCTGGCCCAGCTGAAGTTGTCGAAGATCTGACTGTTAATGAGGCTGGTGCCGGCCGCCCACACGATGCGGCCGCCCGACTCCACGCACTTCCAGGGCACCACGCTGAAGTCCTGCTGACAGCCGAAGTACGCGTGGGTGTAGGTGTGGTTGACCCAGTAGAAATCCTTGGCCACCGGCCGGGTCGCCACTAGCAGCGGATCGACCCCGTTAACGCGGAACCGGACCGAGGCCCCCCCGTTGTACAGGAACTCGATGGTGAAGTTGTGCTGCTTTTCCCATTGCACGGCGTACGTCATGTCGGCCGGGGTCATCCGGATCGTGGCGGTCATCGGCGTGCCCTTCGGGCAGACGCTGTCCCCGGGCGTGCAGTGACCGATAGTGCTCCACTGCGCGTCGCCGAGGATCATGTCGTCGTAGGCGACGTCGAGGTAGTTGCGCCAGTCGCCTAGATGCACGCCGCGGGTGAGCCAGTCCACGATGCCGTGGGCCAGGTAGTGGAACTGCTCCTGGTAGTAGCCATAGCCGAAGCCCATGACGAGTTCCTGGCGTCCTGCGTGGTCGTACTGCCACACGAGCGTGGCGCTGCCGGATGACTGCGGGATCGCCGCGGTCAGCAGCGGCGTGGCGCCGCCGCCAGGCACGGGCTGGGCCAGGTAGCCGAACGGTGCCGGGCCGGCCGCCCCCCCGCTGAACGGGAACGTTCCGTTGAGGTAACCGAACCCGGCGGTGGCGCCAGCCGAAGTCACGCCCACGGTGCCGCTGAGCGGCCCGCTGTAAACCGGTGCGTTCATCCCGATATTGGGCTTCGGGGGAGCGTAGGCGTCTACCTGGCGCACCCCGAACTTGTGCTCATACGCGGCCAGCGCGGCTTCCTCGGCCCCGGACAGCGAAGGGGTGGCACTCGGCAGCACGATCCCGTCGAAATTGCCTCCCGTCGTGCCGTCGGGAAGGATGCGGGAAAGAAACGCGCTGGTGATGGCCGGCCGGGAGGAGTCGCGGAGGTTGACGACCGTGAACGGCACGCCCTCGGTGGTCAACTGCTGGCGGATGGCCTCGACCGGCGGCGTGCCGTCGGTCACCACGAGCACATTCAGGTTCACGCCGCCGTGCGGGCCGACGGGCGCAGCCGTGGGCACGGCCGCCTTGTGGGCGGCGGGCTTGGCCGGCGCTGCCCCCTGACAGCCCCCGGCCACGAGGCCGACAACAGCCAGGACGGCGCCGAGCAGGGTCGCCGCAGACCGCCGTGACCCTCTCAGGTTCCGCACCGCCATTCCTTCCCGCTGCCCGCTGGCTCGCGCCCGGCGGCCTGGCTCGTTTTGTCCGCAGATCGTACTGTCTGTGGCCGGCCGCCGCGTCAGCCTCCGCCGTCCGTGGCCTGGCCGGCCGCGCTGGCCTCCGGCACCGGGCTGGCCGGCGGGAGGGTCTGCGGCGCAGTCGGCGTACGGCGCGCCACTGCCCGCCGCACGCGTCCCGGCCGCTGGGCCAGGACCTGCTCGTAGAGGTCGTCGATCCGGCGGACGACTGAGTCCATGCCGTAGCGCTCGAACACCGCGCTGTCCACGTCGCGTGACCTCGGGCCCGCCTCGACCTCCTTGCGGATCTCCTCCCGCAGCGCATCGGGGGTGCCCGTCACCTGGCGAGCACGCTCGGTCTGGATGCCATCCAGGGCCGGGCATGCGGTGTAGAGCACCGGCAGCCCGCTGGCCAGGGCCTCGAGCACCGACAGCCCGAACGTCTCCTGCAAGGAGGCGGCGACGTAGAGGTCGAAGGCGGCCAGCATCGCCGTCGTGTCGGCCTGATAGCCGCCGAAGATCACGTTCTCGGTCACGCCGAGCCTGGCCGCCGCAGCCTCCAGCCTGGCCTGGTCCTCGCCGCGGCCGATGACCAGGATCTTGCACCGTTCGCCCAGCATGGGCGCGGCGGCCTCCATGGTCAGGTCGACGCGCTTGTTCGGATCGAGGCGCCCGAGTGCGCCGATCAGATATGTGTCCGGGCTGATGTTGAACTGCTCCCGCACCCGCAGCCGCGCGACGGGATCGAAAGCCAGGTCAGCGACCTCCAGGCCGTTGGGGACGACAGTGATCTTCCTGGCGGGCACCCCCCACCGCACCAAGCGGTCCTGGACGATGTCCGACACCGCGATGGTGGCGTCCGAGAACAGCTCCGACAGCCGGTAGAGCCTGCGAACTCCGGCCGTCATCTTGCGCCGCTCGATGTGCGTTTCCCCGATCGAGTGCTCTGTCGTCAGCACCACGGGGACGCCCATGAGGCGCGCTGCCGGGCGGGCGTAGATCTGCGCCCGGTACAGGTGTGTGTGCACGACGTCGTAGCGGCCGTCGCGGATGATCCCGCGCAGCTTGAACAGCGCGGATAGCTCGGTGTTACTCCGCATTCCGATGTCGCGCACGGAGATGCCGCCGGCGCGGATCTGCTCAGCGACCGGGCCGGGGTTATAAAGCGTCACCACGTCTGCCTCGTGCCGGGTGTGCCGCAGCAGCATGGCCAGCTGGAGCTCGGCGCCACCGGCATCGAGACCAGTGATCACGTGAAGCACCTTCATTTACCGTCTCCCTCTGAGCCCGATATAGCCCTTGTAGAGCAGCCGCTTGGTCGCCATGTCCTGTTGCCCGGGTGGGTGTGACCGTCCGCGATCATCGCCGGCCCCCCGCCGCGGCGCGGATCGTGGCCGCGAGGGTCCGGGCGAGGATGACCACGTCCAGCCAGGGCGACCAGTACTCGATGTACTGGTTGTCGAAGCGAGCGCGCTCGTAGATCGAGGTATCGCCGTGCAGGCCGTGCACCTGGGCCCAGCCGGTAATCCCGGCCGGCATGCGGTTCCGGTCAACGTAGTGCGGGACCTCGCGGTTGAATCGCTCAGCGAAGTAGGGCCGCTCAGGCCTCGGGCCGACCAGGGACATGTCGCCGCGCAGCACGTTCACCAGCTGCGGCAACTCGTCCAGGTGGGTGACTCGCAGCCACCGGCCCAGTGGGCTGGACTGGCGCATGGGCACCGACCAGCGGGTGTCCGGGTCGCTGTGCTCGTCCAGCGTGCGCAGTTTCAGGATGGTCGTGATCTGGCCGTCGCCCGTGACCCGGTCCTGCCGGAACAGGGGCGCCCGGCCGGACCGCAGCCTGATCACGAGGGCCAGCGCGAGAAACACCGGCGACGTCGCGGCCAGCAGGATGCTGACGACGACGACATCGAAGACGCGCTTCAGCCACAGGCCTGCCGACCGGTGGCTGAAGCCCCGCAGCGGGATCAGCGGGATGCCCCATATCTCATCCAGGCAGGCCCGGGGCACCGCCGCACCCAGCTCGTAGAACCGCGGCACCACGCAGACATCGGCCCCGAGCGGCCGGCTGGCGCGCAGTATGGCGACTAGCTCCTCATCTTGGCAGACGGCCCAGCCGATGATGACCCGGCGGATGCCCTGCTGGGCGACCACCTGCGCGAGGTCAGCCAGATGGCCCAGTGACGGCAGCGACAGATCACGCCGCGGCGGGCCGTCGTCGATGAAGCCCTTGGGCCGCAGGCCGAACTCCGGGTGCTCGCACATCAGATCGGCCATATGCGCGGCGAGAGTCCCAGCCCCGACGACCAGGGTCGGCTCAGTGAACAGGCCGCGCCGATGCGCGGCGCGCAGGGCAGCGTACACAAAGGCTCGGGAGGTGAACACGAGTCCACCGGTACACAGCGCAAGCCACCCGACTTGACCCGCCGGCAGCCACAGGAGCAGCACCGGCAGCGACAGCGCCACCGCGCTCAGGATGCGGGCCGTCTGGTCGGACACCCGCAGGCAGATCCGCAACCTGTGCTGCCCGCCGACGGCGAGAATGGCGAGCACAGTGAGCGCGAATGCCGCCATTGGCAGGCCGACTCGCCCGGTCACCCCCGCCGCCAACCCAAGCCCGAGAAGGTCAGCGAACGGCAGCGCCGCAGCGGGCACGACCCGGCTGATGCGCTGCGCCGAGGAACTGCCTCGGCCGAGGCCCTTGTGCTGGTCCTGGAGATCGGAGACGCCCAGAACTTCCCCGGATTGGGCGCAGCCCCCGAGCTTCCTCGCCGGGGGTGGCTCAGCCCCGCCGGGCCACGCCGCCCGCACCGGCCGGTAGTCGGCCGTCACCGCGCCGCGCTGCCCGTCCCCGGTAGCCTTCGTCGGCCCGTCGTCACGGACGTCCGAGGCCGACCGGCATCGGTGCTGGCCAACTGGCGTGTCACCGCGATGGCGGCGTGGCGGGCGCCATAGACGAAGCGCATGACCGGCCCGAAGGTCGGGGCCACGATGGGTCCGATGAAGTAAAGGCCGGGAACCGAGGCCTGGTAGTGCCGCCCGACTATCGGCGTACCCGCCAGCGTCCGAAGTCCGGACACGATCTGGTGGCCGAGGAATGACAGCCGGGTCGCGTCGGGACGGTACCCCGTAGCGGCAATGACATGGTCGGCGGACAACTCCAGGCCGGACCCGTCGGCTGCGGCAAGCCCCAGCCGCACGCGGCTGTCTTGTTGCTTCGCCCACTCCACAGCCTGGCCGGTGTGGATCGGGAACTGCCCTTCCACGCGGCTGCGGAGCCAGGACGCGCCCGCCGGCCCAAGCGCCGTTCGCGCCCGGCGCTCCCTGGTGGCCGGCGGGAGGTGCCGGAACAGGTCCGCATGATTGGAGTAGAACCAGGTGTTCCAGCCCGAGCCGAGGCCGGCCTCGGGCTCGTGCAGCCGTTGCATCAGCGGCCGGTCCAGGGCCAGCGGCTCACCGTTCCAGGCGAGCCGGCCCTCCCTGGCGACCACCTGCACGCTCGCCCCGCTCTCGTGCAGCAGCGCGGCGGACTCGAGGGCTGACTGGCCCGCCCCGACCACGATGACCTGCTGGCCGCGGAACGCGGCCAGGTCAGAATGCGCGGAGCTATGCGTGCATACCTCCGGGGGCAGCGAGGACAGCGGCTCGGGGACGTATGCAAAGTGCTCGACGCCCGCGGCAATCACGACCGTCCGGGCTCGGACCTGCTCGGCGGTGCCCAGGCTGAGCTCGAATTCGCCGCCTCGCCGGGCAATGTCGGTGACCAGCACCTGCTCCAGGTGCGGGACAAGCTCAGACTGGAACCAGCGGCCATACGCGACGAAGGTGTCCCGAGATACGGGCAAGCCGTAACTGGCATACGGGCGGCCGGTCGCGGCGCAGAAGGCCGCCAGCGTGTGCGTGCTGGCGGGGTCAGACAGGTTCGAGGCGAAGCCTTGCGACTTGAGGAACATCCCCCGGGGCATCGCGTCCTGCCACAGCCTCATCGGCAGGCCGAAATGGCGAAAGTTCACTCCCGCTGCGCGCAGGTGCGCGCTGAGTGAGAGCCCGTACGGTCCGGCCCCAGCGATAGCCACGTCGACGGCATCGCTCATATCCGTGTCCCCTCCTTGCTCGCAAGGCCAGGTCGGGGCGCGGTGATGTTCCCCGGCCGGTTGGAGTACTGCCCGGCCCACATGGCCAGGCAGAATGGCGCCTTCGTCCGGCGCGTCCGGTCAGGCATCAACCGACAGACAACGGCCACGTCGCCGTCCCCCCTTCAGGAAGCGTGCAGCGGACCCGGGACACCCATGAGCCCCCTAGGCCGAGGCGTTGATCACCCCGAACGCCGTGGAAATCACACCCGACGGGGAAACCCGCCCAGCGGATCGCTGCACTGGGCGCCTTTGGGGGTTGGCTCGGCCGCCCTCAAGCTGCCGAACCGGTTCCATGCCTGGCCAAGATCACACCGCTACAAAAGACATTCTGTATCCAATCATGGGACGTGTAAGGAGTTGGGATGGTTTACAGAGGGACCTGTATCCACTGGCGCTCTGCGACAACTCTTGGCTGAGCTGGGCCTTTACGACTCTTGTGACTGTGTGTCATCAGCCATTCCGGATGCGTTACGCGATTCGGCTCCGCGGGATACCCTCCGCTGACCTCGTCGATCGCGGCCTGAACATCGCGACAACGTCAGATCCGACCGGATACCCGGCTCGACCCGCCTACGTAACCCTGCTCGGCATGCTCACCGGAATCAGGTCGCTGGAGCGCCGTGGCCGTCCGCGTGAAAGGCGTTCTGCGCCGCGGCCAGCCCGCTGGAGAGCAAGGTCTCCACCGCGTCCGCGCTGCGGTCGATCAGATACGGCAGTTCCTTGCGCTCCGCCTGGGTGAAGTCCCGCAGCACGAACGCCGCAGGGTCCATCCGCCCCGGGGGACGGCCGATTCCGAAGCGCAGCCGATGGTAGTCGCGTGTGCGGAGCGCGGCAGTCACCGAGCGCAGCCCGTTATGCCCATTATCTCCGCCGCCCAGCTTGAGCCTGATCGTGCCGAACGGCAGGTCCAGCTCGTCGTGGAGGACCACGATCCGGTCGACCGGGACCCGGTAGTAGTCACGCAGTGCCGCCACCGGACCGCTGGACTCGTTCATGAAGGTAAGCGGCTTGCCGAGGGTCACCGGCAGTCCGGCCAGCCGACCCTCGCCGACGGCGGCGCGGAACTTGGATGACCGGAGGTACCCAGCGTTGTGCCGGTGGCCCGCGTACTCCGCGCCGGGGTTGCCGAGCCCGACGATGAGCCAGCGTTCGTCCGCCATGCCGCACCCGCCTCGGCCCGGCGATCGCCGGCCCGGAAGAAACCTCAGCCTGACTGCTCGCCGCCTGCGGCGGGCCTGGCCTCGCCCTCGCCCTCCGGCACCGGCGCAGGCTCTGCGCTGACGGCTTCGGCCTCCGGAACGCCGAGGTCGGCCTCCATCTGCTCGGCAGTCGGCGCCGCGATCACGTGCAGGACCAAGGTCTCGGGCTCGACAGCCAGCGTGGAGCCCTCTGGCAGTACCAGGTCCCCCGCGTGCACGGCCGCGCCGACCTCCATGCCTTCCACGTCGACCTCGATGCCCCGCGGGATGTTGGTCGCTTCGGCCTCGACCGCTATCTGGATCAGCTGCTGGTCGAGCAGCCCGCCGGGGAACACCTCGCCTGTTACCTGGACCGGCACGTCCACGGTGACCTTCTCGCCCTGCCGGACCAAGATCAGGTCCATGTGCTCGACGGACCCCCTGATGGGGTCACGCTGGACGGCCTTGGGCAGGGCCAACTGGCTCCCGCCGGGCAGGCCGTCCAGGCGAATCAGCGCGTTCGACGTCTTCAGCGCCATCATCACGGCGTGGCTGGGGAGCGTGACATGCCGCGTGTCCGTGCCGTGGCCATAGAGCACGGCGGGGACCCGGCCCGCGAGACGAGCGCGGCGGGCAGGGCCCTTGCCGAACTCAGTGCGCGGCTCGGCGGGGATACGGACCTCGGGCACGGTACTAACTCCCTCTTGCAGCAGACCAGGGTGCCGACGCGGCGCGCGGTAACCCAGCTCAGCGCATTAGCTGATCAGCCGGACGCTGGCGCAGGCGGCCAGGCGGGCACATGAAGGCACGCCAGCGATATTCTAGCCCAGGAACGGCAGGCGCGTGCCCGGCGGTTCAAGCCCCGGGCGAGTGACCGCTCGTACCCAGTGCCCGGCCTGACCTACGACTGAGTGCCCTGAGCTGGGCACCGATCGCGCTGCCCGGCATTCTGCCGAGCCTGCTACTGCTCGGACTCGTGCTCCGTCGCGGGCACCGACTCGTGCTCCGTCGCGGGCACCGACTCGTGCTCCATCGCGGGCACCGACTCGTGCTCCATCGCGGGCACCGACTCGTGCTCCATCGCGGGCACCGACTCGTGCTCCATCGCGGGCACCGACT
>WNFJ01665686.1_pt4 | contig 10970 bp, 9 predicted proteins | sample 5400461 | NCBI WGS metagenome assembly WNFJ01 (sample SAMN13153349, study PRJNA577476) | soil metagenome | isolation source: 115 cm saprolite on Douglas fir-dominated hillslope | place: USA:California | collected 2013-09-17 | reverse complement strand
AAGGGCGACGTGACAAGGTTCTTCAGCGTTCGCCACAATAGCCCGATGCCAAGCCGAAGCAGACCCCAGACCCAACCGACGAACACCAGGAGGAAACGCGCCAGGCCGAACCAGTAAAACCACGCCATGCGCACCGCATCCCACCAGGACATGAGCAGCGCGGCCAGAAAGCGTCCGCGACCGGAACGGAACGGAATGGTGTAGAGCGAGACCATCGTGCCCCAGACACCCGCGACGAGCACCATGGCCGGGAAGAAGAGCAGCAAGACCTTCCCGACGATCTGCCAGAAGGAATCACCGTACAGCACCGTTCGGAACACGAGCGCCTGCCAATCGACGATCCAGGACAGGCCGCCCCAGATCCAGCCCCATACCGTCTGGAGGATCAAGCTCCACTGCTCCGTCTGGGCCGAGCCGATCGGGCTTTGCATGTCGTTGTCCCTTCCGAATAGACGAGGAATGCGGGCCGCGGGAGCCGCTGCGGCAGGCGCGCATTAATAAAGCGGCGCGCGGCCCTGTCAAGCGGGGCACGTGATCCACATCACCTTTCCCGCCGTGGGCGAGGCTGGCGGCGCCGCGACGGTGTATACTGGAGCCCATGCCGGACGAGGCCCCCAAGCGCCTGATCGTTGTCGGTGACCGTGTGCTCATCGCGCCCGAAGAGGGCGAGGAGCGCACCAACGTCGGCCTGTACCTCCCACCGACGGCCATCGAGAGCCGGCAGGTGCAGGGCGGCCGGGTCGTGGCGACCGGGCCGGGCACGCCCATGACGGAGCCAGCGAGCATGGACGACGAGCCCTGGAAGATCCGCGGCCCCGACGTCAAGTATCTGCCGATGCAGGCGCGCGTCGGGGACTACGCGTTGTTCTTCCGCAAGGCCGCCGTCGAGATCACGTTCGAGGGAACGAAGTATCTGGTCGCCCCGCAGGCGGCAATCCTCGTGCTCGTGCGGGAAGGCAGCCCCGAGGAAATGGAGTAACCATGGCCGAATTCGGGTGGGCCCGGAGCCGGGGTGAGCGCGCCGAGAACGCGGGCTTACGGCGAGGCGCGTGGTACCGCGTCGTCGAAGAATCCGGCAAGTCCTGGATGGTGCTGGACGTGCACCAGGTCGAAGTGCGCGTTCCCAAGGAGAACGTAGACGTCCGGAAGGACCGGCCGAAGGCTTGGAGCGTGGTGCACGAGCCCCATCTTGTGTGCCCCGGCTGTCACAAGCGTCAGCACGTATCGGGACAGCCCAAAGACGTGAAGTGCGTCGAGTGCGGCAACAGCTTCGGCGTGGACTGGCAGGATCGGGCGTAGCGTAATTTCGCACCGCACCGCATGGTTCGGGCTCCGGTGAAGGCACCGGGGCCCGTTTTCTTGGCGCGATGGCGACCTTCACGGGCGGCCTCGCGCGGGCGCGCACGCTGCTCGCCGAGCGGTTCGGTCACCCGGCGTTTCGAGTGCACCAGCTCAAGGTGCTCGGGCCTTTGCTGGCCGGCCGCAGCGTCCTGGCGGTGTTGCCCACTGGGGCAGGGAAGTCGCTCTGCTACCAGCTCCCGGCGCTCCTGGCTCGGGGCCTCACGCTCGTAGTCTCGCCGTTGATCTCGCTGATGCAGGATCAGGTGGCGGCGCTGCGCCGGCGGGACATCCCCGCCGCGTACTTGAACAGCTTGCTCTCACCCGATGAACGCCGTGCCGTTCTCGATGCCGCGCTGTCCGGTAGCCTCGCCCTGCTGTACTGCGCCCCCGAACGGCTCAACTCGCTGGTGCGACAGCTGTCGCGCGCCGGTCGTGAGGTGTCACTCCTCGCCGTCGATGAAGCCCACTGCATCGTCGAATGGGGCAACGAGTTTCGGCCGGTATACCGGCAGCTCGACCGCTACCGCTACCTGTTGGGCGATCCCGTGACGATCGCGCTCACCGGAAGCGCCACGCCGGGGACACGCGGCGACATCCTCCGTGTCCTCCGGATCCCACAGGCAGAGGTGGTGGTCACGTCGTTCGATCGGCCGAATCTCGTGTTTCGCGTCGAGCGCGTGCGCGATGACCGCGAACGGTTCGCTCGCATGCGGGAGCTGATCCACGGGGTGGATGGGTCCGTGATCGTGTACACGCCGACGCGCCGGCTCACCGAGCTGGTCACACGCGCGCTGCTGCGCATGGGCGTGCGGGCGGCGCCGTACCACGCTGGGCTCACACCGACGGTGCGCCGCCGGGTGTTGCGGGCGTTCCTCGTCGACCGCGCCCCGGTGGTGGTCGCGACCAGTGCCTTCGGCATGGGGATCGACAAACCGGACGTGCGCCGGGTACTGCATTGGGGACCCCCGCACACCGTCGAGGCCTACTACCAGGAGGCGGGGCGTGCCGGCCGCGATGGGCGCCGCTCCGACTGCGTGATGGTGTGGCGTCCCTCCGACTTCGAATGGGGCGACGCCGCAATGAGCATGCGACGCTACGTGGAGGCGCGCGAGTGCCGCCGTGGCACGTTGCTCGCGTATTTCGGGGAACGCGGGGCGGCCTGCAGTGGCTGCGACGTTTGCGGGCTAGAGAGTTGGCGCCCCTCAACTTAGGCGGGCTTCGGCCTACGAGGGGTTGCGTGCCGGAGGTCGCGGAATACCTTAGCCCACTCGCTGTGTTTTTTCCCTCTGGTTGAGGACGCTTGTATGCCCGGCCGCAATTTCCTGTTCGTTCCCGGCCCGACCAACGTGCCCGAGCGGATCCTGCGCGCCATGGATCGCGCCATGGAGGACCACCGCTCCGCCGCATTCCCCGAGCTCGCCACCGCACTGTTCCGCGATCTCCGGAACGTGTTCAAGACGACGACAGGGCAGGCGTTCCTCTTCCCGGCGACCGGCACTGGCGGGTGGGAGGCGGCGCTCGTGAACACGCGGTCGCCGGGCGACCGGGTCATCGCCGCGCGCTACGGACAATTCAGCCATCTATGGATCGAGCTCGCCCAGCGTCATGGCTTGCGCGTGGACATCATCGATGTCGAGTGGGGCGAGGGCGCGCCGGCCGACCGCATCGGGGAGATCCTGTCGCAGGACAAGCAGCACGAGATCAAGGGAGTCCTGGCGCGATCGACGCGGCGCAGCATCCCGCCCTGCTGTACGTGGACGGGGTGAGCTCCATCGGCTCGATCGACTTTCGCATGGACGAGTGGAAGGTGGACCTGGCGATCACCGGGTCGCAGAAGGGACTGATGCTGCCCGCCGGGCTGGGCATCGTATGCGCGAGTCCCAAAGCGCTCGCCGCTCGCGAGCACGCCAAGTGCCCGCGCGCCTTTTTCGACTTCGGGGACATGATCCGCGCCAACGCCACGGGTTACTTCCCCTACACGCCTTCCATTCCGATGCTGTACGGCCTGCGTGAGTCGCTCGCCATCATCGCCGAGGAGGGACTCGAGAATATTTTCGCGCGCCATCAGCGGCTGGCCGAAGGCGTGCGCGCCGCCGTGCGGGCGTGGGGCCTCAAACTGTGCGCCAAGGCTCCGAAGTGGTACTCGAACACCGTGAGTGCGATCATGCTCCCTGAGGGCGCGAACGGCGCCGACGTGATCGACGTGGCCTTCCGGCGCTACAACCTGGCGCTCGGGGCCGGCCTCGCCCGGATGGCGGGGAAACTGTTCCGGATCGGGCACCTCGGCGACCTGAACGAGCTCATGCTGCTCGGCGCGATCGCCGGCGCGGAAATGGCGATGCGCGACGTCGGCATTCCGGTCACGCCGGGCATCGGCGTCGCCGCCGCCGCGGAGCACTACCGCAGCACCGCCGCTCCGCTCCCGCCGCGGGCCGGAGCGACGCCGTCCCCCGACGCACCGCAGGCCCCCGGCGCGAAGCCGTCGCCCCCCCCGCCCCCCCGGGCCGCCGTGCGGGCATGAGCCTCACGCGCTACGAGCCAGCGCACCCGCGGCTCCAGCGCAGCGAGCTCGCGGTCCCCGGCTCGCAGCCGGCGCTGTTTCTGAAGGCGCTCGAGAGCGCCGCGGATTACGTCTTTCTCGACCTCGAGGACGCCGTCGCGCCCGCTGACAAGGAGCAGGCCCGCCAGAACGTCGTGGCTGGACTGCTCGAGCACGACTGGAAGGCTCGCGGCAAGACGATCGCGGTGCGCATCAACGGCATCGACACGCACTACATGTATCGCGATGTCGTGGATGTAGTGGAGCAAGCCGGGCACAAGCTCGACGTCGTGCTGGTCCCAAAAGTGGGCGTGCCCGGGGACGTGTATCTCGTGGACGCCCTGCTGACCCAGATCGAAACGGCCCGCCGTATCCCGCATCGCATCGGCATCGAGCTGCTCATCGAGACGGCCCTGGGGATGGCCAACGTCGAGGCAATCGCGCAGTCCAGCCGCCGCCTCGAGGCGATGCACTTCGGCGTCGCGGACTTCGCCGCCAGCGTGCGCGCCCGCACGGTGAGCATCGGAGGCCTGAATCCCGACTACCCCGGCGACCAGTGGCACGGCGCGCTGGTACGCATGGTTACGGCGTGCCGCGCCTATGGGCTGCGTGCGATCGACGGCCCGTACGGTGATTTCAAGGACCCGGACGGATTTCGCGCCGCCGCCCGCCGCGCGGCGGCGCTCGGGTACGAAGGCAAATGGGCCATTCATCCGTCCCAGATCGCCCTGGCCAACGACGTGTTCACGCCGCCGCCCGCCGAGGTGGAGCGCGCGCGCCACATCCTGCGCGCGCTCGACGAAGCGGCGCGCGCCGGCCGCGGCGCCGCGCAGCTGGACGGTCGCATGATCGATGCGGCGTCGGCCCGGATGGCCCAGAACATCGTCGACATGGCCGCCGCGATCGCCGCCCGGGCCGCGGGTGCGCCGGCGCTGGCCGCCACACGGGCGTAGCGGTGGACATCCACGAGTATCAGGCCAAGGAGCTGCTCTCGGGCTTCGGCGTGCCCGTTCCCAAGGGCGGCGTCGCCTACAGCGCCGAGCAGGCGGTGTATCGGGCCAGCGAAGTCGGCGGCACTCGTTGGGTCGTGAAGGCGCAGATTCATTCCGGAGCCCGCGGCAAAGCGGGCGGGGTGAAGTTGTGCCCGACCGACGCGGACGTGCGCCAGGCCGCGAAGGACCTGCTGGGCAAGACGCTGGTGACGGCCCAGACCGGCGCCGAAGGTCTCCCGGTGCATCGCCTCCTGGTCGAACAGGCGCTGCCGATCGAGCGGGAGCTGTACGTCGGGCTCGTGCTCGACCGGAAGCGCGAGCGCATTGTGGTGGTGGCGCATCCGCACGGCGGCATGGAGATCGAGGAAATCGCACAGCGTGAGCCGGCGGCGATCTTGCGCGAGGAGGTGGAGCCCGCCGTGGGGATGCAGGGGTTCCAAGCGCGGGAACTCGCATTCGGGCTGGGTCTCGTGCCGCCCCAGGTCAATCAGGCGGTGACGGCGATCCTCGGAGCTTACCGCGCTTTCCGCGAGCTCGACGCGACCATGGTCGAGATCAATCCGCTCGTCGTCACGCAGGACGGCCGGGTGCTGGCGCTTGACGTGAAGATGAGCTTCGACGACAACGCAATGTTCCGGCGACCCAACGTCGCCGAGCTGCGCGACTACGCCCAGGAAGACCCCCGCGAGGCGGAGGCCGCCGAGCACGGGCTCAATTACGTGGCGCTGGAGGGCGACATCGGCTGCATCATCAACGGCGCCGGGCTCGCCATGGCCACCATGGACATGATCAAGCATGCCGGCGGAGAGCCCGCGAACTTCCTCGACATCGGGGGCGGGGCGAGCCCGGATCGCGTGGCGGCGGCATTCCGCCTGGTGCTCTCCGACAAGAACGTGCGCGCGATCCTGGTGAACGTGTTCGCGGGGATCAACCGCTGCGACTGGGTGGCGCAAGGCGTGGTCCAGGCGCTGCGCGAAGTGCATGTGCCCGTTCCGCTCGTCGTCCGGCTGGCGGGTACGAACGTGGACGAAGGGCGTCGCATCCTCACAGACAGCGGCCTGCCGATTCTCACCGCCGACACACTCTCGGAAGCGGCCGAACGAGTGGTCACGGCCCGTAACGCCGCATGAGTATCCTCCTCGACGAGAAGACGCGCGTCATCGTCCAGGGCTTCACGGGCGACAAGGGGACGTTCCACGCGAAGGAGATGATCGCCTACGGCACGAACGTCGTGGGCGGTGTTACCCCCGGAAAGGGCGGTACCAAGCACCTGGGGCGGCCGGTGTTCAACACCGTGAAGGAAGCGGTCGCGGACACGGGCGCCTCGGCGAGCCTGATCCTCGTCCCCGCGCCGTTCTGCGCCGATGCCATCATGGAGGCGGCGGATGCGGGTATCCGGTTGGTCGTGACGATCACGGACGGCGTTCCCGCGCAGGATATGATGCGCGTAAAGCGCTACCTGTGGCGCTATGCCAAAGAGCGCCGCACCGCGCTCATCGGACCGAACTGCGCCGGCATCATTAGCGCGGGCCGGGCGATGATGGGCATCATGCCAGGCCACATCTACGCGCGCGGGTCGATCGGAGTAGTGACCCGCTCGGGTACGCTCGGTTACGAAGCCGCGGCGCAGGTGAAAGCACTCGGCGCGGGGGTCACCACCAGCGTCGGCATCGGCGGCGATCCCATCAACGGCAGCTCGTTCGTCGACATCCTGACGTTGTTCGAGCGGGACCCGGAGACCGAGGCCGTGATGATGATCGGCGAGATCGGGGGTCCCCAGGAGGCGGATGCCGCGCTGTTCGTGAAGCAGCAAATGACCAAGCCGGTGGTCGGGTACGTCGCAGGCCTCACCGCGCCCAAGGGCCGCCGCATGGGGCACGCCGGGGCGATCATCTCGGCGTTCGGAGACACCGCCGCGGAGAAAGGGGAGATCATGCGATCGGCCGGGCTGATCGTGGCGCCGAGCCCCGCTGAGCTCGGGGCCACGGTCGTCCAGGCGCTGCGCCAGCAGCCCTCGCGGCCGGTGATGGTGCGGCAGTGAGCGCGGGGCGGTCCGGCCGCCCCGTGGTCGTGGTCACGCGGCGGCTCCCCGACCCGGTGGAAGAGCAGGTGAGCCGGGAGTACGACGCGCGGCTGAACCCGGCCGACCGGCCCTTGAGCGCCGCCGAGCTCGCGGACGCGCTGCGCGGCGCCGACGCACTCCTTCCGACCGTCACCGACCGGCTCACGGCCGACGTGCTCGCCGCCGAGCCGCTGCGCGCCCGGATCATCGCCAACTATGGCGTCGGCTTCAACCACATCGACACGGCCAGCGCCAAGGCGCGCGGGCTCGTGGTCACCAACACACCCGACGTGCTCACCGACGACACCGCGGACGACGCCATCATGCTCATGCTCATGGTGGCACGCCGGGGCGGGGAAGGCGACCGCTACGTGCGCGCCGGCGCCTGGACCGGGTGGCGGCCCACCCACATGCTGGGGACCCGCGTAAGTGGCAAGACACTCGGCCTGGTCGGGCTCGGACGGATCGGCCGGGCGGTGGCGCACCGGGCCCATCACGGTTTCGGCATGCGGGTGATCTTCCACGATCCCTACCCGCCACCCGCAGCGGTGGTGTCCGAGCTGGGAGCGGAGCCGAGGGGCAGCGTGGACGACGTGCTGCGCGAGGCGGACTTCGTGTCGCTGCACTCTCCCGCGACTCCGGAAACCCGCCATTTGATCGACGCCCGGCGGCTCGCCCTCATGAAGCAGGGCGCGTTCCTCATCAATAACGCCCGGGGCGACATCGTCGACGAAGCCGCCCTGGTCGTCGCCCTAAAGCAAGGAACCATTGCGGGGGCGGGCCTCGACGTGTTCGAGCGCGAGCCCGCGGTGACCCCCGACCTCTTGACGATGGACAACGTCGTGCTGCTCCCCCATCTCGGCAGCGCCACGCACGAGACGCGCGTCGCCATGGGCCTCCGCGCGCTCGACAACCTCAAGGCCTTCTTCGCCGGCGCGCCGCCGCGCGACCGCGTGGCGTGAGCGACGGGGACTTGGCCCGCACAGCGGGCCTCCTGCGCGACTGCTTCCTAGACGTCATCCGCACGCATCAGCCCGAGATCGAGCGTGTGCTGGCGGGCGAGCCCCTCGATCCGCAGGCACCGGCCGAGCTGGTCGCGCGCGCCATTCAGGCCCAGGGCATGTGGTTCCAACTACTGTCGATCGCCGAGCAGAACGCCGCCATGCGGCAGCGGCGCCAGAGCGAGGTCGAGCGAGGGTACGATCAGCTGCGCGGCACGTTCGCCCAGGTCGTCTCCGCGGCGGCGCGGAGCGGGGTCGCGGCCGACGAAATGCGCGGCGTGGTCGCCAGCCTGCGGGTGCGCCCGGTCATCACCGCGCACCCGACCGAAGCCAAGCGCGTCACCGTGCTCGAGAAGCATCGCCGCATTTATCGTCGGCTGGTGGATCTCGAGGCCCCCCGCTGGACTCCCCGGGAACGCAGCGCCCTGATCGAAACCCTCCGGACCGAAATCGAGCTGCTGTGGCTCACGGGCGAGCTGCGCCTCGTGAAGCCCACCGTCGAGCAGGAGCTGGCCTGGGGTTTGTACTTCGTCAACGAAAACCTCTTCGAGGTCGTGCCCGAGCTGGTGGACAAGCTCGAGCGTGCGCTGCGGCAGGCGTACCCGGCCGAACCCTTCGACGTGCCGCCGTTCTTCCAGTTCGGCTCGTGGATCGGCGGCGACCGAGACGGCAATCCCTTCGTCACGAACGAGGTCACGCGTCGTACCCTGTTCGACAACCGCATCGCCAGCCTGCGACGCTATCGCCAGCGCGTCGCCGACCTGCTGCGCGCCCTGAGTGTCACCGAGCGGGCGACCCCGATGGCCCCAGAGTTCCGCGAGGCTCTCGCCCGGGCGCTGGCGGCGTCCGGAGACGCCGAGCAGATCGTGCAACGCAACCCGGGCGAGGTCTATCGGCAGTTCGTGACCTGCATGCTGCGGAAGCTCGACGCCACGCTCACCAGCGCGGAACGACGCGACGCCGCCCCCGATGCGGTGGCCTATCGCGCGGCCGACGAGCTGATCGGCGATCTGCGCACCCTCGAGGCCGGGCTCGTGGCGGGGCGTGGCGGGCGCGGCGCCGAGCTGCTGGTTCGACCGGTGCGCCGGGAAGTCGAGGCGTTCCGGTTCTCGACCTTCCGGCTCGACGTCCGTGACAACTCGCCGCGCGTGAACGTCGCCCTCGCCGCGGTGTGGCGGGCGCGGAACTCGGGCGAGCCGCCTGCGCCGGCTTCCCCCGAATGGCGCGCCTGGCTGCAGAGTGAGCTGGCGCGTCCGCTCCGGCCCGACCGACCCGAGCCGCCACCGGAAGCGGCCGAGTCCGTCGGTCTGTTCCAGCTGATCCACGAGACGCAGCATTGCCTCGACCGCGAAGCGGTCGGCACGTTCATTCTCAGCATGACGCACGACGTGGCGGACATCCTGGGCGTGTACCTACTCGCCAAGGAGGCCGGCGTGTTCGCGGACGCCGCCGGGGTCGAGAGCTGTACGCTCCCCATAGTGCCGCTGTTCGAGTCCATCGACGACCTGCGGCGGGCCCCCGAAATCGTGCGCGAGCTGCTGCAGGTCCCGCTGGTGCGCCGCACCGTGCGCGCCCAGGGCGGCGTGTTCGAAGTGATGATCGGGTACTCCGACTCGAACAAGGACGGCGGCTTCCTCTCATCCAACTGGGAGCTCGCCAAGGCGCAACTCCGCCTCACGCGCCTCGGCCGGGAGTGCGGCGTGCCGATCGCGTTCTTTCACGGCCGAGGCGGCTCGGTCAGCCGGGGAGGCGCGCCCACCGGCCGCGCCATCGCCGCTCAGCCGGCCGGCTCGATCCAGGGGCGGCTCCGCCTCACGGAGCAGGGGGAGGTGGTGTCATTCAAGTATGCGAACCGCGGCACGGCCGCCTATCAGACGGAGCTGCTCGCGGCCAGCGTGCTCGAGCACTCGCTCAAGTCCGAGCGCGAGCAGGCGCTCGTCCCGACGGCCGAGTTCGACGAAGCGATGGAGGCGTTGTCGGGCGCGGCCCACGCGGCGTACCGCCGGCTGGTGGAGCACCCCCGGCTCGTGGACTACTTCCAGGCGGCGAGCCCCGTCGAGGAGATCGCCCTCCTGAACATCGGCTCTCGGCCGGCGCGCCGCACCGGCGTTCGGACGCTCGCGGATCTGCGCGCCATTCCCTGGGTGTTCGCGTGGACTCAGAACCGTCACTTCATCCCCGGGTGGTACGGGCTGGGCACGGGCCTCGCGACGTTTCTCGATGTGCGGGGGAGCCGAGGCGAGGCGCTCCTCAAGCGGATGTTCAACGACTTCCGGCTGTTTCGCCTGGTGCTGGATGAAGTCGAGAAAACCCTGGCCTACGTGGATCTCGAACTGGCGCGGGCGTACGCGGAGCTGGTGGCCGATCCGTGGCTGCGCCAGGAGATCTTCTCGCTCGTCACCGACGAATACCATCGCACGGTCGCCGTGGTGCGCCGCCTCACCGGCTGCTCCGAGCTCGCCGAGCGCTTCCCCCGGTTCCGGCAACGACTGGCCAGCCGTGAGCCAGGTGACCCGCCAGCAGATCGAGCTGCTGCGGCGGTATCGTGCGACGGGGACCGGGAAGCCACCGGAGGGCCAGCTCGAGGCGCTGCTCCTGTCCATCAACTGCATTGCGGCGGGGTTTGGGACTACGGGATAAAGGCGTTGGCGTGACTATATTTTCCCCATGCACGACTCCCTCTATTTCACGGATCATCATTTCCAAGTGCGCGACATGGTGCGCGATTTCGCGCAACAGGTCGTGAAGCCGAGCGCCCGCCGTTACGACCTCGCCAGCGAGTTCCCCTGGGACAACGTGCGACAGATGGCCGACCTCGGCCTGTTCGGGATCCCCTGGCCGGAGGAGTTGGGCGGGTCCGGCATGGACTACCTCTCCTACATCATGGTGATCCATGAGCTCGCCAAGGTCGACGCGAGCCACGCGATCACGGTGAGCGCCCACACCACGTTGGGCACGTCGCCCATCGTGGACTTCGGCACGCCGGAGCAGAAACGCCGCTACGTCCCGCTGCTCGCCGCCGGAAAAGTCCTGGG
>WNFJ01333591.1_pt1 | contig 10970 bp, 11 predicted proteins | sample 5400461 | NCBI WGS metagenome assembly WNFJ01 (sample SAMN13153349, study PRJNA577476) | soil metagenome | isolation source: 115 cm saprolite on Douglas fir-dominated hillslope | place: USA:California | collected 2013-09-17 | reverse complement strand
TGGTCTGATCGTCACCTACAATGGCTATGAGAAAGATGGTAAGACCCCGACCTACGGTGGTTACTCCACTCAAATCGTTGTCGATGAAAAGTACACTCTCAGAGTTTCCCCTCACCTGCCTTTGGAAGGCGTGGCACCGCTGTTGTGTGCCGGGATCACCACCTATTCTCCCCTCCGCCACTGGAAAGTTGAGAAAGGGCATAAAGTGGGGGTGCTAGGTTTGGGAGGTTTGGGCCATATGGCGGTCAAACTCGCGGCTTCGTTTGGTGTGGAAGTGACTATGCTAAGCGGTTCTCCATCCAAAGAAAAAGACGCGAAGCGCCTCGGCGCGGATCATTTTGCTTTGACGTCAAACGATGAAGCGATGAACCGCCTCAATAATCATTTTGATTTCATCGTCGACACCGTATCTGCCCCGCATGATTACACCAAATACCTGAACACTCTGGACACCGATGGCGTGATGATCTGTGTGGGCGCTCCTCCGGAGCCCACGCCGATCCCGGCGTTCAGCCTGCTGTTACAGCGGCGAAGCATCGTCGGTTCGCTGATCGGCGGTATTCAGGAAACGCAGGAAATGCTGGACTACTGTGCCGAGCACGACATTACCTCGGACGTCGAAGTCATCCCAATTGAGCAGATCAATGAAGCGTATGAAAGAATGTTAAAAGGAGATGTGAAGTACCGTTTCGTGATCGATATCGCGAGTTTGAAGAACTAGGGGAGATCAACGCCCCGGTAGGGATCGGCTCCCGACTTCGCAAAGCCTACGTCGCGGCTACCTCTGTAACGTTTGCGTACCTAAATGCTAGGGCGCGCCAAAGCGTAGCGATGGCGGCCTGCCGGTCCACCTGCCGGTCCATGTGCGGGTTGCGAGGTACATCCCTCGCATGGAACCCTAACGACGAGCCCGAGTTGTGCCGGACGCGCCAGAGCCTGCGACGTATCACGCTTTGCGAAGTCGGGAGCGCCTCGCTACTGTGTATTTTTCCGGTTGACCATTGCCGGTTAGCCGCTAACGGTTTGCCTTTCAGATTCGAGGTCTAGACCTAGAATCTGACGCGAACCCATGTATCCGAGATTCGGCCGGCATGAATAGAACCTTTCCCGAGAGTAATGATCGATCGTCGTAGATTTCTTGTCTCCACGGCCGCCGCCATCGCCACATTCGGATTGCGTCGCTCAGCATTGGCCAACGAAGGACTGAAGCTCGCAACGCCAGAACATTTTTCGTTCGATGCTTTGATCGAACGAGCCCGGAAACTCAGCAGCCGACCATACGTTCCTGTACCAGCTCCGACCGATGATATCCTCGATCGGATTGACTATCAGGCGCTGCAAAAGATTAGCTTTAAGACTGATCATGCTCTCTTCGCCGATGGCCGGTTTCCTTATCCCGTCAGCTTTTTCCATTTGGGAAAGTTCAGCCGGCAGCCAGTCCGGATGCATGTCTTGGAAGACGGTTCCAATGGCGCTGTTGCCCGTGAGATCATCTATGATGAAAGCTATTTCGATATGCCACTGGATAGTCCGGCTCGCGCCTTGCCCAAGGGCAGCGGTTTCGCCGGTTTCAGGTTCCAAGAAAGCAAGCTCGGCGATCAGTCCAAACTCGATTGGCACAAAAACGATTGGGTCTCATTTCTCGGTGCCTCCTACTTTCGAGCCATCGGAGAGCTCTATCAATATGGTCTCTCTGCGCGCGGCATCGCGCTCGATGTAGCCGTACCCGATCGCCCGGAGGAGTTCCCTATTTTCACCGACTTCTACTTCGCGCCGCAGAAGCCCGATAGCGATTCCGTGACAGTTTATGCGTTGCTGGAAGGTCCGAGCATCACGGGCGCCTACCGATTCGATATGCGTAGAGCCAAAGCGGTTTGGATGGATGTGGACTCGACGGTGTTTCTCCGCAAGGATATCAGTCGCTTCGGAATCGCTCCCATGAGCTCGATGTACTGGTTTTCCGAAACAATCAAACCGACCGCCGTTGACTGGCGGCCCGAAGTACACGACTCAGATGGGCTCGCCCTGTGGACCGGCGCCGGCGAACGCATCTGGCGCCCGTTGAATAATCCTACGGTCACTTTCGCCTCCGCTTTCAGCGACGAGAACCCTCGGGGTTTTGGTCTCATGCAGCGCGATCGCGACTTTGACCATTACCTCGACGGCGTTCATTACGAATTGCGCCCTAACCTTTGGGTGGAACCGCTGGAACATTGGGGGAAGGGCTCGGTGCAACTGGTGGAAATCCCCACCGATGACGAAATTCATGACAACATAGTTGCCATGTGGGTGCCGGCCGAGCCGGCAACCGCCGGAAAAAATTATCGCTTCCGATACCGACTGCACTGGGTTGCGAATGAGCCTTTTCCAATGTCAACCGCCTACTGCGTTGCAACTCGATTGGGAAATGGAGGTCAACCGGGTCAGCCGCGACCGAAAGGGTTGCGCAAGTTCATGGTCGAATTTCGCGGAGGCGCGCTTTCTGCCTTACCGTTTGGTGTCAAACCAGAGCCGGTCCTTTGGGCTTCGCGGGGCGAATTCTCTTATATTTTCACTGAAGCAGTTCCCGACAACGTGCCGGGCCATTGGCGTGCGCAATTTGACCTTGCGGTCATTGGAAATGAACCGGTGGAAATGCGGCTCTTCCTGAAATCCGCCAATGAAGTTCTCTCGGAAACCTGGTCTTACGATTATCATCCGCAGTTGAGGGTGAACGAAAATGTTTCTTGAACGTTTGGCTAAACAGAGAATCGCCAGGTGTGTTAACTGTGTACTGGATCAAGCGGCAAAGTAGTGCAGCGTTGGCGTGTACCCAAGCCGACCGATTTCATTCGACAAAAGCCGATCCCCCCATAGTATACTGGCGCTCGACCCAAGCCTTGACGTAACTCATGCTGTTGCCTAATTTCGGCCCTTTATGAAGACGACGCTGCGGTATGTCCTGCCGCTGACGATTTTTTTGTTTTTGCTGCCGAACCGTTCCCCCGCTCCCATCATTTATCGCGAAGGTGAAGGAATTGTTCCGAGCGAGGTTCAAGACATCGAGATCAAGAAGAACGCTCAAGAGCAATTCGATTTAGCTCAGCGCTACGAAGAAGACCACGACTTTGCTCGGGCGGGAGCGTCCTACCGATTGTTGGTCCGACGTTTTCCGCGCTCTGATATCGCTGCGACGGCTCAATTCAATTCGGGGCGCATGTACCAGCACCAGGCTAAGCTGGATGCAGCATTCAATGAGTACCAAGGGCTGGTCGAAAAGTATCCGCGAAGCAGCGAATTCGAACCCGCCCTGGAAGCCGAATACAACATTGCTAAAGCGTACTTAGACGGGAAACGGGTTGACATATATGGCGTTCCTACCCTCCCCTCTATGCCCAAAGCCCAGGAAATGTTTCGTAAGATCGTAACGAACGCCCCTTTCAGCAAGATCGCGCCTCTCGCGCAGTACGGAATCGGACAGGCATTGGAAAAACAGGGGTCGATCGTTTCGGCGGTAAACGCCTACCAACAGGTCGTCGACCGATATCCGAACAATGACGTTGCGGCCGATGCCATGTACCAGATTGGTTACGTCTATTTTCAGGCTAGCCGCGAGACCGGCTACGACCAAACCGCCGCGGTTCGAGCGCAGGAAGCATTTGAGGATTTCTTAGTGCGTTACCCCAACAGCAGTAAGGTGGCGCAAGCACAGGACAATCTGAAAGCTCTGCAGGGTCGCAAGTCGAACGATTCGTATAATATTGCGCGGTTCTACGACAAACAGAAGAACTACAAGGCTGCCTACGTCTATTACAATGAGGTATTGCAGCAGCAGCCCGATTCGCAAGAAGCGCAGCGGGCAAAGGACAGAATGGATCAGATTCGATCGAAACTCGGCGACTCCGCTTTGCAAATCGGGACGGAAACAGCTGAGAGTGGGCAGACCGTGGCGGAACGTCGCAAGTTGCAGACCCAGGTCGACACTGCCGCGCGATCGGATTTCGTCGGTCCGCCTGCCCCCACCCCAACGCCTTCGCCCTCACCCGGTTTGACGCCGGCACAGAAGAAGGAAGCGCTTACTCCGCAAAAAGACGTCGCACCTACCGAGCCTAACCTTCCGACGCAGTAGTCCCCAGATGGGTCGAGCAATCATTTTCCTGGTGGTCGCTCTCCTCCCGAGTTGCGCCGGCTATACCGTGGGTCCAATCCAACCCTCGTTTATGAAAGGTATGCACAAGTTGGCCGTGCCGATATTTGACAACAAAACCTACGAGCCTCAGATCCAAACACTGGTCACCACCACCTTCATCAAACAGCTACAGCAGGACGGCACCTACGAAATCACGGGCCTGGATCAAGCCGATGCTGAAGTTCGTGGAATTATCTATACGGTGACTCGAGTAAAAGCACGTTCCGTTATTGGCAACGTACTCGCTTCATCCCAGTTTAACCTTCAGGTACAAATCCGCGTGCAAGTCGTCGATACCCGTTCCGGAGTAACCATTGGGCAGCGGGATGTTACCGGGCAGACGACCTTTTTTGTCGGCAATGATCTTCCAACTCAGGAACGCCAGGCGATCCCGTTAGCTGCAGAAGACGCTGCCGTTCAGGCAGCGAGTTTTCTGAGCGAAGGATGGTAACTCCGTGCTCTACGTAGTTGCCTCCCCAATTGGCAATCTGGCCGACATTACGATTCGGGCATTGGAGATTCTCCGCCATGTCGACTTGATTGCAGCGGAAGATACCCGTCATACGAGTATTTTGCTTCATCGTTATGAAATAAAGAAGCCTCTCACCAGCCTCCACGAGCACAATGAAGCACGCCGCACGGTCGAACTGGTTGAACGGCTCCGAACTGGCGCCAACATTGCGTTGCTTACCGATGCCGGTACGCCCTCGGTCTCGGATCCAGGGTTCCGTTTGATCACGGCCTGCCGCCAAGCTGATCTGCCGCTGACCATCATTCCAGGTCCCTCTGCAGTGCTCACCGCGTTAGTCGGTTCCGGCCTGCCGACTCACGCCTTTTATTTTGGCGGCTTCTTGCCAATAAAAAGCGGCCAACGAAGTCGTGAATTGGCTGTCGCTATCACCCGAAACTGCACATCGATTTACTTCGAGTCGCCCCATCGTCTGCAGAAATCGCTGGTGGAGCTTGAGGCTCTGGCATCGGTTCATCCGATTTGCGTGGCCCGAGAACTCACCAAGCAGTTTGAGACTTTCCACCGAGGCACGGCTCACCAAGTCAGGAAACACTTCACCGACCATCCGCCACGGGGAGAGATTACTCTTTTGATCGCTCCCGCGAAATCAGGAGCTCATGAAGACAAATCCAAAGCTCGCGACGAGGCTGCACCCTTGTGCTGAGGGGCGGGCGCACGTCGCCGAATCCCAATCAATCTGCCTCGTCTGAAAGATACTGAGCCAAGCGACTCACCGCTCTGGGGTCCTTAGCCAATTCGTCGAGAATAAGATCTCGGTTTTTCTCGTCCAGTTTGCCAGTCGCCAATTTTTTCAGGCGAACATCGAACTCCGGATCGACAGCGCTCACCATGCGACCGCCGACCTCCCCGTTCAGGCTTTCTAGAAAGCGGAAGATCGTCTGAAATTGTTGCTTTTCATTCATTTATGATTTGTCATCTCCTCTCGTAAGACTCAACCGAATAGCCCGGATGTGACCGATGCCACCGTTGGTTCCTATCTAGTGGACGGCCAGGATTGGGCGGGTTGCATTTTTTTTCCCATCAATCAAAGGGCCTCCGATATCAGCCCCGGCCTCTCCTCCAGAAGAGAGATGCAATCGTCCCAAGTGATATCGAGGTAAGGATCCAGAATTTTCAGACCCCACATGACCTGTTTCCTTATTCCTTCCTGAGTCTGCGCCAACTCGCGGCTTATCGTCGCCGCGTGACAATTCAACATCACCGCAAGCCGTTGTTGTTCCACGTCGTGGATATGAACCAGGCGCAAAATGACCGACGCCCGCGAAGACAAGCCGCCGAGCGCTTCCGCGAGGGCGTCGTTGAGAATCGCAACTATTTCGGAGTCACCGGGCGAATCGCTGCCAGCCGCCGCTAGCGTTTCAGTAAAGTCGCGGTCATCGTGCTCCTCCCGCATCCGAACGAGATTTCTATATTGCGGGCTACGCCACCAGCTCTTCAATCGCGAAAGCGCAACGACGGTCATCCACGATCGCAATGGCGCTCGTCCTTGATACATTTTCAATAGCGGAACATTCTTGCCATCTCGCGGAACTCCAACAATGAGGTCAGCCGGAAGACTATCGCCAATTTCCCGTGCCTTTTCCTCCGAACACTTGTCGCGGCATTTTGAAAGGAGCACTCCCAAGACGGAAGAAAGCTCAGATCGCACTTTCATTATCGCCTCTTGGTTCCCTTCCATCGCTTGACGGGCCACCGAAAGATCGTTCTCAATTCCCATAGACAAACCGGCTAAGCCCGAAAAATAACCACCCACTTGCTTAAAGTCTATGGCAAACGCTTTAGCCGGAATGACCGAAACTTGGAATGAAATTGGCCTGCACGTTGGTCACTCTATCGCAAGCGGCCCTATAAGTACTATATCCTTGATAAGCTGCTATGCTTTCAGTTTGTTGCTTAACTCGTTTTTTGGTACGTCTTATCTCGCCCGTCGTTAACTGCCCAATTTCTCGGCGCGGTATAGCCAACTCTCGTGGTACCGTACACCGCATGCGCCTAGATTCACTGCCAGTCCCTTTGCCGTTCCGATGAAAGTTTACTTATGAGTTCCCGAGTGAATTTTCTGCCCGATGAACGTTTCCTCTCCTTGCGCTCCGCATTGAAAGAACGACTGCACAAAATGGCCGACGTCCTTACACCCGAAAACATTGGCGGAATTCTCGACGTACGGATCGAAAACGTACTGCGTGACGCGTTTGATCGAGTCGGCGCCGACGAAGGTAGCTTGTGGCTGCTCGATCCCGAGAGAGAGCATCTGGTCATCGCCTACAATACGGGAGCGCAAGCGTCAGAGATTGTCTGTCGGCTTTAAACAACCGCTCGGTTCCGGGATTGTCAGTACCTCATTGGCAAGCGAACAAGGATTCGCCGAAAACGAGGTCTACAAGCACGAATTGCACAGCCGGTTGCTGGATGACAAGCTCAGCCTTACCACCTATGCGATGATTGTCGTACCGTTCTATTTTTTGAATGCGTGTCGCGGGGTCATCTCTTGCGTTCAGCTCTTTAATGTTCGCCGTGAGGCTGATGAGACGGTTCCAGCGGGGCCGATTCCTCCAGGTTTCGATATTGAGCAGCTCAATCTAATCAAACGAGCTTCGTTGATAATTAGCGATTTGATTGACTATCGTCTTTTGCGGGTCACGGTCGGCTGGGACGGGCACTGATGAGAACACGATCTTGGATCTCCGTCGAACAGGCGCGAGAAGCAATGGTTGCCGGCAGGGGGACCGGGGTCCGCATTGCGGTCATTGACTCCGGAGTTGAAGCGGATCATCCGGACTTAGCCGGATTGAAACTAATTGAAGATGTTCACGTCATTGGTGACGATCTCCGGTTGCATGTGCGACCGGGCGATGGAACTGACCTGTTCGGCCACGGCACCGCTATCGCTGGGATTATCTACGGTTTGGCCCCCGAAATCGAGCTCGGAAGCTTTCGGGTCCTAAGCGCCAACAACATCTCGCGCACCCAAATCATCTGCGAGGGCGTGAATCTCGCCATCGAGCGGGATTACCATATCCTGAATTGCAGCTTCGGTTGCGGTGTCGCCGATCATATTCACCAGTATAAGTCCTGGATCGACCGCGCCTACCTGAAGGGCATTCACATTGTGGCGGCGTGCAACAATGAAGATTTCACGAAGCCGGAATGGCCGGGCTATTTCCCCTCGGTGATCACCGTCAATTACGGCAAAGTAGAAAATGAAGAGGATCTCTACTATAAGCCTGGCCACCTGGTTGAGTTCATCGCGCGTGGCGCGGACTTTGAAGCGGCCTGGAAGGGCAAGCGGCGACGGCGCTTATGCGGAAGCAGCTTTGCTGCGCCTCATGGGACCGCGCTTCTAGCCAGGATTCTTTCTGTCTATCCCGATCTCGCCCCGCTCCAGGCTAAATCCTTGCTGCATCAGTTAGCCAAGCCGTGGAGTGACCAGATCGCGGTAAGGCCGACCCGGTGAGACCGGCGTTGCCGGCAGTATTCGGTTTTCGCCCTCCCATTACACCGCAAAAGTCTCCAGGTCTGAGCCCGAAGGGACTCAGGCGTAATCTGCTGCTCTGGGAAAAATTTTTAAGCTAGAATCTTCGGCCCTGAGCCAATGGTGACTATTGGTAGAATTTATTGACCGCGTTCGTCCGCCCATCATTTGGCAAAAAGCTCATTGAGGCTCTGGAAGGCGTAGGCAACGCTCGCGGTGCTTGAACTCGCGAAAGCCGTATAAATCAATGCGTGGATCCACCTCTTTTTGGGGTTGACTGTTTGTTGGCAGATTTTCCACAACCGAGTTTCAACCTCAGTTTGGACCGGTTTCGTTTTTGGCTTTTCCCATCCGACTTCTACAGCCGGCTCAGGTAACCAAAAAGCAGATGAAATAGCTGAAGCTGACGAATTCATGGCATTGAGTTTGGACCTTCCATCAACTTACAAAGGAAAGGAGATGGCTAAGTTTCACAAATAGCGCGCGACAAATACGATTTCGCGCTAGTGGCGATCAGAAGGCTGCGCCGATTGGATGCAAACGCGCGACTGTTTCTGCTGAAAAGGACGCTCCCGTGACGCCTTGGTCTTACCCAGAGAGTCATTCACCGGATTTCCAGCCAGTTCTCTATTACCGCCGGTTACTTGTTTGGAAGCGCGAGAGCGGAAACGCGACATCGTGTGTGTGGCCAGACGAGCAGGCAGCGCAGCGGTCTCGGAGCGGAGCTGCAGAGCATTTGCTGAATTCTCGTTGGCACGGAGCCAAGAGTCGACCTGGAAAACGGAGAAAATAGTGACGGCGCAACAGCCGGCCAAAAGTGTATAGGCAACCGTATTAGCCCAACCCCTTTTTGAGTTTGCGTTTTGTTGGCGGATCTTCCCCGGCCGGACCGCCGGCTCGGTTTCGATCGGCCTTACTTTTGGCTCCGCCTCTGAAACCTGATCACCAACTGCCCACATGAATACACGAGCAGTCTCCCTACTTTCTCGCAACAGATGAAGCACGCCTGTCCCCTCTTGCCCAACCCCTTCGATATCCATGATGATTACGGCGAAGACCTGCCGCACGGCTTCACGCCGTTCAATCGCGTCTATCGCCGGCTCGAGAAACCAAAGCGCAGAATCGGCAGCTGGGCTGAAGATAATCATGGCTGATGAGGGATCATCGATTCCGACAGCCAAAACGATGATCTTCCGTCAGCGTACAAAGGAAAAGAGAGGGCCTGGTTTCAGAAAAAGTTCGCGGCCGGTAAGAGCGGTGCTTCCGAAAGAATGGCCTGGCACCTATTTTGTCAGCGCCTTCACTTGGCGATTTCGCGTATCGATTTTACACGCCGACGCGGCGGATTTGCGACGGTTTGGCCATCAGTCGCCGAGCCTTTTCATCGGGTTCCGAGTTCATCTCTCAATCGACTCTGCCGGAGTGTAGACGCCGTGAAGCAAGCCGATTGCGGTATTTTCTCGAAGAAAATCGGACACAGTAAATGCCGGCGAAGCGAGGCGTGTCGGAGTAATGCTTACGTCTGACTAACCGCACAGCCGATGACGTCGTCCGTAGTTCAAAGACCTTCTGGCTTCTGTTTTTCCAAGTAGTTGTTGATTGCTTTTTGCCAGTGCGTTCCGTTGTTACGGTCGCTTGCACCGAGTTGTTGGACATGGTCGTTTGCTTCTGGATTCAGTGCCGTTCGCTCATACACGACGTTGACCTTTGTGTTGCGAGAATCCAAAACTGAGAACTTGAGGTCAATGACCGTAACCATCAAGTCGTTGACAAAATAAACGTACTGGAAGTGACGCGCTTCAGCATCAAACAGGGTGTTTACCCATACCGACTGATGAAGCCCGCGTTTGACCGTGAAGACCGCGCCTCCTCTATCCTCCGCGGGTTGGGGGTAGATAAACTGAGGATCCCAATCATCACCCGCCCAGGCCCGCTCTCCGCTGGGCCCGAATAAAGGCGCCGCAATCTTGTACGGGGCGCGGACCGTGAGGGTAAAGCTGTTCCGCACATGTGCCAGGGGAACCAGATCACCGGCACCAGAGTCGGTTTGCGCTGTCTTATTGGTCTGAGAGAGGAGAGGCATCGCGGCGGTCGCTCCAACGATGAATAAGGCCGGAAGACGGACTTTCATCGCGAGCGTTCTTTGAGTTGGTGGCTGTCTTCGGCTTTCAAGGTCATGCCGTAGATGCTCTTGAATTGCTCGATTTCTTTGAGTGTTTCGCGATTAAACGCGGGTTTGCCCTCAAAGGCGTGAAGCACGATCCCCTCAAGCAAGTCACCGAGCGACATGTCTTTAAGTTCGGCAACGGCTTTCAGAGTTTTCAGCAGGCGTTTCTCCAGCCGCACTCCGGTTTGCACGCGTTCAACCGGAATCGATGCCGATTCGTTTTTCTCCGTGGACATTGCTATCTATGTACCAATGTACAAATATAACAAAATGCAAAGAAAAAACGATGGGAAAAAACGCCGGCGCTCCCTATCGGACTTCCTGTTTTCTGCGGTCCGCCATGACCGTTCGAATCAGCTCAGCGTATTGTGCGTTTCGAAGCAAAAGGTCCTCGTGGGGGCCAACGTCGGCGATTCCTCCATCGTTGAAGAACAGGTTGAAATCTGTTTCAAAGATATCGGGATCGTGAGTGATTACGATCGCTGTGCGGTTAGCCAAGGCCCAGCGCAGATTGTGCGCAATCTTGTGCATCGACTGGGGGTCAAGGCTCGCGCCCGGCTCGTCAATGATTACCAGGCGATGCGTTCCACAGAAAAGTTGCGCCAGACCGAGCCGGCGACGCTGACCAAAA
>WNFJ01047962.1_pt1 | contig 10971 bp, 10 predicted proteins | sample 5400461 | NCBI WGS metagenome assembly WNFJ01 (sample SAMN13153349, study PRJNA577476) | soil metagenome | isolation source: 115 cm saprolite on Douglas fir-dominated hillslope | place: USA:California | collected 2013-09-17 | reverse complement strand
CCGGCCTTGCCGACATCGCCGACGACCCGCGGATGGTCGCTGTCGTAGCCGCGGTGCGTGGCGAGATCGAACGCGATCGACAGCCCCATTTGGCCGGCCGCGAGATTATCGCGATAGAACCGGTTCGACTCCTCGGCGGTCGAAAAGCCGGAATATTGCCGGATAGTCCAAGGCCGGTTGGCGTACATCGTCGCCCGCGGTCCGCGCAGATAAGGCGGGAAGCCTGGCATCAGCTCGCGCAGCTTCAGTCCTGCATATTCGATCCGTTCGAGATCGTCGACGGTGTAGAGCGGCTTGACGCGAATGCCCTCGGGCGTCTCCCAGTCCAGTGTCTCGACCGGCTTGCCGCGCAACTCGCCGGCTGCCAGCTGCGTCCAGTCATCGAAGTCCTTCGCCGGAAATGCGCCGTCCTCTGCCATCATCCTCTCCCGCGGCGGATGAAGACTATATGGGCGCCGGCACTTTCTCGTCCATCAACGTATTCGACTCGATTTCCACCCCACCCCCCGATCCGGTGAGGTTACTCGCCTCTTGAAGTCAAGACTTCGAGAAGCCATCGTGTTCCTGAAACGGCCATTTTTGCTCGATTTTCATACGCATGAGCGCTTGATCCATGACCCAGTCCAACGCGAAGTTAAACAAGGAATACTTCGACCACTCGACCGATGGAATAAGTGGCCTTAGGGGCTCGAGGGTTTCCGGATCAAGGTCGCCCATGATCGCCTCCGCCCAATCCGAATCCAATCGACTGTACTCCAGACTCACCTTGTCGAGAGAGAGTTTCGCATCGGCCAGCCCGAAGAGTAACTCGGTTATTTCATCGTCATCTTGGATGGCTTGCCAGATGAGGCCACCTAGCTCTGAGAGCTGTTTATCCAGTTCTTGCCTATTAGTAACCTGTTCTCGCAGGCGGTTAAAGTTGAACGTCCGCATATTGAGCATACCTCCATTCGTGCACGTGCGGCGAGATCAAGTGACACCAGCAATTGGTCAGGTAATGTCGCCGGCCGGCCGTCTCGCGTTGGTTACGCCAAAGCCGATTTACGCGTGCAACTTCTGTCGACGAGCGGCGTCGTTTTTCAGTTTCTGAAAAGGAACAATGTTGTCACGCGGCCGCTCGACCTGACTTAATTGCGGTACGGCGGCACCGTGCTCTGTATCAGCTTCCTCTCTAACTATTACCTCAATTTTCTTTCCAAGGGCTCGAAGCGCCTTGTCGACGCGATCGATCCGGCTCTTGTACAACGGGTCGCGAAGCCGGCGTACAATCTTTTCGTCAATGCCAAGTCGGCGTGCGAGATCGACATTCGAGACGCCACTCGTGAGCATCACGTCATGAAGGACGAGTTTCGCCGCTACGAGAGGTGGCAGATGGGCGACCCTCCGTCCGCGAGCCGGAGACGGATGCGGCAACGGGTTAGCATCGTCCGTGTAGAAGGAAAGCGCAGTGACCAAGGCATCCTCCGCCATCGCCGCTGCTTCTTCCTCGGTCTCCCCTTGGGTGATGGCCTCCGGGACATCCGGGAAGCTGACAGTAAAGCCGCCTTCAGGCTGCGCGGTCAGCTCGTAGGGATAGGCAAAGCGCATTGGACGGATTACCTCACGAGCCAAGATATCGGACACCTTTGTCCGATTTCAAGCTAAGCCGACGGCCCGTCGACCCCGAATCTGCGACATGAAACCAAGCGAGCTGCTTCGGCACCTGCGCCGGCTTGCGAGGCGACGCGGTTGGAAAATGGAGATCTCGGAGGGGAAGGGGCATACAAAGGTAAGGCTTCCGGCGGGGGACACGACGATCCCCCGGCATTCGACCGATCTAAAGGCCGGCACTCTCCATAACATCCTTAAACAACTCGGCATCGCGCCGGAGGACTTGGAACGCTGAAACGCGCCAAAGCGCCCGACGAAAACGCTACGTGGAAGTCGCTGCTTTCTCGTCCATCGGCGCCTGGCCGCGCAGGGTGTGCCGGAAAACGATCGCAGAGGTCAGTAAGAGCACGGCTCCGGCCTGATGCGCCGCGGCAAGCGGGATCGGCACGACCAGCAGCAAGGTCGAGATGCCGAGGGCCACCTGCACCACCGCGACTGCCAGCAGCGCGTGCAGTGGTTTGCGAGCCGATATCGGGAGATTTGTCCGCAGCCCCGCCGCCCATAATAGGAAGACGGCGGTCATCGTCGCGACGGCGAGCGCCCGATGGTCGAACTGCACGGCGGCGATATTCTCGAACCAGTTCAGCCATAAAGGCTGGAGCTGGGCATAGCCGGCCGGCACGAGCCTCCCGTCCATCAGCGGAAAGGTGTTGTAGGTCAGCCCGGCGCGCGTCCCGGCGACAAAGCCTCCGGCAAGGATGGTTAGCGCGACGAGGACGAGCACGGCTTCGGCAGCACGCCGCCAGCCGGGACTCTGATCCGAGCGCAGATCCGGCAGCGCCGGACCCCGTACGATGCCAAGCGCCGTCCACAGGATCGCCGCATATATCGCGAGAGCGAGAGCGAGGTGGGCGACGAGGCGGTATTGGCTGACCTCGACCCGGTCGGCAAGGCCGCTCTCGACCATGTACCAGCCCAGCGCGCCCTGCAGAAACCCGAGGAGCAGGATGCCGGCAAGCGGCGGCGCGAGGCGCCGCGGCAGCCGCCGCCGTGCCAGAAACCAGATGAACGGCACGGCAAACGCCACCCCGATCAGCCGACCCAACAGCCGGTGCAAGTATTCCCAGTAATAGATGCTTTTGAACTCGTCCAAGCTCATCGTGAAATGAATGGCTCGGTATTCGGGGATCTGCTGGTATCTCGCGAACTCCGCGGCCCAGTCGGCGGCCGACAATGGCGGCACGATGCCGATGACCGGCTTCCATTCGGTGATCGACAGGCCCGAAAGAGTAAGCCGCGTGATCCCGCCGACCACGACGATCAGGGAGATCAAGCCGCAGCAGAGGAAGAGCCACGCCGCCACCGGACGCAGGCCCACTTCTGCTGCGGGGGTTGGCGCTACTCTCGAATTCGCAACCCCAGCCGCCGAGATCTGCAAGATCCGCTCCTCAAAATACGCTGCATTGGATGTCGTGCGTGCTTCGAGACGCGCCCGGCTGTGCCGGGCCGCTCCTCAGCATGAGGTATGGTATTGATGGCATTAAGAAAACTGCCTCATCCTGAGGCGCCTCGCGAAGCGAGGCCTCGAAGGAGCACGACATTCTTCCAGCCCTACGGCATCCTTGCCCAGCCTCGGGGCGGCTTCCTACTCGGCGGCGCCGCGGCGGTGCGAGAAGCCCTGCTCTTGGCTGGTGATGAACTCGAGCAAGGTGGCGCGGCCGTCTTCGGTCTGGCGGCGGGCGCGCAAGATCGCGTCGCCGATCTGCGCCGGGTCATCGACGCGCTCGCTCCAGCCGCCGAGGTCGCGCGCAATGTTCGCATAATTGCCGCCGAGGTCGCGTGCCCGGTAGCGCTCGTGCGACAGCGCCATCGCATGGGTCTCGATCGCCATCGTCGAGTTGTTCAAGACGATCGTCAGGATCGGGATGCCGCAACGCGCCGCGGTCTCGAAATCGAGACCGGTCATCCCGAACGCCGCATCGCCCATGAAGTTGACGCAGAATTTGTCGGGTGCGGCGACCTTGGCGCCGATCGCGAGGCCAAGCCCGGTGCCAAGCTGATGCGACTTTCCCCAACCGATATAGCCGCGCGGCCGGGTCGCCCGATAGAACGGATTGAGCTGCTCGCGCGGGCTGCCCGAATCATGGGTGACGATCGCCTCAGCCGGGTTGACGACCCGCATGAACTCCGAGATGACCCGGTACGGGTTGATCGGGCGTTCGTCGGAGCGCAGCTTTGCTTGCCAGCGAGCGAGCCACTCCTCGCGCTTGCCGGCGATTTCCCGAGCGATCGCGTCCGGGCGCGCCTTGCCGTTCAGCCGATCACCGACCGCCTCGATCAATTGCCCGAGCACGAGCTTGGCGTCGCCGAGAATCCCGAGATCGGCGGCAAACGCTTTGTGCAGGTCGCGCGTGTCGTTGGTCGCATGGATGATCTTTTTGCCGGGCGGCAATGCGGGGGTGGCGATGCCGTGCTTGGTAAAGCTGCAGCCGATGCCCAGGACCAGATCCGATTTGTGCAGGAAATGCCGGCCGTGCCCGGTAAAGGTGCCGCCGCCGGGCCCGAGCGCCAATGGATGGTCCTCCGGAAAGGCGCTCTTGCCGTCGAAGGTCGTCATCACCGGCGCCTGCAGCAGCTCGGACAATCGCCGCAATTCCTCGGTGGCCTCGGCATAGAAGACGCCTTGCCCGGCGAGAATCATCGGGCAGGAGGCCTCGAGCAGCATACGCGCCGCTTGGTCGATGTCGCGCTCGTCGCCGGCCGATCGGGTGATGGGAACCTGCCGATACTCGCTCGGATCGACGCCGACCTCAACGCTGTGGACATCTGCCGGCACTTCCACCATGACGGGGCCCTGCCGGCCGTTCTTTACCTGGGCGAAGGCGCGCCGCATGACGTTCGCGATCTGCTCCGGCAGGATCACTTCTTCGACCGATTTGGTGATCGCGGCGTAGGAACGGCTCGATTTGAACATCGGGAACAGTTGCGCGGTCTCGCGCGGGTGACCGAGCGGCAGAAACACGACCGGGCTCGAATCCGAAAAAGCCGTTGCGACGCCGGCGAAGGCGTTCTCGGCGCCCGGCCCGTATTGCATCGCGAAGACGCCCGGCGGCCGGCCATTGGAGACGCGGGCGAAACCGTCGGCCATATGGACGCCGACCCGTTCCTGCCGGCAGATGACGGGCTTGATCCCGACCGCCGCGGCGGCCTCGATGATCGGGGTGGTCGGAAAGCAGAAGAGCGTCGAGATGCCCTCCCGCTTCAGGATCTCGGCAATCACGTCCATGACGAGCATCGGTCGTTCCTCCCAGCTGATACACAGCCGAAGTTTAGCTTTAGCGCGTTGTCGATGCCAACCGGCAGCCGCCGTGGCTATCGCCGGTGCACCTGGTCGGTGCACACCGCGGCGGGCGCTGCCGCAACCAGGCGGCCGCTCACCGAGGCGCAGATTAGCGCGCCCGGCTGATCGAGCGACAGGTGCTAAGATATCCCGATGTGCTCCGACGTCGTAGATCTGCGGGATTTTTATCGTACCGGGCTCGGTCAGATTGCTCGGCGAATGATCCGCGACGCCATTCGCCGGGTATGGCCCGATCTGCATGGCATGCGGCTCCTCGGGATCGGCTATACGACACCGTTTTTGCCGGCGATCTCGGCCGAGACGGAGCGCACGGTGGCGTTGATGCCGGCCGCGCTCGGTGTGCTCGGCTGGTCGCCGCAGGGGCGCAATCTGGTCACCCTGGCCGATGAGGGAGAGCTCCCCTTCGCGGATTATTCGATCGACCGGGTCCTGCTGGTCCACGCGCTCGAGACCACAGACCAGGCCGGTCCGATGCTGAAGGAGATCTGGCGCGTCCTGGCCGGCGGCGGGCGCCTGCTGGTTATTGCCCCCAACCGCCGCGGCATCTGGGCCCGGCTCGACCGCACTCCGTTTGGTTCGGGCCGCCCTTACACGATGTCGCAGTTGTCACGGCTGCTGCGGGACGAGCAGTTCACCCCGGTCGGAACAGATACCGCGCTGTTCATCCCGCCCGCGCGGAAGCGCATGATCTTGCGCTCGGCGGCGGCGTGGGAGCGCATAGGGAAGCGCTGGTTTCCAACCTTCGCCGGGGTCGTGCTCGTCGAGGCGACAAAGCAGATCTACGCCAAGCCGGCGCCCATCCGCACACCGCGCCGCCGCCTGGTCTATGCGCCGGCGCCGCACGGCTTATAGCGGCGCATCCGACTAGTCGTTCGGGAGCCCGGCCTGTCCTCAACCGAAATCTTTGGCCAAAGCGGCCCGGACCGGCTCCGGCAGCACCGCCATGTGCCCGTAATTCGGGTGATCGAAACCGGCGATCACTTGAGCGCCGGGGGTCTTGAACCGGGCGATCTGGTCGTCGGTGAAGGGAAATCTGAGGAACTGGACGGATGAGGCCTTGCCCTCGGGGCTGGTATTCTCGCGTGTCGGATCGGGCTCGCCCCGGATCCGTTGCCCGGCGATTTCGAGAAAGACGTGGTCTTCGATCCCGCCCAGGCGCGCCAGCACCGAGGCGCGGCGCGTCGGATCGTCGATCTCGAACATGACCGTGGCGACCAGCTCCTTTCCCTGCGGAACCAGCGGATTATAGGCGGCCAATTCATCCTCGATCTGCGCCTCGCCGCCCCGCTCGATATGCAGCATCTCCTGCACCTGGTGCCGCATCGTCTCGAAATTCTCGAAGCAGAAGGTCGCAAAGGGGCCGACCTCGACCCGGCGGCGCCGCTTGATCTCAGTGATCCGCTTGCGTTGTTCGCTGCGCATCGCGGCGTATTCGGCCGGCGGCAGAATGTCCGCGCGGTTCAGTTGGCGCTTATTGCGGGCCAGTGTGTCCATTGTCATATCCTCGCTTCTGCGTCGGACCATGCCCCCTGGATGCCGTAGGCGCGGGCGACGAGCTCGATCGGGTGTAGGGCGCGGTGCGGGACCGATTGGCCGTCCGCCAGCATCTCCATTTCCTGCGCGATGTGCATCCCGGCGAGTGGACATTCGGAAGCCAGGAACGGTTTGGCATTTTTGAGCGCCTGGCGCGCGACCGGCCTCCCGACCTTCAGGGCGGTTTCGAAATTGCCCTTGAGCACGCCCCAGGAGCCGCCGTGGCCCGAGCACCGCTCGATCACGGCAACATCGGCCTGCGGCAGCAACCGCAGCATTTCGGCGGCCTTTTGCCCCATGTTCTGGGCCCGCGCGTGGCAGGCGAGCTGAACGGTGACGCCGCCATCGAGCGGGGACAGACCCGGAGCAAGACCCTCCTTGCGGGCGATGTCGACGATGTACTCGCTGACGTCGAAGCTCGCTCTCGCCAGCTTCTCGACCGCGGCATCGTCCGAGACGATCAAGGGCCACTCGAATTTGAGCATCAGGGCGCAGGAGGGGACCAGCGCGATGATGTCGTAGCCTTTGTCGATCCAGGGGCTAAGAGACGCGGCGACTTGCTTTGCCGATGCCGCGACAGATGCGAGGTTGCCCTGCTCGAGTTGCGGCATGCCGCAGCACCGCGGATATACCACCGCGGTCTCCACCCCGTTGCGGGCAAGAACGGCGCGGGTCGCTTCGCCGATGCTCGGGTTATTGTAGTTGACGAAACAGGTCGCGTAGAGGACCGCCTTGCGGCCGTAAGCCGGAGCCGCGTGCTCTACCGCAGGCGTCGCGCGCCTTGACCGCATCACAAACGTCGGGCCGTGATATTTCGGCAATGCGGCATTGCGATCGATGCCCGCTCCGGCTTCGAGAAGCGGGCGGGTCAGGGTGTTTTTGTGGTCGCTGGCCCAATTTGCGAGCGGCGCGACCATGCTGGCCAGCCGTCCATTGCGGTCCGTCTTGACCAGCTCCCGCTGCTGCAGCGGAATGCGTCCCTCCTGCCGCTCGACCGCCCGATAGCGCAGCATGACGTGCGGGAAATCGACATTGAACTCGTGCGGCGGCACATAGGGACACTTCGTCATGAAACACATGTCGCAGAGCGTGCAGGCGTCGGCGACCTTCTGGTAGTCGGCCGGCGCCACTGTATCGAGCTCGCCGCTATCGGAATTGTTCGGAATTGTCGATCAGATCGAACAGCCGTGGGAAGGCATCGCATAAGTTGAAGCAGCGCCGGCAAGTATGGCAAATGTCGAAGATGCGGTGCATCTCCGCTTCGGTCTTCTTCCGGTCGGTGAAATCTGGATCTTCCCACGCGATGCGATGCCGGGTGGGGGCTTCCAGACTGCCCTCTCTCATTGTTGCTCTCTCGTCCGCTTACAAAAGGGCGCAGAAGCTCATCGCTCCTGCGCCCCTCCTCTGACGGGCCAGCACTGCCGGATCAGAGCGCGTCGAGCGCCTTTTGGAAGCGGCCGGCGTGGGACTTCTCCGCCTTTGCGAGCGTCTCAAACCACTCGGCAATCTCCTCGAAGCCTTCCTCGCGAGCCGTCCTGGCCATTCCGGGATACATGTCGGTGTATTCGTGGGTTTCGCCGGCAACCGCGGCGCGCAAATTATCCGCCGTCGCTCCGATCGGCTTGCCGGTGGCCGGATCGCCGACTTCCTCGAGGTATTCGAGATGGCCGTGAGCATGCCCGGTCTCGCCTTCGGCGGTCGAGCGGAAGACTGCCGACACGTCGTTGTAGCCCTCGATGTCCGCCTTCTGGGCAAAATACAGATAGCGGCGGTTGGCCTGGCTTTCGCCGGCAAAAGCCGCTTTGAGGTTCTCCTCGGTCTTGGAATTCTTCAATGTCGCCATTCGTCTCTCCATCGTCTTTGTGATGGGGCCGCGTAGCGCGGTGCACCCTGTGCACCCGGATATAGAGCGGCGGAGAGTGGCTTCAATAGATTAGAATGATTTTAATAAATGCCCTTATGTCGCACAAATGCCGCTGTTTTTCCCTGAGCGATACAGTTAGGGCCGGAACATCAACAGCTCGAATTTCGATAAATTGGAGGGGCGGCCGAGCCCCAAACCGCGTTTTAGGCGCCCCCGGGACGGACGCGAATAATCACGTCGACGCGGCTGATTTCGGTACCGGCGGGAGGCATCGGCAGGCTGGTCACCGTCAGATCCTCGCCGGGTATGTCCTGTAGCTTGCCGGTCACTTCGCAGAAAAAATGGTGGTGGTCGGAAGTGTTGGTGTCGAAATACGACCGGCCGGGCTCGGCGACGACTTCGTGCAGGAGCCCCGAATCGGTGAACTGATGGAGCGTGTTGTACACGGTTGCGAGCGACACCCGGATGCCGGCCGCCAGCGCCTCGCCGTGCAGTTGCTCGGCAGTGACGTGGCGTTCCCCGCTTTCGAGCAGGAGCCGTGCCAGGGCGACACGTTGGCGTGTCGGCCGCAGATTTGCCGCGCGCAGGCGCCGCAACGCAAGTGATGTGGCGGGCGTCATCGTCATGCAGCAAATATAGGCAGAGTCATGATGAAAACAAACAACTTTATTGCGACCTGTTGCTGTTCGGCCGCGGTCAGATTGGCTAACTCGCCACGGTACCATCCGGTTCCCTGATATCGCGGCGCGGTTTCAGCAGCAGGCGCGGCGTTGTGTTCGCCACGCCTGCTGTCCAGCAACCGCTACAGGTTGGCCTGGAAGTCGCTGTAGTCGCGAACTTTCTTGTAGATTTGCAGCCGGTTCCGCTGGCTGTCCGCGACGATGACGCTGTCGGTGGCCGGATCGAATTCCACCGCCGTCGGGAAGCAGAAGCGGTACTGCGGTTCGAGGCTCTTCACCCTGCGCCGAGCCTTTGCCATGTCGGGGTTGGCATCGACGGTCTGCTGGCCCCACTTGGACAATACCTGGGCGTCACCGATCAGATTGCAGATCGGCCTTCCCTCGGAATCGAACACGCACACCCGATGGTTGCCCCAATCGGTGACGTAGATGTCGCCATCGGAATCTACCGCCACATCGGTCGGATGATTGAGGGTGCCCGGTTTCGGATATCCGGCGGTCTCCGACTGCGCCGCCACGTAAGGCCCGAACATGGTCACGGCGTAAGCGCCCTCGGGCTCCTCGACCTTGCCATATTGGCCGAACTTCATCAGGAACTTGCCCTCGGGGGACAGCTTCTGAACGCGGTGGTTCTTCCAGTCTGCGACGTAGATGTTGCCATCCTTGTCAAGCGTGATGCCCCATGGCTGATTGAACTGGCCGTCGCCGCTGCCGGGGCCGCCGCACTTGCCGACGAACTTGCCGTCCGGGGTGAAGACTTGCAGGCGGTTGTTCCCGCTGTCTACGACGATGATGTTGCCGTTTTTCTCTATGGCGAGGCCAGCCGGACGCAACAATTCGCCGTCGCCACTCCCCGTCTTTCCCCACTTCCGCAGGAAGTTGCCGCTGCTGTCAAACACGGAAATCGTGTTCCTCCAGTCATCCGAGACGTAGACATGGTCGTTGTCGTCGACGGCAACCCCGAAGGGCCAAGTGCACTTCCCGTCGCCTTCGCCGTATTCGCAAAAGTCGGCGATGTGTTCCTCTTCGCCGGGACCGCCAAGCTTCACTTTGTTGACGTGCATCCCGAAATTATTCTCGTTGCCCCGATTGGTGGCGTAGAGAATACCGTTCTTACCGAGACACATTGTCTGGACGTAATTGAAACCCGGCCCACGGGCAGCGTTACGCCCGACGGCATGGCTCCAATCGTAGACTCGCCCTTCCTGGACCGTTGTGAGCGGCATAGCGCTCCTCCTCTCTGATACGCCTACTTTCCTTACGCTCTGCTCTGCTCCGCTCCTCCTCCCCGCAGTCCGCACGGCGGGGAGGAGGACGAAGACCGACTACCCTGCGTCTAGTTCAGGAAGGCCGGCTGCTCATACGTGCCGTTGACGATCGGCGCCGGATTGAGCTTGAGCCACTTGTCGAGGATCGTCGAATAGACGCTGCGGAAGTCCATGTTCGGGTTGAGGTCGCCCTGAACCAGATGCTCGGGCTTCAGCGACGGCATTTCGCCGTAATGACCGCCCTTCACCTTCTCGCCGAGCACAAAGGCGACACCGCCGGCGCCGTGGTCGGTTCCGGAGCCGTTGTCGCGGACGCGGCGCCCGAACTCCGAGAACATCAGCAAGATCACGTTGTCGGCGTGGTCGTGCTCGCGAAGGTCCTTCATGAAGGCGTCGACACCCTCGGTCACTGCCGTCCACAGATTGCCGTGGCCGGGGTTCTGGCCGGCATGGGTATCGAAGGTGCTGTGATCGCAGTAGAAGATCCTGCTGCCCAGATCGGCCAGATGGGTCTGCGCGATACCCTTGAGCTTGCGGGCGATCGGCGTGTTGGGGTACTGCACCGTAGAAGAATACTTCTGCGGCGCCACCTTCAGGATGTCCTCGCCCTTCAAGGAATCGATGCCGGTGTCGGCCATGTAGTCCATGACCGCTCCGGTGCCGATCGCCGGTTTG
>WNFJ01350360.1_pt1 | contig 10972 bp, 9 predicted proteins | sample 5400461 | NCBI WGS metagenome assembly WNFJ01 (sample SAMN13153349, study PRJNA577476) | soil metagenome | isolation source: 115 cm saprolite on Douglas fir-dominated hillslope | place: USA:California | collected 2013-09-17 | reverse complement strand
TGCACCCGTAGCGCTGATATTGAGCGTTTTTGTGAGCTCAATGAAGTCGACACCAGATGTGTCGACGCCTCGAAGAAAGACGGGTACTTGCAGACGTATACGTGGCGAGCGACGGCGTTGTGAAGGATCCACACGCTCACCTTTCTTGTCAATTTGGATTTCCAAACTGTCCTCGTAGTACGTGCGAACTAGTACGACACTGCATATTCAATGCCAGGGAAATGGGAACGCGTGAATGCTTGTAAGTCGCTATTAAGATAGGACGTTAAGCAGCGATCAGAGGAATCCTACCGATACGATAGTCCACCAAGAGTTCTTTGTGGGTCAGGCTCTTTCCGCAAATGTGCAAATGGAACGCTTTTCCCATTGACAGGTGAGTAGCTGTTTGGGAGGATGACGGGCATTCGTAAAAGGAAAATATTTTCCCGTAGGCGCTGGGTCACTCTAAACCGTCATCATGACCGGAACAATCGCAAATGCCCCGCTAGCTGACTGGCGGGGCGCAACGGGGTTCTCGCGGGGGCTGGTCGCAGGGCTTCTCGACACCGTGGAAACTGAGCTGGTGGTCGCGGAGCGCGTAGGGCGCATCGTTTTGATGAACACGCGAGCGCGCAAGTCCATGGGAGTTCAAGTTGGTCAGAATCCGACAATCAATCTTTTTACTGATTTGTTACAGACCGACGCCCACCGAATTTTCCGGGAGATTGAAAGCGGAAAGCACGAGGTGCGGCTGGAAGTGGCGCGCGGAGGCGAGAAATTCTCCGCTACAGTGCAATGGATGCCGGAGCCAGACTGGGTCGTGGTGCAGTTCAGACGACACGAGGAGCCGCAAGAGGGGCCAGACTCGGCGAGGCAGATAATGGTACAGGAGCTTCTGCAAGAGCGCGAAATCACTTACCGCAATTTGCTTGCAGCGTACCTAAAATTGCAGGAAGTGAACCGGCAGAAAACGGTGTTTCTGGCTTCCGCCGCGCACGAATTGAAAACGCCGCTTGCGGTGATTAAAGGCTATTACGATTTGATGCTGGCGGGCTCGTTGGGAAAACTGTCGGACAAGCAGAGGGACATACTGGAAGAGTCGAAGGAAAGCTGCGAGCGGCTTGTCCGGCTAGTATCGATGTTCTTGAATTACTCGGCGCTGGAAAGCGGCAAGCTGGTGTTGCAGCTTCGCGAGAATGATTTACGTGACTGCTTAGATGAGGTGGCGAAGAGGTGGTCGGAGGCATTTCAGCGCAAGGGCGTGAAGCTGGAAGCATCTTTCGATCCGTCGATCCCAAACTTCCGATTTGACTATCAAAAAGTGCAGCAAGCTGCGGCGAACTTGTTGGACAACGCCTTGAAACACACACCGCCAGGGGCCATGGTGACCCTCCACGCAGGACCGCATTTTTGGGAACGGCGTGTGGCGGAAGTTGCGCCAATCGAGGAACGGAGGCGGTTTCGATTGCCGCGGCCGAATAGCGTGGAAGTTTCCGTGGCGGATAGCGGCCCGGGCATTCCCGCTGAACATCACCAGGAAATCTTCGAAGATTTCGTGCGAGTCGATCGTAATACGACGGGAATGGGTTTGGGGCTTGCAATTGCGAAGCGGCTAATCCAGGCACACCGCGGAAAAATATGGGTGGAAAGCGAGCCCGGGGGCGGAAGCAAGTTCACGTTTCTGCTGCCCATGGATCAGAGCTAATCGGCGCCGGCGGTGTTTAGAGTTTGGATGATGGGAATGAAGGAGAGTTCGATGGCCGTGAAGGAAAAGATTCTCGTAGTCGATGATGAGCCGAGCATTCGGAAGTACCTGCAAACACTGCTCGAGGTCGATGGCTTCGATGTGGAAACGGTGGGCTGCGGCAAAGAGGCGCTTGCCAAAGTAAACGCGGGAGAACGGCCGGACTTTATCATTCTGGACGTCCTGATGCCGGAGTTGAATGGGTTGGACACGCTGAAGGAATTGATGCAGCTCGACCGCAGCCTCAACGTGATCATGTTGAGCTGCTCGAACGAGGTTGGCACGGTTGTGGAGGCGATTCGTATCGGCGCGCACGACTACCTGACAAAACCGTTCGAGAAAAGCGAGCTGGACGCGGCAATGCTGAAGTCGCGGCAGAAGAACCGACTTACGCAGCAAAATCAGGCGCTGCGAGACTACTGCGATCAGGTGACGGAAGATTTGAGCTTCCTGGCGGCGAGTCCGCAGATGGTGCGAATCCGGCAGCAAATCTTGCAAATCGCGCCGGTGGACGTACCGGTATTCATCTGCGGCGAAAGCGGCGTGGGAAAAGAAGTAGTTTCGCGGATGATTCACTTGCGTTCGAAAAGACGGAATCAGCCGTTTGTGAAGGTGAACTGCGCGGCGCTGCCTGGCGAGTTGCTGGAGTCGGAGCTTTTCGGGTTTGAGCAAGGAGCGTTCACCGGGGCAGTCCGCGCCAAACCCGGGAAATTCGAATTGGCCAACAAGGGCACGATCTTCCTGGATGAAATTGCGGAGATGGGCACGCATCTGCAGGCAAAGCTCTTACACGTGCTGCAGGACCATCAATATTCGCGGCTCGGCGGGCGGCACATGATCGACACGGATGTGCGAGTGCTTGCAGCCACGAACGTTGATGTGCAAGAGGCGATGAAAACCGGGCGCTTTCGCGAGGATTTGTACTACCGGTTGAATGTGTTGTCGATTCTCGTTCCGCCACTGCGCGAAAGGACGGCGGAAATACCACTTTTGTTCCGGCACTTCCTTGAGAAATACAGCGAGAAGTTCGGGAAGCCATCGCCGGGGCCTTCGAAGCACTTGCTGGATGCGGCGGTGAATTATCCGTGGCCTGGGAACTTGCGCGAGCTTGAGAATTTCGTGAAGCGCTACGTCATTTTGGAGGATGACGAAGGCAGTTTGCGCGAACTGATTGAAATGTCCGCGGCGAGGCCGCGCACATCTCCGCGACAGGAGCCGGTCATTCCGCGCGAACAGGGACTGAAGGCTTTGGTGCGCGGATTAAAGGACGAGGCGGAGATGGAAGCAATCGCCGATGCCTTGGAGAAGACGCGGTGGTGCCGCAAGGACGCCGCGAAGATGCTGGGCATCAGTTATAAAGCGTTGCTTTACAAGATGCGGCAATTTAACCTGGACACGCCGAGAACGCGGCGGTCTGCGCCCGCAGCAGCGGCTGCAGTCGAAGAAACAGCGCCGGTTGGAGCCGTTCGGAACTCGTAAGAGTCAACCAGGACTGCGTCCCCAGGCGAAGCAGGGACCGTGACGCGTGTAGGTACCGGACCAATTTTCCCATAGCGCAAAACTTGTGATTCCGGTATGGTCACGCGATACGAATTAGCCTTGAGAGACGTGCTGAATGGCGAGATTGTTGAAAATCGCAAATTGAAGAAAGGGGCGCGGAGGATCACGTGTCTTCCGCGAGAGATCCGGGAGGATGGGGGCAATGACGGAACGGCGCATCGCACGACGTTATGATTTATCATTGCCCGTCATCATTCGTGTGCCGACGGAGCGCATTGCGGACAGCCAAAGAGGCAAGACGCGGGACGTTTCCACTCGCGGTGTTTACTTCGTTTTGGATCAGGACTTGGAAGCGGGTTCGGAACTGGACATTACTTTGACGCTTCCCGCGGAGATTACCCACGGTTCAGACGTTTTTGTGCGCGCCCTGGGGAGAATCGTCCGCGTTGAGAAACGCTTGGAAGATGGCAATACCCGCATGGGTGTGGCGGCGGTAATCGAGCGGTACGACATCATTCCCGGAGAAGACAAACACCCCTGATATCCTGAACTGGCGCCTCCGGCGTACTGAAATCTTTAGCAACTTTTCTAATTGCAGGCATCTTCCAGCAGGCCTACTGTGCAGGGACACGAGCCCGGAGGGTCGCGATCCGTGAAGGCGGAGCGACTTCTTCACGCTCATTAAGTCGCATTTGGCCGCTGACGCCGCGCTCGAAAATTCAACAGAACGCTATAGAGCAGGACCTTGAAGAGTTCGACTAGGACAGCAAGGGTGGTCTGAATCGGACTTAGTTGCTCACCAACTATGCCAGAGGGACCGGAGGAGGCCGCGATCAGCACAACATCGATATTGGGACTCAGCAACGAGCGGCAGCATATTTCCAAACGCCTCAGATGTGTACGGCTACTAACGATTAAGACAGAGCCGACTTCTGGATTTTCGTCGAGCCATCGCCGCAGTGTCTCCATTTCTGTCAGGGTGCCGATGCGCCCCGGTAGAACATGGTTCACTTGAACGTCGTAGCCTTGAAACAAGACAAAAAAGTGACGCTGCGGAGGAGGCACATCGGCCGCTAACCTCAAGAGGTCCAGTGGAACGGGCAAGGACAACTTGGAAAAACGCCTGATCTCAAATCGGGCGACGCTGAGCAAGATTCTTGGGCCAAGTTTTTGGCTGAACAGTTCCAGCGCGTAGTGTTTGCGATTCTCTCGCCCGGCGAGCACAAAAATCAAATCCGCTTTGCGTGGAGCCTCGGCTGGCGAGAGCCAATCTTCGAGCCACGGAAGTAGAGACCGAGATCGATCAAGAGTTCGCACAAAGTGATCAGCCCCGAATTCGCAGGGTAGATCATACGACATTTGCGACCTGCGAGAAGCTTCCGTCAACCGGCGTAGCCAAACAGTTTGGGGCGGAGCCGGGTGACATTTACCCCAGCCCTTCTCTTACTTTCATCTCCGAGTTGCTGCAGACCGTATAGGACGGTGCATCGTCATTCTTGGAAGTCCGCGTCGCTGCTTGTGACAAAAAATTGTTGCCGGACGGTCGAACGCAAAGACCAGGTAATTCGTTTTCTTCAAAGGGCAGGTTTTTTCCCTTTTCAGTTCTGCTTTGCTCGTACGAACCAAGGGTAAGCTTTGCCGCAAAAACGAAAATATGGAAGTTATGGGCATTTATCGTGATGATACATGCTAGGACTGGATGCCTGTTGTCAAGTTCTTGTCGAGTACTTTGGTTGGCTATGTGCATTCGAATGCGGATACCACGCAGTTGGTGGTTGACTTCCGGTGTCCGCAAAACTAACCAACATTGCGCGCAGGCCCGAGCCACCGGCGCTTCCGCCGGACCTTGTGATCTTCGGCTTTTCCGCGGAAATGCAACGAATCCGGCATCAGCTGGAAAAGGTGTGTACGGCTGACATCCCCATCCTGATCCAGGGTGAGGCTGGAACTGGGAAAGAGGTGCTGGCTCAGTGGATTCATTCGCGCTCTCCATGGCGTCCCGGTCCGTTCGTTAAGGTCAATTGCGCGGCTATTCCCGGTCCTTTGTTGGAGAGCGAGCTGTTCGGATACCAGAAAGGAGCGTTCACTGGGGCCGTGGCAGCGAAGCCAGGACGAGTAGAACTCGCCCAAGGAGGAACGCTTTTCTTGGACGAGATTTCCAATCTGGATCCGCTGCTCCAGGCAAAGCTCCTGCAGGTGCTGCAAGATGGGCGGTTCAGCCGAATCGGAGATGAGGAAGAGAGACGATTAGAGGCGCGCGTGATTTGCACGAGCAACCGCCGCATGGAAGAAGCCGTTGAATCGGGGGCATTCCGCCAGGACTTATATTACAGAATTAACGTCTTCCGCATAAACCTGCCGAGGCTTTCGGAGCGTCGCGAAGACATTCCGCAGATAGCTTCGTATCTGTTTGTAAAACTAAAACACCGCTACGAACGGGAAGCTCCTGGTCTGTCGCCCTGGATCCTACAAATGCTGCAAAGCCGCACTTGGAAGGGCAACGTGCGGGAGTTGGAGAACAGTATCGCGTCATATGTGCTGCTTGGACTAGAAGAGACCCTCGGAGAGGACGCGTTTCGGTGGCAGCATTCCACGACGTCTTTCAAGGTCCGGCCTGACGGTACAGTTCCGCTCAAGCGAATTGCGGAGACCGCCTGTCGAGAGCTTAACCGAGAGGTTATCCTTAAGGCTCTCCAAGCGAATCGATGGAATCGGCGTCGCGCGGCTGAGGAGCTGAAGATCAGCTACCGAGCTCTGCTGTACAAGATTCGGGATGCGGGCTTGGGAGAAAAGAGCAACCACGCAACCGTTGACAGCCCCTTCCGGGAAGGCCGCTAAGCTAGGCTCGCTGGCCGAGTGATGATAATTCCGCGGGCGGTGCTCCCAGCTAAAGATTCCAGCATCGCCCGTTTCGCGTTTGAACCCTTGTCTCCGGATACGGGTATCTAGCTGTCTGTGTCCTCAGGAGAGTAAAGTATTGTGGGAAACGTCAGAAGAAGACAAATTGAGCACCGGCGGCCACACGATTGAGAAATATATCCCCATGCTCGACTTGCGGGCGCAGTACGCTTCCATCCGGGAAGAGATCCGCTCGGCCGTAGATGTTAACTATCCAGAGAACAAATGGAACATATCGCTGCAGCGATTCAGCGCGGCTCGATTAGCTAGTTTCAAAGACGCTGTCGAGAATCTGCATAGAGGATGGCCATTTGTGCGCTGTCTCCATTTGCTGGCGCGCGGCGTTGGAGATATCCCTTCGTAATTGAGGGTTCTGCAAAAGCTTGAGCACAGCTTCGGCGAACGCTTTAGAACCTTCGGCCACCAGGAGATGTTTATCTGGCTCAGCCTGTACGCCCTTTGCCGCCTGCGGCGTGGCCACGACGGGAATACCCATAGCCATAAACTGTAATATCTTATTCTGAGTGCCGCGCGCAATCCTCAGCGGAGCTACTGCTACTGCTGCATCTGCAAGATACGGCCTCACGTCGGGAACATGGCCTGTAACTGAAACTCGTGGGAGTTGGGCTAGCTTCCGGACGGCTCTGGTGGGATTAGAGCCGACGATACGCAACTCGGCTTGGGCCACTTTCCGGCAAATAATCGGAAAGATCTCCTCCGCAAAATACGTCACTCCATCCACGTTAGGAAAATAATCCATGCGGCCAAGAAAGACGATCACGTAGGAGTTTGCAGGCTCTTCCTCGCGCGTTTGGAAATACTCTCCATCCACGCCGTTTGGGACCACCCTGCAATCGACGGGAATACCGAGTGTTTTGAATTCATCCAGTTCCCTGCGGGTTGTCACGGTGCAGCGGTCGAACCGCCGTGCTACTTCGGATTCGTATCGGCGAAGCTTCGTGGCTTCCAGCCTGTAGCCTAACGAGAGAGGTGGCCTGCGGTAGTGCGCGTAGTCGAACCACTTGCCGGAGTCCAAATCGCCGAAATCGAGAATTCGAATCGCAGCGGGCAAGTCGAGAACATATTGAGCCGCAAACGCGCAGTGTACAAAGATAACGTCAAAAGAAGTCGAGCGAAATGCCTGATGTACCTTCTTCAGAAGTCGCGGAGATCGGAAGTAAGAAACGGATGAAGGATTCGAAGACGCGAGAGCGCGCACGGCTTGCATCCACCGCACTTCGTGGGGCAAGACTTCTGCCAGTATTTCCGAACAATAGTCCTTCAAACCTTTGCCCTCGCGAAGTTCTTGCTCCGTGTGCGCCAAGCTCGCCACAACGACAGAGTGCTTCCGACTGAGATGTTCAATCATGTGAAACGGGCGGATCTTGCCGCCGCGGTTCGGCGGGAAAGGAAAGCGGTGGCAGGCGAAGAGAATCCTCATCCCTGGTGTGAGTGTGCCACTAAGGGTTCCGGGGACGACTGCCAGTCGTTTCGATCGAGGAAGATGCGGCACCACAGTTCGAGGTTGATTAACGCCAGCAGGTGATCGGTGTGGTCGTTGCGCTGAGCTCTATGGCTTTCAATAATACCGTGCACAGCGCCCCAATCGAAGAAGCCCCGCTTGCGGACCTGAGTTTCTGACAGCGTTTCCTGCATTAAGGGTTCCAGGTCTCCGCGCAACCAAGAGCCTACTGGCGCTCCGAAGCCGCGCTTTTTTCGATGCAAGATTTCTGAGGGCAGCCAAGGTTGAACGGCTTTTTTGAGCAGGTACTTCATAGAAAGGCCGCGGACCTTAAAGTCAGAAGGAATACGAGCGGTCAACTCGACCAGCTCCTGGTCAATAAAAGGTGCTCGGCATTCAATTGAGGCGGCCATGCTCATTTTATCCGTCAAGAGGAGGAGATCATCGGCTAACGAAGTTTTGATATCAACGTATATAAGCTGGTTCAAACTGTCGGCATTCCGGCATCGGCCGAAGTACTCTTCCAAGATCTTTGAGGCAGGCGCGCACTCGTTGTGGCCGTTGTGTCGAAAAAGCAGCGCACGAAGCTCCGGTGAGAATACACCTACATAACTGGCGTAACGCGGAACAGAGTCCATACCGGCCGATTTAACAAATGCACTCGCGTAACGGATGTTGTTCTTCCAGGCTGAATTCCGGTCTTGTGGCAATCGAGCAAACAGCGCAGGCAGCCAGTTACGACGAACTACCTCAGGTAAAATGTTGAAATAACGCCGCAGACCATCACCCAGGTAGCGGCGATAGCCGCCGAACAACTCATCACCACCTACGCCAGAGAGGATCACAGTCACACTCTCCCGGGCCAAACGCGAAACCAGATAGGTTGTTAGCAGCGCCGAGTCAGCCAGCGGCTCATCCATGTGCCAGATCAGCTTGGGGAGTAGTTCGCTTACTGCGGGACGAACAATAATCTCGTGGTGGTCCGTCCCGAAGGTTTTGGCGACGACCCCGGCAAAAGGCAGCTCGTTATAATACTTGTCTTCGCCTTCAAATCCGATGGAATAGGTTTTGACCGGCCGGTCTGTCAGCTGGGCCATAGCCGCAACTACTGTGCTGGAGTCGATTCCTCCGCTCAAAAATGCACCTAGCGGAACGTCGCTAATGAGGCGCAGGCGCACGGACTCCAGAAGTTTCTCGCGAACTAGCTCGACCCATTCCTGCTCCGAACGCATTTCTACCTGATCGAACCGAACGTCCCAATACTCCCGGTCTTCGACGCGGCCCTTTTCAATTACCAGCATGTGTCCCGGGAGCACCTTCTCGATGCCCTCAAACAGAGTGTGAGGTGCAGGCACATATCCGAGAGCAAGGTATTCAGGCAGCGCCTCGTGATTCACACGCCGCGGAACGTCCTCGGCGTTCAGGATGGACTTGATTTCAGAAGCGAACAAAACACGGTGGGGTTCCCGGCGCACGTACAAAGGCTTTTTGCCTAGCCTGTCGCGCGCCAACACCAGCCGCGAGCGCGTGGCATCCCATAAGGCTAATGCAAACATCCCACGCAGGCGCTTGACGAAATCCAATCCCTCCTGCTCGTACAGGTGGACAAGCACCTCTGTGTCGGAGTGGGTCCGCAGGACGTGGCCATTTTTCTCCAAACCCGCGGTCAATTCTTGGAAATTATAAATTTCGCCGTTGTTGATCACCCAGACGGTTTCGTCCTCGTTCGAAATGGGCTGATGACCCCCGCCCAGATCGATGATGCTGAGCCGCCGCATTCCCAACGCCACACCGCGGCCAAGATAGTGGCCTTCATCGTCTGGGCCACGATGCACCACAACTTGGCCCATTCGCGAAAGCGACCCTGGCTCAGGCACGCCGAGCTGTTTCAGGTCAACAAATCCGTAGATTCCGCACATTTGGGTTTACCTACTAAGTTCAACCGTTTGCCGTGAGAATCCTGTTTTTCGCGCTATTCAATACTGCGAAGAGGGCATTTTACTCCATTGAAGATGTTTCCTGTGCACTGACAGCCTCCGATAGGCACTTCGCGAGTTCTTCCGTTTGACTCCTTCGACTATAGCGCCGAGCCTTTCCGGCGTCTGGTAGGGAATGTACCTGTTGTTGCACAGAGCGCACGAAAGCCGGCACCGTCCGATAAATCGCGTCTTCGTCCGCGAGGTCCACGATTGTGGCACCCCCGTTTTCTCTCAGAAGAGCTGCGGTGTCCCCGGTTTCGCTGGTAAGCGCGAGGATCGGTTTGCCCAGTCTCAGATATTCATAGGTTTTGGCAGGAATCTGATGATCACAACAGGCGCCCTGAAACAAAAGCAGCCCATCGGCGTTTGCTGCCTCTCGCAGAGCCTGACGATATGGAAGGGGCGGCAAAATCTCGACCAGTGTCTCAATTCTCTCTTTGCGAATGAACTTCGCATAGATGTCCTCGGAGCCGGGAGCGCGAAGACAGATTCTCAGCGACGCTGAGTTCACGAGACCATCGCTCTTCAACCTACTCATCGCTTTGAAGAAGGGCAGAGGGTCCCGCTCTTCTGGATACAGCAGGCCGAGGTGCAGCAAGCGGGTCGGCCGGTCAACATGATTCGTTCGAGAAGGTGCGGAAACGAGATCCTTGAAGTCCTCTTCATCATAGCCATTCGGAATCAACATGCACTTCTCGGGACTTAGTTTAGGGTAGCGATTTAAGTACATCCGGACAGCGGAACTAGCAGTGAACACGAGGCGCGAACTGTGCTTTACTGCTTGGCTTTCGATCCATCTCCAGATCCGACGTGTGAAGGCATCATTAGGATAGTTATCCTCGGTCATACTGTCGCGGAAGTCTACAACCCACGGTTTTCCTGTGAGCCGGTGCAGGAACAGCCCAATGAGAACCGTCGTAGCGATCGGAAAAGTTGTAAGAATGACGTCAATGCGATATTTCCGAATTGCAATGAGGTCTGGGAGGGCAAGCCATAGCGGATAACGACCGCCAAAGGAAAGATGTTTTCTAATGTCCAAACCAAAAGCTCTCAGGACTGGAACGTTGACTGGAATTTGGCCGAGTTGGGAGGGATCGATCCGCTCATAGGCCTTGCTCTGAACCGTCAGCACGACAGGCTGCCAGCCGAATTCGCTGAGATGACGGCAAAACTTGAGTGTTCGCAGAAAACCACTTCCGCCGCCAAATGGCGGGAAATGAAAAGCAATAATAAGAACCTTCTTCAATTTTAGGCAGGCCCTCGCGAACTCCACCTAATGCGCCGCTGTGCTACTGTACTGATCATCTAAGTAGTCCGCGTAATCGCCGGCGCGCCGCAGGATCTGATCGCAGCCATTGCCCACCCAAACCTCCGGCGGCGTCGGGTGGCTAAGAAAGCCCAAGGGACTGG
>WNFJ01259265.1_pt3 | contig 10972 bp, 9 predicted proteins | sample 5400461 | NCBI WGS metagenome assembly WNFJ01 (sample SAMN13153349, study PRJNA577476) | soil metagenome | isolation source: 115 cm saprolite on Douglas fir-dominated hillslope | place: USA:California | collected 2013-09-17 | reverse complement strand
CTCGCTACCGCGGTCGCGGCGATTGACACGCTGGGTCCGGCCGCCAGGTTCACGACCTCGGTCAGGCTCACTGCCAGCGGGCAGGGCATCGTATTGGTCGGCGGCGGCGACCCGGCGCTCGCCGCTGGCCGGTACCCGGCATCCTTCTACCCGCAGCCGCAGACGCTGTACTCGCTGGCGATCCAGACCGCGCGGGCGCTGCGGGCCAAGAGGATCAGCTCGGTCCGGCTGAGCTACAACAGCAGCCTGTTCAGCGGGCCGACGCTCGCGCTGGGTTGGCCGGTGTTCGGCGCCCCCGACAACTACATCTCGTCGGGCAATGTCGCGCCGATCACCGGGCTGGAGGTCGACCAGGGCAGGCTGACTCGATCGGGTCGGCCGGAGGACGCCGACGATCCGTTGAACTTGCTGCCGCGGTCGATGCGACCAGGACTTGACGCGGCTATCGCGTTCGCTAGGTTCCTGCGCAAGGACGGGATTACCGTGGGGAACACTCCCTCTGTCGCGGGACCCGGTCGGCTCGGTGGACAGGGAGCCGTCATCGCCTCGGTTCGCTCGCCGACGTTGAGCCAGTTGGTGCACTGGATGCTGATGGAGAGCAATAACGTGATCGCGGAGACACTCGCCCGGCAGGTAGCGATCGCAACTGGTCGGCCCGCCACATTCGCCGGTGCGGGGCACGCCGTGATGGCCGTGGATGCCAAACTCGGCGTCCACGGTATCCACCTCTACGNNNGCTGGTCGAACTGGCGATCGGCCAAAGATTGCCAGCCCTGCGGTCGGTCGTCACCGGCCTGCCGGTCGCCGGGTTCTCAGGAACGCTCGCCCCGACTAGTTTCTTCGGTCCATTTGGGTCCTTCGCCCTCGGCACGGTCAGGGCGAAGACCGGCAACCTGACTGGGGTAGCGACGCTAGCGGGACTCGCGTACGCACGAGACGGCGACCTGCTTGTCTTCGCCTTCATGGGCAACGGAATCGGCAAGAAGCTGGGGCTGCAACCTGAGGCCACGCTCAGCCAACTGGCGACCGATCTTGCCGGGTGCGGCTGCCGCTGACATGACAGGCGCACTCAGGGGTCTTCCCCCTGGGAGATATCTCGCGGGCCGGCCACGTACGGTGTAGGGGTGAGCAGCTCGAAGATGATCGACTGGAATGTGGCCGAGTCCACAGCCACCCGCTGGGTGCGGCCTGGGCCGCAGGTCACCCTCGCCGAAGCGCGCAAGATAGTCACTGAACTGCGCGCCCAGGCAGCCGCCGTGGCCGAGCCGGTGCGCGAGGTGACCGGATTGCCAGGTGACGACGATGGCGGCAAGGTCGCGATCGTCGACCGTCCCGGCTGGATCAAGGCGAACATCAGCGGCTTCCAGGTGGTGCCCGATCCGCTGGTCGAGCACATGCAAGAGATCGGGGCGGTCCCGATCGGAGGTTCGGTGTTGACGGCCGTCGGCTCCAGGGTCACCGGCATGCAGGCAGGGTTGATCCTGTCTTACCTCGCCAGCCGGGTGCTCGGTCAGTATGAGCTGTTCTTGCCACCCGATCCCGACCTGCCCGTCGCCGACGCGCCGCCCGGCCGGCTCACGCTGGTCGCACCGAACATCTTGATGGTCGAACGCGAGCTCGGCGTCGACCCGAGCGATTTCCGGCGGTGGGTGTGCCTGCACGAGGAGACCCACCGCACCCAGTTCACCTCGGTGCCCTGGCTCCGGCCCTACGTGCAGCAGCAGATGACCGACTTCCTGCTCGCCTCCGACCTCGATCCCGCGTCGATCCTCAGTCGGCTCCGGGCGGCGGCCGACGCGGTATCGGGCGCGGTGCGCGGCGGTGACGGCGAGAGTTTGATCGAGGCGATACAGAGCCAGCGTCAGCGGGAGATACTCGACCGGCTGACCGCGGTGATGACCTTGGTCGAGGGGCACGGCGACTACGTGATGGACGCGGTCGGGCCGAGCGTCGTTCCGAGCGTGGAGCAGATCAGGACCAAGTTCAATGCCAGGCGATCCTCGGGCAACCGAATCGAGCAGGTCATCAGGAGGATTCTTGGCATTGACCTCAAGATGCGGCAGTACCAGCAAGGCTCGGCGTTCGTGCGTGCGGTCGTAGACGCCGCTGGAATGCAGTCCTTTAACCTAGTCTGGACCTCGCCGGAGACGTTGCCGAGCAAGGAAGAGATTGCCGACCCGACGACCTGGCTCGAGCGCGTAGACCGCACACCGCGCGCGGCGAGCTGACCGGTCGCGGTCGCCGTCCGGCGTCAGCGCATTCACCGGCCGGAGGCATTCAGTCGCGATGGGAACTCGGCCGCACCCCGCCGTCGCGGCCGTCAGGCTCGCGGTCCGGCGCGCGCTATCGTCGCTCCCCCAGGCCAGCACCGCGGGGGGTCGCGGGGGGTCGTCCCCCCAGGCCAGCACCGCGGGGGGTCGCGGGGAGGCGGCGCTCGTCCTAGTCGCTTGCTCAGGCGGCCCCGACTCCCTCGCGCTCGCGGCGGCGGTCGCGTTCGAGGCACCCAAGCTGGGCCTTCGAGCCGGCGCTATTACCGTGGATCGCGATCAGGCGCGGCGGGTCGAAGCCAGGCTGTGCCAGCTCGGTCTCGACCCGGTGCACCTGGTCGCTGTCGCCGTGACCAATCGGGAAAGCGGCCCCGACTATCCCGGACCGGAGGCAGCCGCCAGGCGCGCCCGGTACGCGGCATTCCATGCGGTGCGGGTGCAGACAGGCGCCGTGGCGATTCTGCTCGGCCACACCATGGACGATCAGGCTGAGACGGTACTGCTTGGGCTTGCGCGCGGGTCCGGTGCCAGGTCCATAGCAGGCATGGCGCCCGTTACGGGTAGCTACCTGCGGCCGCTGCTTGGCTTGCGGCGCGCTCAGACCATTGCCGCGTGCGCCGCGCTTGACCTGGTGCCTTGGCAGGACCCGCAGAACAGCGATGTCGCGTTCGCGCGGATCCGGGTTCGGACGCGAATCCTGCCTGTCATGGAAGAGCTGATCGGGCCTGGAGTCACCGAGTCGCTGGCTCGTACTGCCGACCAGCTCAGGGCCGACGCCGACGCGCTCGATGAGCTCACCGCGTCGGTCGCCGAGCCGCTGCTCAGTGGCCCGTCGTTCGGATCGCCGACCAGCCCGCGGCCGTCAGGACCAGGCTGCTCAAGCGGGCCGCGGTAGCCGCCGGTGTTCCGGCCGGTTCGCTCACAGCCGCTCACATCGCCGACCTCGACGCGCTCGTGAGCGACTGGCACGGGCAGCGATGGCTAGATTTGCCGGGCGGCGTCAGGTGCGCACGACGGTATGGCAGGCTGCATTTCACCGTGCAAGATCTCACCGGGCAAGGCGGAACGGAGGCTAGGTGGACGCCAGCGACGTGAGCGAGGATCTGCATGACGTGCTGATCACCGCCGAACAGTTGCAGTCGCGGGTCGCTGAACTCGCCGCTGCGATCGACGCCGATTACGCTGGCCGCGAACTGCTGCTCGTCGGCGTGCTCAAAGGGGCGGTCATGGTGATGGCCGATCTTGCCCGCGCCATGCACCTGCCGGTGAGCATGGACTGGATGGCGATCTCCTCGTACGGGTCGGCGACCACGTCCTCGGGCGTCGTCAGGATACTCAAGGACCTCGACACCGACATCACCGGCAAGCACGTGCTCGTGGTCGAAGACATCGTCGATTCCGGCCTTACCCTGTCCTACCTGGTACATAACCTGAGGTCGCGCGAGCCGGCCTCGGTCGCCGTCTGCGTGCTGCTACGCAAGAGGGCGGCGGCCCAGATGCCGATCGAGGTGGCCTACACGGGGTTTGAAATCGACGACGAGTTCGTGATCGGCTACGGCCTGGACTACGCCGAGCGCTACCGGAACCTTCCCTTCATCGGCACGCTGGCTCCGCACCTGTACAAGTGCTGACGGTCGCGGGCCGGGGTCGCGGCCGACGTCCGCCAGGCCCGACGCGGCGGGGGGAACACATCGGAAGTTGAATCGCGTTTACTTGGGTAAGAGGCGGAAGATAGGGCACGCGGCTTCCTGAAGTGCCGCCCACGTGTCAGTGCAAGCCGTCGCGGTGTACCGTCGATATTCCTCGCGTCGTGCGCGGGATAGAGGGAATACCGCGCATGGAAGGCTCGGACGAACTGCGCTCCTGCCGGTAGGCGGCGGGACACGAGGCTCGGCAGGAGGTACCGGCCCGGCTTGGCTGGAGCCGTTAACCGATGGATCTAAAGCGCATTTTCCGCGGCTGGATGCTCGCCATCCTGCTCGTCTTCGTGCTGCTCATTGTGGTGCTCAAGTTCACGGGCTCGAGCCAGTACCAGAAGGCGAACACCTCTGAAGTCGTCAAGCTGGTCGAGACGGGCCAGGTCAAGTCGGCGATACTGAACGACCCCACGCAGGTGATCCAGGTCACCAAGAAGAATGGCACTCAGCTTGAGGCGGCGTGGGTCGGCAACCAGGGCAACGAGCTGGCCAAGAAGCTCCAGGCCGAAGCCAACGCCGGCAAGCTCCCCGGTGGCTATAACGTGCTCAACCCGCAGGGCAACTCGCTGCTGAGCGTGCTGCTCGGGTGGCTGCCGTTCATCATCATCTTCTTGCTCTTCTTCGTCTTCATGAACCAGATGCAAGGCGGCGGCTCGCGGGTGATGAACTTCGGCAAGTCCCGGGCCAAGCTGATCACTAAGGACACGCCGAAGACTACGTTTGCCGACGTAGCGGGCGCGGACGAGGCGATCGAGGAGCTTGAGGAGATCAAGGAGTTCCTGCAGACCCCGGCCAAGTTCCAGGCGATTGGCGCCAAGATCCCCAAGGGCGTACTGCTCTACGGTCCGCCCGGTACCGGCAAGACGCTGCTGGCCAGGGCGGTCGCCGGCGAGGCGGGCGTGCCGTTCTACTCGATCTCGGGTTCTCGCGACCTGTTCGAGCAGGCCAAGGCCAACGCCCCGGCGATCGTGTTCGTGGACGCAATCGACGCCGTTGGTCGGCACCGCGGCGCCGGCTTCGGCGGCGGCCACGACGAGCGTGAGCAGACGCTGAATCAGTTGCTCGTGGAACTCGACGGCTTCGACACCAAGGGCGGCGTGATCGTGATCGCCGCTACCAACCGGCCTGACATCCTCGACCCGGCTCTGCTGCGGCCGGGCCGGTTCGACCGCCAGATCGTGGTGGCACAGCCCGACCTGGCTGGACGCAAAGGCATCCTGCGCGTGCACGCTCGCGGCAAGCCGTTCGCGTCCGACGTCGACCTGGACCTGATCGCCCGCAGGACTCCCGGGTTCACCGGCGCCGACCTGGCCAACGTGATCAACGAAGGTGCGCTACTCACTGCCCGGGGCAACCAGACGCAAGTCTCGATGGGTCATCTCGAAGAGGCCATCGACCGAGTGACCGCTGGCCCGAAGCGCAAGAGCGTGCTGTTGTCGGAGAAGGAGCGAAAGATCATCGCCTACCACGAGGGCGGCCACGCTCTCGTCGGTCACGCGATGCCGAACGCCGATCCCGTGCATAAGATCACGATCATCCCGCGGGGCCGGGCCCTCGGCTACACCGCGTCCGCCCCGTCCGAGGACAAGTTCCTGGTGAGCCGGGCCGAGATGATGGACCAGCTCGCGATGCTGCTAGGCGGGCGGGCCGCCGAGGAACTCGTCTTCCACGAGCCGACCACGGGCGCCGCGAACGACATCGAGAAGGCGTCGGCGATCGCCCGCGGCATGGTAACCGAGTTCGGTATGAGCGAGCGGCTCGGTGCGCGCAAGTTCGGCACCGGCGACGGAGAGCCGTTCCTCGGCCGCGAGATGTCGCACGCCAGGGACTACTCGGAGGAGATCGCTTCGGCGATCGACGACGAGGTCAGGCGGCTGATCGAATCGGCCCACGACGAAGCCTGGACCGTGCTCGTCCAGTACCGCGACGTTCTCGACACGCTCGTGCTGCAGCTTATCGAGCACGAGACGCTGTCACGGGCCCAGGTACTCGAGATCTTCTCGTCGGTCCAGAAGCGGCCATCGCGCGGTTCTTACACCGGGTACGGCAAGCGGATGCCGTCGGATCGGCCACCGGTGCTCACCCCGAAGGAGTTGGCGCTCACGGCGGCGTCCGACGCCAAAGAGCTGTCCCGAGGTGGCAATGGGCAAGCTCCTGGTTTGCACCAGGGCTACTCCGACTCGGTGCCGACTGGACCGATGACCAACCCATTCGGGCTTGACCCCTTCGGTCCCGACCAGGGCGGTCAGGGCGATGACGGTTCGCACGGCCATCGGAGTTGAACGAGCCAGTCGATCTTGAGCGCATCGAGCGAGCGGTACTCGAGATCCTGCTCGCGATCGGTGAGAATCCGGAACGAGATGGGATCAAGGAGACGCCGCGACGAGTAGCTCGCGCGCTCGCTGAACAGTTCTCGGGGATCGGCCAATCACCCGCCGATGTCCTCACCACGGTGTTCGACGCCGAACATGACGAGATGGTGCTTGTTCGTGACATCGAAATGTTTTCCACGTGTGAGCACCATCTGACACCATTCTTCGGACACGCGCATTTGGGGTATATACCGAACGAGAAAGGGCAGATTACTGGCTTGTCCAAGCTTGCGCGGCTGGTGGACGTGTACGCCAAGCGCCCGCAGGTGCAGGAGAGGATGACGAGCCAGATCGCCGACTCGCTGATGGAGGTACTCGAGCCGAGAGGCGTTATCGTGGTGGTCGAGGCGGAGCACCTGTGCATGGCGATGCGCGGAGTGCGCAAGCCCGGCGCCAAAACGGTAACGTCAGCTGTCCGTGGCTGCTTTCGCAGTTCGGATAGCACAAGAGCAGAGGCCATGAGCCTGCTGATGGCCCGCCACTAGCCCAGGGCGGCATTTGCTCACGACGCCGTCCTTTTTATGACTACGCTGAGCCACGTGAGCCGGGCCAGCACCAATGTGTCGGAGATGACGGACCTAATCGGGCCAGGACCGGAAGAGCCCAGATCCGGAACCGAGCAGAGGCCCAAGGGGCCGACTGCTGCTGTGTCGTCCCCCGGACGCGCCGACCCGAACCGCCCGATCGATCCGCGCCAGCGCAAGCGGTGGGTGCCGCGACTGGCCGGGTGGATCGTCCTCGTTGTCGGCGTCTGCTTCATCACGGCTGGCGTTAATGCCGACCTTTACCAGCGGATTCACCACATTCATAGCCGTCTGCACAAGGTGGTTGTGACCACGCCAGGTGCGCTGACGCTGACGCTGACGCTGACTAGGACCGCGCTCATCGTGGTCGGCCTGCTGCTGTTGATGCTCTGTCACGGCCTGCTCCGCCGCAAGCACAGATCCTGGCAGGCGGTCATGATGCTGCTGATCATCGCGGCTGGTCTGAACCTCATCCGGTTGCGGCATCTGGCGGTCACATACGGTCTGGGCGCCGGGATGCTGGTTGGGTTCGCCCTGACGGCCGCCCTGCTTGGGCTCGGCTTGTACTACCGGCGCGAGTTCTACGCTCTAGGTGACCCGCGCACGCGCTGGCGAGCGCTCGGCGTATTCGTGTGGATCTTGGGCGCGGACTTGGCCATCGGCCTAGCGTATTTCGCCTTTCGGGGCCTGATCAAGCCTTATACCTTTCCGCAGCGAGTAAGCGCGGTGCTCTACGGCATGATCGGAGCGGGTCACCCTGTGTATTTCGTGCAGGACATTCGCGGCGACTTCTTCCAGGTGCTCACCGGAGCGCTCGGGCTCATCACGGTCGCGATGACGGTGTACCTGTTCCTGCGGCCGGCTAAGCCGCAGGGTCGGCTAGGGGCGAAGGATGCCGAGCGGATCAGGGCGCTGCTCGACCGGTACGGCCATGCGGACTCACTTGGCTACTTCGCGTTGCGCAACGACAAGAGCGTGATCTGGTCCCCGTCCGGGAAGTCCTGCATCTGCTACCGGGTGCAGTCGGGAGTAATGCTGGCCAGTGGTGATCCGCTCGGCGATCCCGAGGCCTGGTCAGGTGCCATCAAGGCGTTCCTCGAACTGGCCGCCAGCCACGCCTGGGCGCCCGCGGTCCTCGGCTGTAGCGAACTAGGCGCCGAGACCTGGTGCCGAACCGATGGCCTGACCGCGCTCGAGCTGGGCGACGAGGCGGTCGTCCGGGTGGCGGACTTCTCGCTCCAGGGCCGGTCGATGCGCAACGTGCGACAGATGGTCACCAGAGTCTGTCGGGCCGGCTATGTCGCCGAGATCAAGCGGGTCGGGGACGTGCCCCCGGATGAGCTGGCGAAGATCATCAGGCAGGCCGACTCCTGGCGCGGCACCCCGACCGAGCGCGGGTTCTCGATGGCGCTCGGCCGGATCGGCGGCCCGGGTGACGAGTGCTGCATGATCGCTACCGCGACCCAAGCCGGCGTGCTCAAGGCGCTCTTGCACTTTGTGCCTTGGGGCAGCGATGGCCTCTCGCTCGACCTGATGCGCCGGGACAGGTCGGCCCAGCCGGGTCTGAACGACTTCATGATCGTGGAGACCATCAAGGCCGCACAGGATCTAGGGGTCAAACAGATCTCGCTGAACTTCGCGGCGTTCCGAGCCGCGCTCGAGCGGGGCGAGCGCATCGGCGCTGGCCCGATCACCCGAGCGTGGCGGCGGTTCCTGCTCTTCCTTTCGCGTTGGTTCCAGATCGAATCGCTGTACAAGTTCAACGCGAAGTTCGCACCGCAATGGGTGCCGCGGTTCATGGTCTTCACCGGCCCCCGCGACGCGATCAGGGTGGGCCTGGCCGCGCTCGAAGCCGAAGCCCTCCTGGTCTGGCCCACGATCGAGGTGCGCAGGGTTCGCCGAATGCTACGCCGTGCCGTGCGCGCGGCCTGACGGCGACTTACCACTGGTTACCGGGTCTTCGAAGTTAACCGGGATGCCGTGACCGTTTGATTACCTTCAGCAAAGGGGAGCGCTGCCGTTCGGTCTGGCTGCCGTCGCGGATGTGGTGTCCTGGCGGCGTGCCGCCGTGATCTGGGAGCCCGCGGCTCTTGCGGTCTTGGGCATGGCCGGGTGCGCGAGTATGTGCTGGCCTGGCCCCGTGACGTGCGCCGGGGCGGCGACGCGGTGCCCGCGCGGACCAGATGGCGGTGGCGCCCGGTCCGGTGGCGCGCCTGGGGGATCTGGTGCGGCCGGCACGACGACATTCCCGGACTGCTCACCCTCGCCCGGATCGTGACCCGGCGGGAATCCGACCTGGTGACCCCCGTTCTCGCAGGTGCCAGCAATGCCAGGAGCGAAGCGCTGAACCGGATCGCCAGGCTCGGGGCTAGACAGGCCTGCGGGTTCCATAACCCGGCAGACCAGCGGCGCAGGGTCAAGATCGCCTGCACCCGCGGCACGCGGCGGCCACCCCGCGGGTACAGCAGCGCCGGCGCTCCGCTGCTGTCAACCGAGCCACCTCGACAGCACCGTTGGCGCTTTCCTGCTGCTGTTCGCTGGGTTGCGGAAGGAGTATGCCTGGCGGGCTTCAATCTCGGCGAGTTCCTTGCCGATCCACGCGGCGGCGGCCCGCGGCCCGTGCCGGCCCGCGGCCAGGGGTGCCCGCGATCTTGGTGAACTGGTCCTGGGCCAGGTTCTCCTGGTTACGGCCGGGCAGCCTTTTGATCCCGTACTCGGGGTCCCCGGCACGGCCGCAGCGCCCGTGCTTCTCCCCGGGTGACCCTGCGCCGGACGTCGCCGGTCATCTTCACAGCGAGCTGCACGACATGGAACAGGTCCGCCACGAGCACCGCGGCGGGCAGCATCCGGCGGACCGCCGAGGCGCAGATGGAGCACATGCCGATGGCCGCCACCTGGACGTGATCCCGCCACGCCGGAGGCTGCCGGGCCAGCCAGTACGCGGCGTCATCAGCCGTGCGGCCCTGGACCTGGCCCAGCAGCCCATGGTTCCCGGACAGGTCAAACAAGACAGGTGTGCCAGCGGTCCGCCAACAACTGGTACTCGCCGGTCCGCTCATCGGCCCGCCAGCGCGGCCGGCCCCGGCGGTGCCCGTCGATCCGCAGGTGCGCCACCAGCCCCGGCGGCTCATCCCGTCACCGCCAGCAGCACGAACCACCAAACGGCGGCATCACCCAACGTAATCAGACGGCCACGGCATCCCGGCTAACTTCGAAGAGCCTGGTTACCTTTATTACAAAGCCGCATATGGGACTGTGGAGCAACGGAAACCCGTGGTAAGCGGGCGATGTAGAGTTCTGGGATGGGTGAGCGGCTGCCTGGCCTGCCTGCGGCGGACAGGTGCCTGGTGATGGGCGTGGTGAACGTCACGCCGGATTCCTTCTCCGACGGCGGCCGGTGGTTCGGTGCGAAGGACGCGATACAACATGGTTTGGAGCTAGTCGCCAGCGGAGCCGACATCATCGACGTCGGCGGCGAGTCAACCAGGCCAGGAGCGCCGAGGATCACCCAAGCCGAGGAGTTGCGCCGGATCGAGCCGGTCGTGGCGGAGTTGGCGCGGTGCGGTGCCGTGGTCAGCATCGACACCACGCGGGCGCCGGTAGCCGAGGTCGCGCTCAACGTCGGCGCGAAGCTCGTCAACGACGTCAGCGGCGGGCTAGCTGACCCGGATATGGCCGCCCTCATCGCGAGGGCGCAGGTGCCATACGTGGTCGTGCATTGGCGCGGGCGGAGCGCGGACATGCAGAGCCGGGCGGTCTATGCCGACGTGGTCGGCGAAGTGGTGGCTGAGCTAACCGGCCAAGTCGAAGCGCTGATGGCGGCTGGCGTCGATCCGGCGCTGTTGATTGTCGATCCCGGTCTTGGCTTCGCCAAGTTGCCGGCGCACAACTGGACGCTTCTGGCCAGGTTGCGTCAGCTCGCCTCGCTACCTTGTCCTGGTGCGCCGTTCCCGCTGCTGGTCGGAGCCTCGAGGAAACGATTCATCGGGCGCCTGCTCGCCTGCCCAGCACCGGATCAAACGAGGCCCTTCGATCAGTGCGACGACGCCACGATCGCACTCACCGCCCTGGCTGCGGCGGCGGGGGCCTGGTGCGTTCGCGTGCACGCGGTA
>WNFJ01054189.1_pt2 | contig 10973 bp, 9 predicted proteins | sample 5400461 | NCBI WGS metagenome assembly WNFJ01 (sample SAMN13153349, study PRJNA577476) | soil metagenome | isolation source: 115 cm saprolite on Douglas fir-dominated hillslope | place: USA:California | collected 2013-09-17 | reverse complement strand
GGAAGTCTCGTGGCCGCGCGGCAGGCGTCGCAAACCCTTCCGATTGTGGCCCTCGACCTCGAATCCGATCCGATTGCTTCCGGAATTGCGCAAAGCCTCAATCGTCCCGGCGGTAATGTGACCGGCATCTTTTTCGATGCGCCGGAAATTGCAGGTAAATGGATTCAGACCGTCAAAGAGGTGCTGCCGCAAATCGATAAGGTGGCGCTGCTTTACGATACGCATCTGGATCAAACGCAGCTCAAATCCGGAGAAAGTACCGCGCGCAAGGCCGGAATTGAAACGCTCCGGCTCGGTATCGATCAGCCATCCGAATTTCGAGGGGCGTTCCAGCGCGCGATCGATGCCAAGACGGACGCGATGCTGGTACATTCGTCGCCTATATTCGTGGATCAGGCCGCGGTCATTGCCGAACTTGGACTCGAATTTCGGTTGCCGTCAATCGGACTATTCCCGATCTACGCGAAGGTTGGGGGCCTCATTTCCTACGGGCCAAACAACTTCGATTTGCTCAAGCAGGCTGCGGGCATCGTCGGCAAAGTTCTTCGGGGCGTGAAGCCAGCGGAATTTCCTATTCAAAGACCGATCTATCTGTCGTTTCTGATCAATATGCGTACCGCCAAATCGCTTCAGCTCACGATCCCTTCGTCGCTATTGGCTTTGGCCGATGAGGTGATTGAGTAAGCGCGCGCAGTGACATCATTTTAGCCAAGGGGGGAAATCAATGTCGACAGACCTTAAATATCTCGCCTTTACCGCAATTCTCACGGCATCGCTGTGGATTCCTTATGTGGTCTCACAGGTGATGACCAATGGGCCTCTCGCGCCTCCGAACTATATCGATCCCACGCCGCGGCCGTTGCCGCTGTGGGGCAAACGCGCAGATCGGACCTACATCAACGCGGTCGAGACCTTCGCGCCGTTTACAGCGCTGGTGATCGTGGTTCATCTGGCAGGCAAAGCCAATGCGATGACGGCGTTCTGGGCGATGTGGTTCTTCTGGCTGCGGCTCGTCCATGCCGTCGTGTACCTGCTCGGTATTCCCTATGTGAGGACCTTGATCTTCACGCTCGGCTATGTGGCGATTGTCGGGATCTTCTGGGAACTGATCAAGTAGTTGCTCCCGCAGCCACGGGCGAAGTTTCCCTTTTTGGCGAGCAATACTTGCGCGTGCGCAAGACAATCGCGCTTGCGTTCGGCCCGCAACAGGGGGAACATTTGCGCTGAAAACGCATGCGGAAGACCGCAGCGCAGGCCAGGGGAGAATTCGCCATGATTGACTTGAACCGCCGCCATCTTTTAGCCGGCGCAGCCGCCGCCGGTGCTGCGACCGCCTTGACGCCGTTCGGCGCACTGACCGCTCGCGCCGCGGTGCCGCCTGCGGGCGCGCAGGCGCCCGGTTTCTATCGCTACAAGGTCGGCGCTTACGAATGCACCTCGATCAATGACGGGGCGCGCTCGTTTCCGATGCCCGATACGTTCGTGCGCAACGTCCCGAAGGAAGAGGCGCTCGCCGCCGCGGAAGCCGCCTATATGCCCAAGGGCATGGTAACGGTGCCATTCAACCCGCAACTGATCAACACCGGCGGCAAGCTGGTCTTGATCGACTGCGGCAACGGGATCGCAGCCTTCGAACCGACCAAGGGCGCGGCCGGACGCACGCTGCAAAATCTTGCCGCCGCAGGGGTTGATCCAAAGAGCATCGACGTCGTGCTGATGTCGCATCTGCATCCCGATCACACCAACGGCATTCGTGCCCTCGACGGCTCGATGGCCTTCCCGAACGCCGAAATCATGGTCCCGGCGAAAGACTGGGAATTCTGGATGAGCGATGAGAACGCCGCCAAGGTCCAGTCCAACGAAATGATGAAGAACTACTTCGCCAACGTGAAAAACATCTACGCCGGCATCGAGTCCAAGGTGACGAAGTATGACTGGGGCAAGGAGGTCGCGCCCGGCATCACCTCGATCGAGGCGCCGGGTCACACGCCCGGACATACCGCCTTCGCGGTTGCATCCGGCAATTCGAAAATTCTGATCCAGTCCGATGTCACCAACATTCCGGAGTTCTTCCTGCGCAATCCGGATTGGCACGTGATGTACGATGTCGATCCGATGCAGGCGCAGGCGACCCGTCACAAGTTCTACGACATGGCGTCGGCCGAGAAGGCGATGGCGGTGGGCTTCCACTTTACCTTCCCGTCCATCGGCCATGTCGAGAAGGACGGCAGCAAATACCGCCTGATTCCGATTGCCTGGAATCCGGTGATTTGATCAGCTCGCAAAGATTTGACGAAACAGGCCGTCCCATGGGGCGGCCTGATTTGCTTCCGGGCGGCTGCGCGCGAAATTTCGGCAATTCATGCACTTGCATCGTTATAGGAGATGGCTAGGTTGACGGGCAAGCCAATCCGGCGCCCGCGTCAAAAGGAAACTCCATGACCACCCCATACAACGTTGTCGTCATTGTCGGCAGCCTTCGCAAAGAGGGCTACACCCTCAAGATCGCCAACGCGCTGACCAGGCTGGCGCCCGATACGCTCAAGCTTAACGTCGTCACCTTGTACGATATTTCGTTTTTCAATCAGGACCTGGAAGCGTCGCCGCCGGCCGATTGGCTGAAGTTCCGTGAGACGCTGCAAAAATCGAACGGCGTGTTGTTCGTCACGCCCGAATATAATCGCTCGATCCCCGGCGTGTTGAAGAACGCCATCGACGTCGGATCCCGTCCTTACGGCAAGAGCTCATTCCTCGGCAAGCCGACCGGCATTGTCAGCAATTCGCCGGGTCCGCTCGGTGGCGTTAGCGCAGCCAAACACTTGCAAAACATCTTGCCGGGCATTTCTGGTCCGATCCTGGGACAGCCGGAAATTTATCTGAATGGGGTCGCCGACGCGTTCGACGACAAGGGCCATCTCACCAAGGAATCGCTGCAGAAAGTGCTGAAGCAATATATCGACGCCTACGCTGCCTTCGTCGAAAAGCATAACGAATAGCGCGTATTCGCAAAAGCATGCCCTCGGACTTGATCCGAGGGTGGATACCGGTTCTGCGAATAGAATACGCGCAAGTTATTGCTTGGGAGCATTTGCTTGCGGCTAACCGGTTTCCACTTAGCCGGAAAATGCTCCGTGCCAAGCGCCCCGCGGCCGATCCGCGCGCGACTCAAATCCCTGCTCACCGGGCTTGCCCTCTACACGATGGCGGCGGCGATGGTCGGCTATTTCGGCGTCAATGCCTATACCGGCAAGTATGGGCTGAATGCGCGGCAGGAGCTCGACCAGGAGATCATCGCGCTGACATCGGAATTGGCGCGGCTGAAGCGGGAGCGTGCCGAGGGCGAGCAGCGCGTCTCGCTGCTGCGATCCGACCGGGTCGACCCGGATATGCTCGACGAGCGCGCGCGCTACCAGCTCGATTACGCCAATCCCCGCGATCTGGTTCGGACGTCCAATCCGAACTGATCTCAAATTACAAATTTGCGCGAAATAAATTTCGAATATGTCGCGCCGCATTGCACTGCGGCATAGCGAAATTTTCATTGCATCACGCAATCCTTTGACGGCGGTTTGAGTTGGGATAGAGAGGGTTATTCGTTCTCTCATCCGGAATTGCCATGGCCGCACCCAAGAAAAGCGTCGCTAAAGAAACGGGCCACGAAAAGGGAAATGGCTCCCACAACCCGTTAGAGTTCACCAGGGATCAGGAACTGAGCGCGCTGCGCGACATGCTGTTGATCCGACGTTTCGAGGAGAAGGCGGGCCAGCTCTACGGAATGGGTGCGATCGGCGGCTTCTGCCATCTCTATATCGGCCAGGAAGCCATCGTCGTCGGCATGCAGATGGCCCTGAAAAAGGGCGACGAGGTCATAACGGGATACCGCGACCACGGGCATATGCTGGCTTGCGGAATGGAAGCCAAGGGCGTGATGGCCGAACTGACCGGACGCCGTGGCGGCTATTCCAAGGGCAAGGGCGGCTCCATGCACATGTTCAGCAAGGAGAAGAATTTCTTCGGCGGCCACGGCATCGTCGGGGCCCAGGTTTCGCTCGGTACCGGGCTTGCTTTCGCCAATCGTTATCGCGGCAATGATTTTGTCAGTCTGGCTTATTTCGGGGACGGCGCCGCGAATCAGGGCCAAGTCTACGAAAGCTTCAACATGGCGGAGCTGTGGAAGCTGCCGGTGATCTACATCATCGAAAACAATCGCTACGCGATGGGCACATCGGTGACGCGTTCGTCCGCCCAGACCGATTTTTCCAAGCGCGGCATTTCCTTCAACATTCCGGGCGAGCAGGTCGACGGCATGGACGTCCGCGCGGTGAAGGCCGCGGGCGACAAGGCTGTCGCATGGTGCCGCGCAGGCAAGGGCCCCTACATCCTGGAAATGCAGACCTACCGCTACCGCGGGCATTCGATGTCGGACCCGGCGAAATATCGTACCCGTGAGGAAGTCGACAAGGTACGGCACGATCAGGACCCGATCGAGCAGGTCCGCAATCGATTGCTTGCGGCAAAGATGAGCGAACAGGAATTGAAAGCCGTCGACGCCGAGGTGCGGGAGATCGTCAACGCTGCAGCCGACTTCGCGCAGCACGACCCCGAACCCGATCCGGCCGAACTTTATACCGATGTCTATCGCTAGACGCGCAAGCTAATTCCGGAGCTACCATGCCAATTCAAGTGCTGATGCCTGCGCTGTCGCCGACCATGGAGAAGGGCAACCTTTCGAAATGGCTGAAGAAGGAAGGCGAGACGATCAAGTCAGGCGATGTCATCGCCGAGATCGAAACCGACAAGGCGACGATGGAAGTCGAGGCGACCGATGAGGGCACCCTTGGCAAGATCCTGATCCCCGAAGGCACCGCCGACGTCGCGGTCAACACGCCGATCGCGACCATCCTGGCCGATGGCGAGAATGCCTCCGATCTCGGCAAGGCAACTACGCCTGCGAAACAGGAAAAAGCCGCCGAATCCGCGCCGCCTGCTGAAGCCAAGGCGGAGGTGCCCGCGTCAAAGTCAGGCGGCGGCGAAGAAAAGAAGGCGCCTTCGGCTCCGCAGGCGGTCGCCGAGCCCGATCCCGAGGTGCCCGAGGGCACCGAGATGGTGACGATGACCATCCGCGAGGCGCTGCGCGATGCGATGGCGGAGGAGATGCGGCGCGATCCCGATGTGTTCATCATGGGCGAGGAGGTCGCGGAATATCAGGGCGCCTACAAGATCACGCAAGGGTTGCTGCAGGAATTTGGCGCCCAGCGCGTGATCGATACGCCGATCACCGAACATGGCTTTGCCGGCGTCGGCATCGGCGCGGCGATGGCCGGTTTGAAGCCGATCGTCGAATTCATGACCTTCAATTTCGCCATGCAGGCGATGGATCAGATCATCAATTCCGCAGCGAAGACGCTGTACATGTCGGGCGGACAGATGGGCTGTTCGATCGTGTTCCGCGGGCCGAACGGCGCCGCCGCCCGCGTCGCCGCCCAGCACAGCCAGGATTACTCGGCCTGGTACTCGCAAATTCCCGGCCTCAAGGTGATCGCGCCGTTTTCGGCCGCCGATTACAAGGGCCTGTTGAAAGCCGCGATCCGCGATCCCAATCCGGTGATCTTCCTCGAAAACGAAATGCTGTATGGCCATTCCGGCGAGGTGCCTAAACTCGACGATTACGTGATCCCGATCGGAAAAGCGCGCGTGGTGCGAACCGGCGGTCATGTCACCATCGTGTCGTGGTCGAATGGAATGACTTATGCGCTGAAGGCTGCCGAAGAATTGGCGAAGCAAGGCATCGAAGCCGAGGTGATCGATCTGCGCACCTTGCGCCCGATGGACACCGACACCATCGTCACCTCGGTGAAGAAGACCGGCCGCGCGGTTACGGTCGAGGAGGGCTGGCAGCAGAACGGCGTTGGCGCCGAGATCGCCGCCCGCATCATGGAGCACGCGTTCGATTATCTGGATGCGCCGGTGACGCGGGTGTCGGGCAAGGACGTGCCGATGCCGTACGCGGCCAACCTCGAAAAGCTCGCATTGCCCTCTACCGCCGAGGTGGTCGAAGCCGCCAAAGCCGTTTGTTATCGGTGAAGCATGGCCGGTCCCAAGGAGCAACCCTTGCCTCCCGACGTCATGGGCCGTGATGACGCCACAGAGGTGTTGCGCGCGTTCGTGGTCGATGGCGGACTTTCCATCGCGTTCGCGCGCGCTTTCGAGGAGCCGGATATGTGGGGCCTGCTTCTGGTCGACGTAGCGCGCCATGCCTCCCGCGCCTATGCGCGCGAGGGCGGCTACACCGAGGAAGAAGCGCTGACGCGCATCATCGACATGTTCGAAGCCGAAATCGCGCGGCCGACCGACGCGGGCAGCACCACGCCGCGGTCGCAACAGGGTCATTGACAATGCCAATCAACATTTTGATGCCCGCGCTGTCGCCGACGATGGAGAAGGGCAACCTTGCCAAGTGGCTCAAGAAGGAAGGCGACAAGGTCAAGTCCGGTGACGTGATCGCGGAAATCGAGACCGATAAGGCGACCATGGAGGTCGAGGCGGTCGACGAGGGAACCATTGCCAAGATTCTGGTGCCGGAGGGTACGCAGGATGTCCCCGTCAACGACGTGATCGCCGTGCTCGCCGGCGACGGCGAGGATCTGAAGGCGGCCGGGGCAGCGGCAGCCAAGCCGGCTGCCTCAAGCGCCCCGCCGCCGAAGGCTGCCGAAGCAACCGCCGCCGCGAAGCCCGCACCGGCGCCTGCGCCCGAGCCGGCAAAAGCCGCAACGTCTCCCGCTGCCGCGCCTGCAGCACAAACAGCAGCACCCGCGCCGCAAACCAACGGTCACGGCCGCATTTTCTCGTCGCCGCTGGCGCGACGCCTGGCAAAAGAAGCCGGCATCGAGCTTGCCCGCATCAACGGCAGCGGCCCGCATGGCCGCGTCATTGCGCGTGATGTCGAAGAAGCCAAATCCGGCAAGGGTCTGAAAGCCCCGGCGGCTGCGCCCGCCGGCGCGCCTTCGATCGCGCCTGGCATGTCGGACAAGCAGATCCGCGCGCTTTACGAGGACGGCAGCTACGAGGTGATCCCGCACGACGGCATGCGCCGTACGATTGCGCAGCGTCTCACCGCGTCGGTGCAGACCATCCCGCATTTCTACCTGACAATGGACTGCAACATCGGTCTGCTGGTCGAGGCCCGCGAGCAGATCAACGCCGCGGCGCCAAAGGACAAGGACGGCAAGCCGGCCTACAAGCTCTCGGTCAACGACTTCGTCATCAAGGCGCTGGCGCTCGCGCTGCAGCGGATCCCCAACGCCAATGTCAGCTGGACCGACGGCGGCATGCTCAAACACAAGCATAGCGACGTCGGGGTTGCGGTGGCGATGCCTGGCGGCTTGATCACGCCGATCATCCGCAAGGCCGAGACCAAGCCGGTCTCGGTGATCTCGGCCGAGATGAAGGATTTTGCTGCCCGGGCTCGCGCCCGCAAGCTCAAGCCCGAGGAATATCAGGGCGGCACCACCGCCGTCTCCAACCTCGGCATGTACGGCATCAAGGATTTTACCGCCGTGATCAACCCGCCGCACGCGACCATTCTCGCAGTAGGCGCCGGCGAAGAGCGCCCGGTCGTCAAGAACGGCAAGATCGAAGTGGCGCAGATGATGAGCGTCACGCTGTCCTGCGATCACCGCGCGGTCGACGGCGCGCTCGGCGCCGAACTGCTCGGCGCGTTCAAGATGCTGATCGAAAATCCGGTCATGATGGTGGTGTGAGGCGGAGCCGCCGGACACCTATCCTCTTTCAGAAGGGGAGAGAGAAGAAAGTAAGCGAGTAACCATGCCCGACACATCCTTCGACATCATCATCATCGGCGCCGGTCCCGGCGGTTATGTCACCGCGATCCGCGCGGCACAGCTCGGATTCAAGACGGCGGTGGTCGAGAAGGCCTATTTCGGCGGCATCTGCAACAATTGGGGATGCATTCCGACCAAGGCGCTGCTGCGCTCGGCGGAGGTGTTTCATTTGATGCAGCACGCAAAGGATTACGGTCTGTCGGCGGAAAAGATCTCGTTCGACCTGCAGGCCGTGGTTCAACGTTCGCGCGGCGTCGTAAAGCGATTGAACGATGGCGTCGGCTATCTCTTCAAAAAGAACAAGGTCACGGTGATCTGGGGCGAGGCGATCCTCGATGCGCCCGGCAAGCTGACGGTGAAGAAATCTCCGGTCGAAGCGCCGAAGGGCGCGCTGGGCGAGGGCGCGTATCAGGCCAAGCACATCATTGTTGCGACCGGCGCGCGGCCGCGCGTGTTGCCTGGCCTGGAGCCGGACAAGAAGCTGGTCTGGACCTATTTCGAGGCGATGGTGCCGGACAAGATGCCGAAGTCGCTATTGGTGGTCGGTTCCGGCGCTATTGGCATCGAGTTTGCCTCGTTCTTCCGCACCATGGGCGCGGACGTGACCGTCGTCGAAGTATTACCGCAGATATTGCCGGTGGAGGACGCCGAAATATCGAAATTCGCGCACAAAGCCTTCGAGAAACAGGGCATCAAGCTTCTTACCAACACCAAAGTGACAAAACTGGAGAAGAAGGCCGACAGCGTGGTTGCCACCATCGATGACGGTAAAGGCAAGCCGCAGACAATCGAGGTCGATCGGGTGATTTCGGCCGTTGGCGTGGTCGGCAATACCGAAAATCTCGGACTTGAAAAACTCGGCGTCAAAACCGATCGCGGAGTCGTTGTCATTGACGGCTATTGCAAGACCAATGTTCCCGGCATCTACGCCATTGGCGACGTCGCCGGACCGCCGTTGCTCGCGCACAAGGCCGAGCATGAGGGCGTGGTCTGCGTCGAGGCCATTAAGGGCATGCACCCGCATCCCATGGACAAGAACCTCATTCCCGGCTGCACCTATTGCCACCCGCAGGTCGCTTCCGTTGGATTGACGGAAGCAAAAGCGAAAGAGGGCGGACACGAAATCCGCGTCGGCCGCTTCCCGTTCGTCGGCAATGGCAAGGCAATCGCGCTCGGCGAGGACCAAGGACTGGTCAAGGTGGTCTTCGACAAGAAGACCGGACAACTACTCGGTGCCCACATGGTCGGCGCTGAGGTGACCGAACTGATTCAAGGCTATGTGATTGCGATGAACCTCGAAACGACGGAAGAAGAACTGATGCACACGATCTTCCCGCATCCGACGCTGTCGTGCTGGATGCCTATGGCCGCGTGCTCAACATATAAAATACAGGGCATGATCCCGTCATGCCCCAACAACAAGCAAGAGAGACCGCAATCCGTGAAAGACAATGACAATCTGACGATCGAACGCCCCACGTTCGTGACCCATCTCGAATGCGCGATGGAAGGCGATCACTATCCCGCCGACCAGATCCATAACCTTTCGAAAGCGGGCAAGCCGCTGTTGGTGCGCTACGACCTTGCCGGCGTGAAGAAGGCGCTGACCAAGGAGGCGCTCAAGCAGCGGCCTGCCGATCTCTGGCGCTATCGCGAGATGCTGCCGGTTCGCAAGGTCAACGACATCGTCAGCCTTGGCGAAGTGACCACACCGCTGATCCGGCTGCCCAAACTGGGCAAGAAAGTCGGAGGCGGCGAAATCATCGTCAAGGATGAAGGACGGTTGCCGACCGGGTCGTTCAAGGCGCGCGGCCTGGTCATGGCGGTGTCGATGGGAAAGGCGCTCGGCATCAAGCACATGGCGATGCCGACCAACGGCAATGCCGGCGCTGCGCTCGCGGCTTACGCCACCAGTTGCGGCATCAAGACCACGATTTTCTGTCCCGCCGACACGCCAGAAGTGAACGTCAGCGAGATCGAGTTGCAGGGCGCGACCGTCTACCGCGTCAACGGCCTGATCGACGATTGCGGCAAGATCGTCGGCGAAGGCAAGGCCAAGGCCGGCTGGTTCGATACCTCGACGCTGAAGGAGCCCTATCGTATCGAGGGCAAGAAGACGATGGGGCTTGAGCTCGTCGAACAGCTCGGCTGGGAGGTGCCGGACGTGATCTTCTATCCGACCGGCGGCGGCACCGGCCTGATCGGCATGTGGAAGGCGTTCGCCGAACTCGAGACAATTGGGTTCATCGGCTCCAAGCGGCCACGGATGGTGGCGGTGCAGGCGGCAGGCTGCGCGCCGATGGTGCGCGCCTTCGAGAACGGCACCGAGCACGCGCCGCGCTGGGAGGACGCCCACACCATTGCAGCCGGCATCCGGGTGCCGCAGGCGATCGGGGATTTTCTTATTCTGCGCGCGGTGCGCGAGAGCAAAGGTTTTGCCATTGCGGTGGGCGACGAGAAAATCTCTGCTGCGCTGAACGAAGTCGCACGGGAAGAAGGCTTGCTGCTGTGTCCTGAGGGCGCGGCAACTTACGCCGCCTACAAGCAAAGTCTCGCCGACGGACGTGTGACGAAAAATGATCGCGTGATGCTGTTCAATTGTGCAACAGGCCTTAAATACCCGCTGCCGCCGGTCACGCGCACGCTCGATCGCCATCAGCCGATCGACTACGCAAAACTGTGAGCCGTCATTGCGAGCGCAGCGAAGCAATCCATAGCGCCGCGACAGAGAAAGTTGGATTGCTTCGTCGCTTCGCTCCTCGCAATGACGATGGTGTGGGCGCTGTCGGAGGGTATGATGCGAAAGACAGTTTTGGCCGCGTTCATTGCGCTGCTTTCATTCGACGGCAATGCGCTTGCGGATAATTTCCCGTCGCATCCCATCACCATCGTGGTGCCGTTTTCCGCCGGCGGCCCGTCCGATGCGATGACACGGATTCTGGCCGAGCGAATGAAGATCACGCTTGGCGAAGCCGTCCTGGTCGAGAACGTGACGGGCGCCGGCGGCTCGATCGGGGTCGGGCGCGCGGTGCGCTCGCCCCCTGACGGTTACACTGTCAGCTTTGGCCATCTCGGCACTCACGTCGCCAATGGCGCGATTTACAAGCTCAGCTACGACCTCGTGACCGATCT
>WNFJ01702181.1_pt2 | contig 10974 bp, 11 predicted proteins | sample 5400461 | NCBI WGS metagenome assembly WNFJ01 (sample SAMN13153349, study PRJNA577476) | soil metagenome | isolation source: 115 cm saprolite on Douglas fir-dominated hillslope | place: USA:California | collected 2013-09-17 | reverse complement strand
CATGGTGTATCCGTCTTGGAATCTAGCCGGGATTCCACGCTGGCCAACCATGTCCCAAACCGCCTTCTCTGATCTCTCGATCTGTTCGGCGATCTCCCGCACGCTCATGTGATTCAACGATTCGATAACGAAACGGTACTCTACCATCGTCCAGCGCCGACGAGCGCCTAAAGGTCGGCTGGGGAGTCCCAATTTATGGGCCCGCCGTAAGATGGCCTTTCGTGGCCAGCCGGTTAGGCTCTGAACACCCGACACGGCTGCGCTTAAGCCCGCTTTTTCGTGAATGTGGATCAGCCGTTCATCCAATTCATTTGTCCATCGAAACGGTCGGCCTGTGTGTCCGTTTTCTTTTCGCTGTTCCTGTAGGCGTCGAAGACGCGCCCAAATTGTGCCGATCCGCAGTTCGGAAAACTTACGCAGGACCCTGTCAACTGTTTCGCGCTCCAATCGGTTCGCTGTTCGAATTCCCCTCAGCAAGATCCGGTCGACCTCGGTGCGCCAGAACCGTCGGTCGATTCCTGACGGCGGCACCATCCCGTCCAATTGGGCTGTCGCGCTCGAATCGGCTTGTCCGCCACCGGCCTCGACCCGGTCGTTGCAACATGCCGTCACTACTGCTTGCAAGTCCGCTGTCCGTTGTCTTCGCAATCGTCGGAGACGATCCCAGATCATGCCGACTTGGAGTTCCGGGAATGCATGCAGGACCGTCTCAACCGCTTCGCATTGAGATTCGCTGGCATTCCGGAGACCGCTAAGCAGAATAGGGTCGATCTCGGTCGTCCAGAACGCCTGGTCCATCCAGCGGGGGAGCCCAGTCCGAGCGACTTCCTCCATGCGGGCACCGAGCCATACGATCGAAAGCTTCGGCCAGACCGAACGGACCCGCTGTACCACTTCGTCTTGCGTCACATTCCGTGCGAAAATTCCCTGGATCAGCACCTTGTCAACTTCGTGCTGCCAGAATTCCAAGGACAGCCAGGGAGCTGCCCCATCCTCAGATGGTTTCTCAAACACCTTGGTCAGCCACTTCTCAAAATCCTTGGCGTAGCGATCCTTTCCCTGCGGGAGAGGATGCAACGCTTTCAGCCGCTCGTGTGCCAGGTTCTTCCCTAGCCTGTTGTCCTCGATGCCATCCAGCAGGATGACGTCGAGTTCCCTTGTCCAGACCGCATTTTCCTTTGCGCCGTGTTTCGCTCTCATGTGGACCCCTCAACAGCGATACCCCCAGGGCTCTCAACGTGGGTACCACACGCACGCAGAAAAAAGCTCCCCATAAAAATACGCATTCGGAAATGCCAATTTTGCCGGTCGGATTGGACTTTTTCTGAACTGGAGGAGAGGTGTTCTTCGATCACCTTCATTTCGCAACGTCTGACGTTGGCCATTCGTGGAAAGAAAGCCTTGCCGAGAGTAACCGACGCATAGAGTGGCCGACGAGTGATGCGTACATTTCGTCGGACAGATCCAGGGGTCGCTCGGACAGTTCCGCGTGCGATAGCCGGCCCGGCGTTGCTCGTTGGATCACCAAACTTCTGCTTTCTCACGGGGCCCGCCTAGTTTCGTCGGTGAGATTCCTTTGTTCACTTGAGTAAACATCCCTTCCGGCACTCGCAAACCACTAACTGCACAGCCCACGGCTCGGGTTCTAGCCAAGTCCGCAATCGGAACCTTGATGCCTTGCTGCTCCGTCGTCCTTCCCATGTGGTCTCCCGCCGGGCACAACCACGCTGGCCATCGAAAGGGCATTCTCTGGCGAAGATGAACCGAAAACTCAGCTTGGCGGAGGTCGAGTCGGGATCTCTGCTCGAAAGAGCCAGTGACGGTGATTCCTGCGGCACCTTGATCGAGGCCATATAGGCCCTCGCCCGTGCAGGTTGGGGAGGTCTCCTAAAGACAAAGAGGTTTGAGAAACCGGAAAACTCAACCGCCCGTCATTCGGCCAGGTGGCTTTCGGGCGGCGAAAATAGTTTACACGTTGAAATTTGCTTTCCGTGGTGAGCTTTTCTCTTCTCAAATCCTCTCAGCTATTGGAGAGGACCGTTCGATCCGGTCGCCGGCGGCTTCCATGAACCAGCGGAAAGACGCTAAGACGAGATTGTGGATTCGAAACCGGGACAGCCTCGGGAACATGGTCGATCGCGGGTTGATCGAGGCAGCACATCGGGTCTGGGAACGTGCGCGCCTGGTTGTAATTCGCTATCTCGCTGAGGACACAGAGGCCCCGGAGATTCTTGAAGCCGCCGTTGACTCCGCATCCCGCGCTATGGGCAACCACCAGTCGATACAATTCTTCGACGCGTATCTTTTAAGGTCGGTTGCTCGTGAGGCCATTCGCCGACTCCGAAAAAACCAGCGCGTCGACTACTTCGAAAATGCCGACCTCGAGCGGCTCGCCGGAGCCGTATGCCCAATTGACTTGGATCGCCAACTCGATGACGCCAGGCGAATCGAGATTTTTCGCGCCTGTATGGATGAGCACGGACGGATGATGTATGACCTACGCGTTTTGGACCATGACTGGCGATCTATCGCCTCGCTGATGGGGTACCGGGATGCTCACAGTGCTGAGGTCCAGTTCGGCAAGAAGATTGATAAAGCCTTGGATCGATTCCGGGCTTACCACAAATCACGATTGAAACCGCCTGGCGGCGAGTGAACTTCTGATGACTGAATCCAACCAATCCATATCCGCCAAACAGGTGAGAGAGGTCGTCGCTCTTGGGAAGAAAGCTTCCAAGACCGCGTTTCCAAATCCGACCCGCGAAGGCTGCCCGGATTCCTCTACCTTACGAGCGATGGCGTATCGAGATCGGCAGCTCAGCTTGAACGACATCCCGGTTTCGCACGTTGTTAGCTGCTCGCCTTGCTTCCAGGAGTACTCCAGGCTGCGCCGGATCGCGGGCGTAGTGCGCGGCATTAAGGTGACAGCAGCGTCCCTGGCCGTGCTTGCTGTCCTGTTCGCAGTCGTGAGACTTGTTTGGAATAACACTCGCGGGCGCGGCGAGCCGAGCATCTCGCAAGAGCACCGAGCCGAACCGCAGCCTCGTGCCGCGACGCAGCAGGCTCCAGCCGTTATCGCGCCGCTTGCGATGACTGTAGACTTGGCTTCCTTCTCCCCGACCCGCGGCGATGAGGCCAAGGATTCGCCGAACCAGATACATCTCCCACCGAAACTGCTCCGCGTCAGTTTTCTTTTGCCCGTTGGTATGGAACCCGGAGAATACGCACTTCGCCTGAAGGATTCGGCTGGAATTGTACTCAAAGAGACGCATCTCCTGGGGCGGTTGAACAACGGCGTCACTTCGGTAGAGGTGGACCTCGATTTCTCTGCCGCATCGCGAGGCAGCTTTAGCTTGATGATTCGGCCGCCTGGTCTCAGTTGGCGAACGTTTCCTGTCCTCGTTGAGTGAGGGGTATGAGTATGAGTGTTGGACCGCGTATGAAAAAACAGAATCCGCCGAAGGAGAACGGGAAACTCATGTCCCGGCCGATGGGCGTCTTCAATGCAGTGTCTCCGTTGTTGCGTCCAATGGCGCTCCTGATCATCTGCAGTTCATTTGGTGAGCCTCAGCAGCCCCAGGCAAATGAACTGCTCGCCAAAGCGCTTCATCTTGCTGATCTTTACAACTGGGCGGACGCCGCGCCGGCCTTCACGGAAGCAGAGCAACTGTTCGTCGCTGCCGGAGATCAGAGGAACGCCCTTTATGCGAAACTCGGTCGGATCCGATCAAACATTGAACGGGACCAGCACACGCTTCCAAGCGTATCCGCCCAACTCGGAGATGCTCTAGACGACGATCCACTTCTTCAGAAGGATAAAGAACTCCGCATGTTCTGCCTCATCGTGAAAGGGGACATCGATACCGAGACCAGCACAGGAGCGATGCGGAAGGATTGGGAGCAAGTGATGGCACTCGCGCAAGATTTGGGCGATTCGAAATGGCAGTACCGCGCGCTCGCACAGCTTAGCATGGCAGCGTTCTATGACGCGGATCTTGAGACGGCTCGCAAGAACATCGGCACCGCGCTTGCGGCAGCGACAACGAACGGAGATATCGGCGGCCAAATTAGGTCGTTGACGATCATCGCTGGCGCTCTGTTGCACACCAAGATGTATGAACAGTCGCTCGCGTATACCGCGAATGCCAACAAGATCGCGGCTACAACCCCAGATACTGGCTATCAGTTTACTGCGCAAGAAATGCGTATTGAGGCCCTGGTTGGCCTAGGGCAGCTTGACACTGCTCAGCAGGCCGTCGATGAGCTATTGATGCGCGCACGGGATGCCCGCAGATCTGGACACGAGGCGATCGGGATCACGTTAGCTGCCGACATCGAAGAGGCCCGAAACCAGCACCAGTCGGCATTGGCAAAACTGGATCAGGCCAAGACTGTCGGCGAGTCCGCGGGGCTGACACGCCTGCTCGCTGATGTTTACGCCCGTGCCACCAAGATCCACCAAAAGAGTGGCGACCTTGAAAAGGCTGAGCGCTCCGCTGAACTAGCAGCTGAAAACACACAGTTAAGCGGAGATGTTTGGGCGGTGCCGCAACGACTGCAAGAACTGGCTGAACTCCAGGTCGCCCGGGGCAGGTATGCAGAGGCAGATCGGGTATACGATCGTGCGGAGACATTCCTCGATGCCATGATCGGCAACGTTTCTACCGTATTGGAGAAGACGGCCGTTATCACGGCTTCGAGCCAAGTCTATTCGCGGCATTTCGCGCTGATTGCGGACCATTTCAACGATCCGCACAAAGCTTACGCCATCATCGAACAAGTTCGGGGCCGCGCAGCTGCCGACCTCCTTGCGGCTGGGTCTGTGGCCCCGTTGGCAGCGAAGCGAACAGAGCGAGCGATCTCTCAATTGCGACTGAAACTGATGGCGGCGCGATCGACGGATGAAGTACGCAGCCTCCGCGATCAAATCTTCATGACAGAGCAAACCCGCTGGATAACCCCCGGAGTGAGCATGCTGAAGACCAGGTCACGCGAGACGGTCGGACTCGAGCAGATTCGGCAGGCGCTGGCTCCCTCTGTGGTGCTTCTAGAATATGTGATGGCCGACCCCAGTTCGTATTGCCTCATAATCTCGCGCAACGGGACTCGTATTGTGCAACTGGAGGCCAAGGCTCGGATTGAGCCGCTTGTTGCGGCTTATCTCAAGGCTGTCAAGGCCAAGTTGCCGGCCCTCGCTGAGGCTCGTGCTCTCTATGGCGCGCTCCTTGGTCCGATCCGGGAGACCGCCCAAGATAGAACCTTCGTCATTGTACGCGACGGCCAACTGCACCTGGTGCCTTTCGACGCGCTCAGGGATCCGTCCGGCCACTTTGTTGTCGAAACAAAAACCGTTATCTATTCACCTTCAGCGACAAGCTTTCACCTGTTGTTGGAACAAAAGCAGCATGAACGAACGGTGCGGAATGGGCTTCTAGCGATAGGGGGAGTCCCGTATTCACGGAGTCCGATCAACAGATCTGGCCTTGCCCGAGGAGACGATCGCGGAAGCTTTACGGATCTGCCATCTTCAACAGACGAGGTAGAAATCGCCCGAGCCGCATTTTCAAAAAAAGAAAGCAAGCTGTTGTTGGGGACCTCTGCGACTGAGGCCGCGTTCAAGACGGCGAAGTTAGCTGACTATCGTGTCATCCACCTTGCTGTTCACGGGTTTGCCGATCCCACATTTCCAGATCGAGCGGCTGTCGTGTTATTGAGCGACCGCTCAGCGGGAGAGGACGGATTTCTGCAAGCATCCGAGATTGTTCAGCTCCACCTCGACGCGGATCTCGTAGTCCTTTCAGCTTGCGACACCGCTGTCGGACCCCTTCAAGGACAGGAAGGCATCGCGAACCTTTCCAAAGCGTTCCTTCTGGCCGGTGCCCGAACGGTAGTCTCCACGCTTTGGCAGATTGACGACAGCTCGTCTCTATTTCTCATGAAGCACTTTTATGCACACCTGCTGGAGAAGCAGTCACCCGCGTCCGCTCTAACGGCCGCCAAACGCGACATGTTGCGGACGTTCGGCCAAAAGGCAGTGCCGTACCAGTGGGCCGCCTTCACAATCGAAGGCGCGGCCACGCAGCCGGTGTTGTCGAATGGGAGTTCGAACTGAGATGACCATCGAACCAAAAAAACGCGCCGAAATCCTGAAAGCAATAAAGAAGCTGGTTCTTGCCCACCACATCAATGTCGGTGGTGTCGATTATGCCGCATGGACAGGCCGCGTCGATGAGCGAACTCCAGAATTGCTCAACGAAGACCTACCTGCCTTCGAAGCAGGCATACGCCAGCTTCTGACGGAACTCAAGACCAGTCATACTGTTTTCTACCACTCGCTTCCGAAAGAACTGTTGCCTCAGCACACAATCAATGCGAGCTTGCGGGACGTGCCACTGAATGGCGCGCACAAATGGATGTTTCTGGATGTGTTTGAAGGCGGACCCGCCCATGTTGCAGGCATCCTCCCCGGAGATATCTTGGACACCCTGGACGGAACAGCTTGCATGCCGCCCGCGACACCATACTTTGCGATCGGCCAAACTCACACCTTGGGTGTTTGCAAGCGTGGAGCCGCGAGTCGAAACGAGATTCTGATTGAAGTACCGAAGCGCAAAGGAACGAAGCAGCGCCCTCCGATCGTCGAACCGAAGAGCCCGATTCACGCGAAGATCGGATCGGACATTGGCCTTCTTAAGATCCCGTACTTTCCCGGGACCATGGGGATGGGATTTGCGAACGAGTTGGATGCCGCGGTTCACGACCTCAAACAGCAACGCTGCGATCGCCTGATCATCGATCTCCGGGGGAATATTGGCGGGAGCCTTGGATTCGCCCGCCTGGCCAGCTATATGTGCCCCGGCAAGATTGCTATCGGCCACAGCCTCACGCCTAGTCGTCTCCGGAAAGGATACGATCCTGAGGCACTCCCACGCGTCCCGATGCCCCGGAGCAGACCCGAACTTCTGTTTACTTTGACTCGGTTCGCGTTCCGCGACAAATCCGTCATGCTCCTCACTCAGGGTCTCGGCGCCCAGCCATTTCACAACAGGATCGTCGTGCTCGTCAATGAATGGACAAACAGCGCTGCCGAGATGGTTGCCAATTTCGCGGCCGAGAATCAGCTGGCAATGATCGTCGGGCAGAAGACGCGGGGCAACGTCCTCGGGGCAATGAATTTTAAGGTGGGGGGTGGCTATTGGCTGCGCTTGCCTATCTTCGGCTGGTTCACGTCAAAAGGCAGCAGTCTTGAGGGAAATGGGGTTAATCCCGATATCTTGGTTGAAATCTCGCCGGACGCTTTGGCCGATGGGCAAGATAACCAAATGACAAGGGCCGTCGACATCGCCAACGGACTGTGATGGCGCCGTCGCGCTGACTCCGCGACTGGGGAGATCAGGACCGTTTCCTGTTTCTGGCGAAGATTATGGGCGATCATCCGGTGAAACGCCTTGCCCAACGCGGTCGCGGCGGTAACGCGCTCCTTGAGATCAAGAAGGTACCGAAACATCCACTTGGCTGGACAATTCAAGACCAAGTAGTCGATGAAATGCGATTTGGATAAAATCCGTCCATGACGACCCAATTCGGCCAGCCGGCTCCCGCCAGCGCATACAATCCCTTCGCTCCCGGACCCTTCTCCGTTGGAGTCCGAACCATCGAGGCACGCGATTCGGCCCGCGGCCGTCAGTTCCCTTGCGAGATCTGGTGCCCGGCGGCAAGGCAGGAAACCGGCGACGCCGAATTGCGCGATGCCGCCGCCCTGCCCGGTACTCACCCGCTGGTCGTGTTCTCCCACGCCAGCGGCCATCACCGCTGCGGCGCCACGTTCCTCTGCACGCACTTAAGCAGTCACGGATATGTGGTCGCAGCCATGAACCATTCCGAGGTCGTGGCGCCCGAACTGGCCCCTCCCCCGGATGAAACCGCCGAGCAGAAGGCGGCGCGTCTACAAGGCGTGATTGGCAGCCGCGTGCCCGACGTCCGCTTCCTCCTCGATCACCTGCTTCGCGTCGGCCTGCCCGGCCTGGGCATCTTCGTCGATCCCGCCCGAATCGGAATCGTGGGACACAGCTTCGGAGGCTGGACCGCCCTCGCGATGCCCGAGGTTGAGCCGGCCATCCGCGCTGTGGTAGCGCTCGCGCCTGGCGGCGCCTCCCAGCCGAAGCCGGGTATCCTTCCACTGCAGCTCGACTTTCGCTGGGGCCGCGACGTTCCGACCCTCTACCTGGTCGCGGAAAACGATGTCGCTCTCCCGCTCGCCGGCATGTACGAGCTCTTCGAAAGGACTCCCGCCACCAAGCAGATGTTCATCCTGCGCCGCTCCGATCATTGCCACTTCATGGACAATCCCGAGCAGCAGCATGAAGGCATGCGCACCACCTCGTGGCCCGAAGAGCTGTCCTGGATCTCGCGCGAGATGCGCCCCATCGCAGAGTTCTGCTCGGGCGAGCAGGCCCACCTCTTCACGCGCGCGCTGACGCTCTGTCATTTCGATGCAGTCATCGGTCGAAACGAGGAAGCGCGGCGGCTATTGGATGGCAATATCGAGGCGGAACTTGCCGCCCGAGGCGTCGAGACGATAGCGCACAAGCCGTAGCCCCTATACCGCGTCGCGTGCGCGCTGCCCGTTGACCATGCGCAGAGTTCCGTTCTTCTTCTCCGCCTTGGTGATCGTGAACAGTTCGACACGTACGATTCCGAGCTCATCAATTTTGTTCTTGACGATGAATAGTATGTACATAACGCGGCCATCAGTAAGCGTGTAGAGGACTTGATCACCGTACTGCCCGGTCACTTCCTTGCCGTCGTTGTACTTCAATGCGACATCGATCGAGACGTTGGTTTGAAATTGAACCTTCTCGCTCATCACACTTCTCCTTCCGTCACTGCCACGGACGGACGCCCGCGACGCAGTACTTGATCGATCGGACTGGGCTTGAACCACAGATCCCGTTCTACCGGCAGGCCGAGCGGGCCGCGCACGCTCGCAATTTCGCTCAGCAGAGAATACCCCCACTCCTCTTCGAGTCCACTCGCCAATCCGAAGAGGAGCCAATCGCCGTCTTCCTGTTCTGCTCCCTCGGTAACGTACCAGGTGAATGACAAGTCGGGTGTAAATAGCTTGACGTGCACGATCGGGTTCGGGCACGACTCTTGTGAATACAGCGGTGGCAGCGTCTTCCTCAGTTCCACAGGAAGCAGTTCCATGGGCTCTTCTCCTTTGTTGAGCGCTCGCCACAGGAAATGGCGGCGAGCGTGCCGTTGTGTTCGCGTCGATCTCAGAACAGCGAGAGTTGACAATCTGGTTCGACGACGAGGGGCCTTCGTCGAGGCGACTCCTTTTCGAGCCGTGCCCCAAAAACTAAGGCCGTAGCCGTGCCGTCGACTGCGGCCATTTCGTCGAATGGTTCGGGGACCGGTTCTTCTCTGAGCTCCTCCTCGGGCGCAGATGAGGCCGGCAACAGCCGAGCGTGTTGCTCTTGAACGGCCTTCCAAACGGCAGACGCAGACTCGCCTACTCCCTTTTGGGTTACCAGTTCGCGCGCCATCGCAGTCAGCACGTCATCATCGTCTTCTATGCCCTGAAGACCTTCATTCGAGAATTTCCCTTCCATGGCCAGCGAGACGAGTAGCTTCTTGCCCATCAACCGCAGGCATGATGTCTGCATGGTCTCGTTGTAAGTCAGAAAGCGCACGACGACGTTGGAGCGCTGTCCGATCCGCCACGAGCGGCGGCTCGCCTGGCGCAAAGTGTAAATCGAATATCCCGTCTGCACGAAATAGATGGAGGGTGCCCAGAGCAAGTCCATCCCAACAGAAACGAGGCGAGGGTGAGCCACGCACACTTGCATGCCATTGCGAAGTTCGCGCTCATACCAGGCCTCGCGCTGATCGGGAGGCACCTGAGCCGTGAGTATCGAGACGCGGATGCCCTCTTGCGACAGAACTCGTTCGAGCCGACGCGTTACGTCCCTCTTCGCCGTGTATACGGCATAAATTTGACATTTTCTGCCTCGGGAGAGGTCCGCCTTGACGCACTCCACCAGTTGGCGCTCCTTCGCATAGGCGAAGTCCTCGCTGAGGTCCTGTGTTTGAGCGATCAGAAATGGCACGCGTCGATGCAGCTCCGGGTCGTACTCGGTTCCGATCAGATCCCCGAAGCTGTAAGGCCGATCCGGATCGGCGAGCAATGCATTTAGGGCCGTGCTGATGACGGAATGGTTTCCTCGATGCTCTTCGAGCGCCTCTTTGATCTGCTTTTCGAGACCCGCATATGCTTTCGCCAGCGGTTCGTCCATGTCCACGCCGATGACTTCTTCGCGATAGGCTGGCAATTCACTGGAAATGTCTTCCAGCGAGACGAACGCACCAAGTTCCATGAGAAACTTGCCGAACAGCAGTGGCGATGCGCCCGGTTTGCGTTTGACTTGCTTGGTAACCTTTGCTTTCGAGCAAGCATTCTCTTCAGGCGCGATGATCGTCACTCGCTCGATCACTTCCTGCTTTCACCGACAATGTGCGACCGACTCGTGGATGGCGGTGTAGATCGAGGGGTGCGTGGCGAGGAAAACGCCAGCGACCACTTGCCAGCGCCAGCGTGGATCGTGCTCGATCGTTGACGTTGTCCTCACGCCCTACGCATTCGGAGTGCTCGTTCGCGGCAGCGAGACCTGGTCAGGCTGAATAGCCAGAACGAAGGCTTCGGTCAATTCGCAGAGGGAAACACCCAAACATACCGGCGCTAAGTTCAAAGGGTAAAGAGGGCAAAGACTACCGTCGACCGGAGCGAACGGCGCTTCGATTCTCGTCATGAGCATTGCCCTTTCCCGTCAGGTATCCTTGCCGAAACCGACAGGCCCCCCGGTGGCGCAGTTTCTTGCCGCAGGGACATTTGTGGTCGATCCGCTTCCGAACAGCAAACATTTTCTGATACCAGTTGTCGCCGGCGCTCATCGAGATGCCGAGAGCGTCGCA
>WNFJ01386591.1_pt1 | contig 10975 bp, 8 predicted proteins | sample 5400461 | NCBI WGS metagenome assembly WNFJ01 (sample SAMN13153349, study PRJNA577476) | soil metagenome | isolation source: 115 cm saprolite on Douglas fir-dominated hillslope | place: USA:California | collected 2013-09-17 | reverse complement strand
ATTTCTCGGCGCTCACGTAGCTCAGCCGCATCGCCGGGTTACGCTTCTTAATCGTGTGCCCGATGGCATGCATCAAATGCGTCTTGCCCATGCCCACTCCGCCATAAAGAAACAGCGGGTTGTAAGCCTTCGACGGTTGCTCTGCAACGGCCCGCGCCGCAGCGTGCGCAAACTCATTCGATTTGCCGACGACAAACGAATCAAAGCTGTAGCGCAAATTCAATTGATGATCGCTGCTTTCAAAGTCCAGCTTCGTTTGCTTCATGCCGGTTGCTGTGGGAGCGGCTGGCACTGGTTCTTCCTCCGTACAGACGTATTGCACTTTCACGTTGGGAGTCCCAAGTTCGTGGAACACGGCTTTGACGATCTCGCCATAGGTGCGCGTCAAGACCTGCCGGAAGACCGTGCCGGGAATCTGCACGAACAGGTTTTCACCCTCCGCCCGATTCAGCCGCGTGGGTTGAAACCATGTGGTGTAGGTGTTGATGCTGACCCGGGACTTCACGTGCTCAAGAAATCGCTCCCAGGAATTCGTCGCAGTAGTCATCACAAGAGAAAGTCTCACCCCGTTATTTCCACAGATGTGAATAAGCTGTGGAAAGCACGTCCCTTCTTTTCTTTTTTTTTTCTGGCTTCGGGAATCGTGCCCGTACCGGAGCGTCTTGCTTTCCCCTGGCGCCCCGCGCACGGCCCTTCTAGAATTGTCGGCCCCTCGACTCGCCGCTATCAGACAGCGCGGGATTGTCGCCGATTGGACCGCATGGAGCAAGCGAAAAGTGTGCGAAGGGATTCACCGCGGTGCACATGCCATGCACAGCTTTTCCACAAGCACAATTTTTGTGCAACTCCATCGGCTAGCGCATATTTCTGCGGGAATCTTGACAAAATTTCCGCGAGCGCCCACCGCTTTGCACAAATTCCTTCCAAATCGCCCTGAGGAAAATTCCGTTATTGTTGAGATTTTTTATCGGGCCGCTCGAATTCGTAGATGCCCAGTGGGTCGCTTCCGATGATCAAACGGTCTTGCTCGATGAGAATCGTATTGGCATCGAGCCGCGCTTCCTCAGGCGTGTAGATCTTATACGTCGCGCGGCGATTTCCTTCCTTGTCAAAGTGCAACAGATTGTTACCCAGCGCCATCCAAACTTCTCCGGTGCCGCGCTCAACACCGACGGCCGTCAGAATACGCTTGAACAAGGGAGCGTCCCCGCGCTTCTCCTGCCTCTCGATCTCTTTGCGAGTGGCCTGCGCCGCCGGCCATGCGTCAACTCCCGTGTATTGAATATCCTGGCCCCCGTAACCGTTGCGGTCATATTGCCGCACGGTGGCTTCCGGCAGGTAAGGAAAGGCGTAATACAGATGGTCTCCGCCGTCCGTCACTAGCATTCCGATATTCAGAAAGCGGTTCACTTCCGGACGTTCTGAAATCGGCTCGGGGTCGCCAAACTCACGCACATCCCGGCCTTTCTTGTCGAAAACCATGACCAAGTGGGGTTCGTGCACGGTGGCCACGGCAACTTCGCCATCCGCGAGCGCCGCGATCGCCACCGGCGCATTCACTTTAATCATGCGCGCATTTCCTTTGCTGTCCCATATCTTGATGGCGTTTGCGCCACGATCCGCTACGTACACGGTTCCCTGTGCGTCTACGTCCAGGTCTTCGCCGAAAGTGATGGTTGCCAATTGTGGTGACTCGGGACTCGGACCTTTGCCGTCTTCATAGGCAGGAACCCTCTTCAGCAATTTCCCCGCTCGATCGAAGACCGAGGCGGATGATCCCGGCGCGCTCAACACATAGTAGTTCCCGTCAGCCCCGTGCTTCACCGCCCGCAGACCCGGCCCAACGCCTGGCAACAGCCTCTTCTTGGCCGTGAGGTCCCCTTCGTCCTGGCCAAACGCGCACGCGGCGAAACACCCCAGCAGACACAAGCCCACAAGAATTCTCAAGTTAATCACAAACCCTTTGTTCTTCGTCATTTGTCCTGAGTCATCAGAGTAGGACGTAAGGATACAGGTTGCCCGTTTCAGACCATTCGGTGTGGCCGATCAGTCAATCTTGAACCGCAGGCGCTCGATCGACCTTGCGCGCAGCCGCCCCGCCGCGTTGCGCGGCCCTTCGTCGTCCGTCTCAATCAACACGCAGTTCATCTGCACATCGCCGGAGGCCACTTCAAACCGTGCCGGCAATCCATCGAGAAATTTCTTAATGATACCGGCTCGGTCCATCCCGATCACCCCGCCGTGTGGCCCGCTCATGCCCACGTCCGTGATATACGCCGTGCCACCGGGTAGGACGTGCTCGTCTGCAGTCGTTACGTGCGTGTGCGTCCCCACGATCGCAGTGACCCGCCCGTCGAGGTACCAGCCCGTCGCCACTTTCTCGCTGGTGGTCTCGGCATGCATGTCCCCGAAAACGAAGGCCACATCCTCGGGCAGTTTGGCTAGTTCGCTGTCGGCTTTTCGAAACGGATCGTCGGTCGGTGTCATAAACACGCGCCCCTGCAGATTGAGCACGGCGTATTTCACGCCATTTTTGGCTGTGCCGACGTAAAGGCCGCTGCCTACGTTCCCTTCCGGGAAATTCGCCGGCCGCAGCAGCCGCGGTTCGTGCGGCATAAACTCCAGAATTTCCTTGCGGTCCCAGCTGTGGTTGCCGCCGGTGAGGACGTCAATCCCCATCGCGAGCAGCTCTTCCGCCAGCCGCGGCGTGATCCCGAATCCAGAAGCCGAATTCTCACCGTTGGCGATGACAAGATCGATTTGCCGTTGCGCAACGATGTCCGCCAGACGCTCGCGAACAATCTGCCGCCCCGGCGACCCGACAATATCTCCAATAAAAAGTACGCGCATGCTCTATGAGGACCCGGCGATAGAAAAAAAGAGCGGACTGCTTGGCCGTGGGGAGCTAGGCCGTGAACCTCTGAATTAGGTGGGCGCCACGAGCCAACCGTTAGGCTTTCCTGCCCCGCTCGCCCGTCTCTAATCGCCCGCTTCGAGCGGTTACCACCTGCGACAAAGACGTGCCAGCGGGACAGGCCGTGCACACAGGCTGTCTATCCGCAGCACCTCAGAGATTCGTCATTGGTTCAAACAGCTTTCGCTCCCTCACGTGCCTCGAAGAACCGCTCCGCTTCATATTCTAGCAGGATGTCCGCCCAAAGAAAGGCAGCGGCACCATAGCCTGCTCCAGAAGCGTTCAAATTGAGGGGCTCTTCTATACTCAAATCGGCGGGAAAAACGTCCCTAGATCCAAAGAACTCTTTCGGAACGGACTAGTCGATAAAGTCGATCACGGCGCCGTCGCGCCGGTCCAAAAAGCCCACAAACTGCCCGAAATTTGGGGCAGTCACATTGTTATACACGGCGTTGAAATTGCCGTGATTCGTCACGTTGAGCGAATAAAATCCCAGCCGAATGTGGTGAGTCTTGCCGCTTTTCGCCCCAAGAAAAGGAACTTGGAAGACGCGGTAGATTTTTACATCCAGCGAAAGATAAGTGGCGAAGCGCCGCCCGTTTGGCGTGCCCACATAATTCTGCAGCACATCCACATTGGAGTAGGCGTAGCCCGAATGCACATCGAGGATAGGACTGAAGGTGAACTTTTTCGGTAAGGAAAACACTCCCCAGCTCACCACCCGCTGCGGCACGTCGGAAGGCAATACTCCGTAGACATTCGGCCGGATGACGGGCTGCAAGAACGGAATCATTATGTCGGAAAGGTTATTCAAATCTCCCCGCGTGCGGCTCCATATATAGGAAGCGTTCACCTCGTGGTGTTCATGAACGGTGAAGCGCACGGTGCTTTCAATCTCCCGATAGTGAGAGGAACCGGTGTTCGTAAGGCCCAGAAAGGAATTCTGGCCGACGGCGCCGGTGAAAGGATTGACCACAAACAGATAAGTCGTATGGCTGTCGATGTAGCCGACTCGCAGCACCATGTTTCTCCGCAACTCGCGATCGCCCTCGAGACTCCACGTGAAATTGCGCGGCGTTGTGCCCGGCCCCTGCGGCAAAATATCTCCATTTAGCGGATTCGTCCCGCCCACATAGGCGTTGGTGTACGTTACAGGCGCCCCGATCAATTGCCCAGTAGAATCAAACTGGCTCACCACGCGAGTCGGATTCACGCCAAAGTCGGCTGCCAGCAGAGGCAGCATGCTATAGAACAAGCCCGCCCCCGCTCGAATGACGGTCTTGCCGTCCTTATCCGGTGTGTAGGCGATACCCAGGCGCGGTGCCAACGCCGCGGACCATCCAGCGGTTTCGCTGGACAAACGCGCCCCCGCGTCGATCGTCCAGTGGGGGTTTAGTATCCAATGATCCTGCACGAACTCGGCAACGGAAGTATCGGATGGAATCTGAGCCCCCGCAGGCTGAAAGTTGATCTCCTCATCCAACGTGCCGTTCTGCTCAACGAGGTGAATCGGATCGGCCGTGCTCACGCCGAAATAAGAACGATAGTTTACGTCTACGCCCACATGGATCTCGTGTCGACCCAGCCAGTGTTTCTCCGCGAATTGATAGCTGGGCAGAAACTGGAACTGCTTGCCTCTCCTTGACCAGCGGTTGAAGAAGTTTCCGCCCCAGCCCTGCGGTGAAATCAACATGTCATCCAATCCCTGCCCGTGAGCATTGCTGTCGAACCGTGTGTACTGAGCAACTGCGCTGAAAATCGCCCCGGAATCCAGCTGGTACCTATCGGACAAGTGCAAGGCAATTCCCTTTTGGTTCAAGTCGTTCGAGGCGGGGTCCGGCACAAGGGCGTTGATGTCGATGTGCTGCTGGCGAAGAGGAAAGGCATTAACCGTAAGAGTCAGGATTTGTTTGGATGAGTTCGAGGGTCGTAAAAGAGTTAAAGCCTTGTTTCTTGTAGATGTCGTCTGGCCAAGGCAGTCCGCGAACCGTGGTCTTTTTCATGTCGTACTGGAAGACTTCCGAGAAAAACAGTTTGCCGTCGAGCAGCGGTCCCCCAAAGTCGACCCCAGGAGTCGCTTGCGCCACGCCGACCATCGAGCCGTTCTTTCCCAGAACCGAAGGCACGATATTCTTTACATAGAAATTCCATTTTTCTTCCGGAGGCTTGGTCTCAATGGTGGTCAATCCGCCCGAAAAACTTCCGAGTCCCGCGTTATACGGCGTTTTGTAGACCGCGAACGATTGCACCGCATCCGTGGGCACGGCAATGGAAAAGCTTCCGGTCACCGGATCGGCCGTCTGCGCGGAATTCACCACAAACAGGCTTTGATTTTCGTCCGCACCCTTAAAGGTGAGTTTTCCGTCCTGCGTTCTTATCACTCCCGGAGTGATGGGAATCACTTCGCGGATCTTCTCCTCCGGCGTAGGCAGGGCAACCAGATCGCGGTGGGTTATGGTGGCCTCTGGATTGGAAACGCTCTCCGTGGAGATGACCTGAGTTTGTTCGCGAACCTCGACCTGTTCGTTGACCGTTTCAAGTTCCAGCTTGATGTCTTGAACCGCAGCCTGGCCGGCAGCGACGCTGACCTGCTTTGTGACGGCCTTGAACCCTGATTGCGTAATTGAAATCGTGTATTTGCCCGGCTTGAGGTTCTTAAACTCGTAGCGTCCAGCGTCGTCGGTATCCGCGCTCAAGATATTCCCGTCAGCCGGTCCTCCGGTTAGCTTTACGCCGATGCCAGAGAGGTCCGACGCCGCGTTTTCTTGCGTAGTGGATATCGTGCCGTGAATGGACCCTGTCTGAGCCTTCTCGCCGCCAGACCGCGTCCCTTGTCCAAATGCCGGGATGGTCGCCGCTAAAATCACAAATAGGGCAGCCGCTCGGGGTACCCAAGCAAGCTTGACGCGGCCCCCTGTACTGCAGGCGAACGCGAGAGTTGCTCTGAACTGGAGAAAAGCCCTTAGAAACGGATTCATGGTCTGGCCGACAAGAACTCTGTCTTTCAATACGCGCTTTCTTTAACGTGCGTGGGTCAGTCGGATTGGCGAGCGTTACATGCGCCTTTGGCCAGCCGGACGACATCCCCTCTATTGTCAATTTGCAGTACGGAAACTGAAAGCCCGGCGAGGTCAGGCTGTGCCTCAATCTCCAACTGCACGAACCAGTGCCGCAGCTTGGCGCAGTCCCCTTCCCCCCCCGATCCGGATGTAATTAGATGCAAACGCGGATATATCCGTTAGGCCCGTGGGGCCCAATTACGACGACCATCCCGGAGTACGACGCCATGGCACTCTGTTGCTTTGGGGTTCCTAGGAGTTCGCGTCTTTGTGAGCCTTCTCCCCACAAAGGCGTTCGGCGTTGGCGTGCAACTGTGAGAGCACGGTCTCCAGCTTGTCGATGTCGACGTTCAGTACACCATGAAAGAATTGGCTGCGCACTTCCTCGAACCTCGTCTTCAAGTGCGGGGCAAAACGGCGGCCCTTGTTCGTCGCCTTGATGATCGAGAGCCGATGATCACGTGGATCGCTCCTACGCGTAAGAAAACCGCCCGTTTCGAGCCGGTCCACAAAGCGCGTGATCTTGCCTTTGTCTCTCCCCATCGCCTCGGCGAGCTTTCCAGCCGAAGTCTCGCCTTGTTGTGCACAATGCACGAGCACCGCCGCTGCCTGCGCGGTCATCCCAAATTGGCTGAAGCACCGATCAAATGCCGTCTGCAGCCGAATGCTGGTCCGGAAGAGCCGGGATATCGAGAGTTCAGCCTGCCATTCTCGAATCCCGGCGTACCTCCCCGCAGACTTCTCCCTTTTTCCGAGAGGGCTCCTCAGGAATTCCCCATTCTTCCCGGTCTCCGTAGTTTCCATCATCTGTTGACCGATATGGCTTTTCAGGCTAATCGTTCGAGCTGTTCACCCCATTCACCTAGAAGTGGAAGCCTAGTTCCGCCGTATAGGACCGCGGCGTCACGAAGTGCGTCCCGCTGAACGTGGAAAGGAAATTGTACGCGGCCGTCTTGTTGGTTAGATTGATGACCGTGAAACGCAGGCTCCATTTGTACTTGTCGCCTCGGAAGAGGTTGTCGTCACCAACGCTGGTGTCGAACAAGTTGCGGGGTTTGACGCGCGTCGGATTGTGGTCCACATCAAACGTGGCGCCCGCAATGTTGATTAGCTTTGCGCCGGTCTTGATTGGATTCGCGCCGCAGATGGTTCCCGCGCCCAGCGCAAGAGGCGAGGTTAGAGACGCTGTGTGCATAACGCCGCCGGCAGCGACGCAGAAAAGCCCGATGGCCGTTTGCTGATCGGCATCAAGGAAGCTCGACGCGTCAGAGAAATTGTCGAGATTTGGATTGCTCGCGACCAGACCGCTGTCGTAGCGCCAGTTGAAACCGATCCAGGGCAACGTTTTGTACGGCTGATATTGAAAATGGGTCGTCTGATTGAAGGCCTGGTCGTGGTCGATGCGAAACACCTCTCCACCTGTGATCGTGGATCCCAGCCCGCCAATCTGTGGCGGGAAATAGCGTGCCCGCACGTGAGCGAGGACAGCCAACGCCGTGAGGCCGTGGAAATTAGGCATGCTGATGCGGACCGAGGGGCCGTCAATCTTCGAGTTCTTCCATGCAATGGGGAAGAAGATCGGTGTGTTGCCGAAGGTGGAGAAGTCATACGCATTGTGCGTATATTTCCACAAGTAGTCGGCGTCCACCACTACGTACTTTCCAAATGCTTGCTGAAATCCGGCATTGAACTGATTGCGTTGGCCGGAACGAATCTGCGATGGCAGGCTCTGGCCGCCGATTACGTCGGTGATAACCGGGTTGGACGCTCCCAAGCTAGCAAGAATCAAGTTCTCGTTGAACGGCGTCTCCAGGATCCGCGAGTAGGAGAGGCGAAGAACTGAATTTGTTTTCTTGATGTTGTACGCAACACCTACACGAGGCTCGGGCTGCCAATCGTGGACTATCCCCCGATATAGATCGAAGCGAATCCCCACATTAAATGCCCAATTGCCCTCTGAGATCGTGTCCTGGGCGTAGAGTGCGAGTTCCTTGACGTCCGTGTGGCCATGAAACGGAAACAGGCTTCCCCCGCGGGTCAGGTCAAAGGGCAGAAGGGTTGTGCACGGAGCGTCCAAGGCGACACCCCCTACAAAGCACGGGTTGCCGGCTACGTCCGCCTGTGACCCCAGGAAGTTCGGATCCGTAATCCCGAAGTTGAAGTCCTCTGTCAGAAACGTGTGCTGTAACGTGCCGCCCACTTTTATGTTGTGAGCGCCCTTCACATACGATAAGTCCGAGCGGAGCCCCGCATTGGTCAGTTTTCGGTTCTGATTGAGGGTCGCCGAGGAGCCCCCTGGAATGACTCCCGTGCCGTCGGCAAAAACGTTGCCGCTCGGATAGTAGTTAAACTGGTCGTGTCGTACAAAGGCGCCTACGGTTAACAGGGTGGTCGAGCTTATCAGGCGGGTCCACACCGGCGCGATGTTGTAAGTCTTGATCTGTGCGCGTTGATCCTGTGCCGGCAAGGGAGCCCCGGTGACAGGGTCCGTCAGGCCCAGGTTGAGGTTATCGATCGTGTTGGGCGTCTCGAACCAGGAGCGCGTGTATTGGAAGTTTACGTGAACGGAATCCGCTCCGGTAATCACATAGTCGAAGCGATCGAACAGATTCTCTTCGTTGCCTTTATCGTGGATAGCGTGAAGTTCGGGCGGATCTAGAAATCGACTGGTGTTCAAGCCGTTAGCCGCGATGAAATTTCCGTACTTCTGGTTTCCGACGGCGAGCCGGAATCCAGCGGTTACGGAGCCGAAGCTGCCGTAGGAGCTGTACACGCTGCCGGTTGGCTTGCCCGTTCCGAGACCAGACTTCGTCGTAATTCAGCCGGCGGTCCTCCCGATACGGCTTCGAGCGACTGAATCGAGTCCAGCGGAATCTGGTTCGAAAAGACTTTGCTTTGCTGATCCGTGATGGGCTGGCCGTCAACGGAGAATGAATTCTCAGCATGATCGCCAAGACCATGGAACAAGCCGTTCGAGTCTGCTACGACGCCCGGCGATACTAGAGTAACCAGCGAACTCACCGATGAAGATTGGCTCTCGAGCGGCAGCCTCTCGGTCAAGCTGGTGTCCACGTCTGTATGAAAGCTGGGATCCTTTTCCACAAGATCCCCGGCATTTGCTTCCACCGTCACGCTGGTTGCTGCCGTGCCGATCTTCAGGCTGATTTGCACGCTCGCTGGCACGGTAGAGCGCACGTCTACGTCCTGCGAATACGCAGCGAACTTGTCGGCCGTCACCGTGAGGTGGTAAGGATTGAACGGCACGTTCGTAAAGCGAAAGCTCCCATCGCTCCCTGTAGTGGTCTGCCGCTGATAACCGGTCACGGGAAAGCTAATCTCGACCTTTGCCCCAGCAACCACTCCCCCTGACGCATCTTTAACCACACCATCAATCGATCCCGAATTCCCCAATTGCGCCCAACTGATCGCCGCTGAAAACAGCAAGATCATTGCGAAAATCGAATAACTCCCCAAACGCTTTAACATTTTTTCTCCATCCCTTTGCGGGCTATCTAGATTTGTGGATAGAGGCCGCCTGGAAATGTGGCGGTGGCGCCGGCCCAAGTAAGGCCGGCACGCACTTTTGCGATTCGCTAGCAGGAAATGGAATTTACGCGGAAGGAGGCGCTCGGGAGGCGCGGTGCAGAGAAAATGAATTGGCGGGTGCGGCATGCTGCGGCAGCGAAGAATATCTTGTGATCAGCTCAGGGGTTGCGACGAGATCAAGAGCAGCCGCGGCCAGCACGGGCATGTGCAGCGACTGGCAGATGTGGCAAGCGGTTTCGGAACCATTCCTATGCTGGTGGAGCAGGCTACCGCCCACCGCGAAATACAGCAAAACGGCGCACGCCAACACCGCCACCGCTCGGTGCACCCTTTTTCGTCGGAAGATCCGTCCGAAGATAGTCTTACCCCGCTGCATGACCCTCCCTGGTAGCGTAACACCTTTGACGCACCAGCCAAAACAACGGATGCAGAATGTTGCACCCCAACCTATTAGCTTGCTTGACCCCGCAACCATTCCAGCCTAAGCTCCGTCTTACCATAAGGATGTTCGCTACTCCTCACAGGATGCGTGTCTCCGCTCTGCTGCTCGGAATGATCTTCCTTGCAGCACAATTCCACTTTTGCGCCGATCTGAATTCCAGCTCCGCCGGTTCGCATCCCTGCCAGCTTTGCTCCACGGCGGGCATCGCGATCACCACAGAGACTTTGCATCTGGCAGTTGTTCCGCTTGTTGATCGACTCGAAGTTTTCGCAAAAATTCTCTCTCCTTCCATAGAAATTCCGCGCACAACCTCCCCTCGCGCGCCTCCAGCTCTGTAGTTCTCTGTTCTTTCTCCATTTGGGCCTTTTCACCCTAACTGCAGCGCCCCGTCCCTTTTGCTTGGGACCGTAGAGGAGCATCAACATGAAGAAAGGAATGGCATGGGCCACCGCGCTTTTGGCCTTGCCTGTCTCGGCGCTCGCGCAGCAGAATCCCCCGGCTGCATCTACTCCATCTCCACTCCCGACTCCAGCAGCCCCGCAGGCCGCCTCTCGGCGCATTACGCTCGAAGAGGCTATCCGCCTGGCCCTTCAGCACAATCACGCTCTCGAAGCCGCTCGCACCACCATCCTCGAAAACCAAGCGCAGGAGATCACTGCTAATCTCCGTCCTAACCCGGTCCTTTCCTGGGACGCCCAGTTCTTGCCCATCTTTCAGCCAAACCAGTTCACTGCCGATTACATCGACACCCAGGCCCAATTCGATCTGGGCATCGGCTATACCTTCGAGCGCGGCAAAAAACGCCAGCATCGTCTCCAGGCGGCGAAGGATCAAACCGCCGTCACGCGCTCCCAGGTTGCCGATAATGAGCGCCTGCTCGTCTTCAACGTTTCGCAGCAATTCATCGACGTCGTTCTTGCGCAGTCCACTATCGATTTTGCAAAACAGGACCTTGACAGTTTCCAGAAGACCGTCGACATCAGCGAAGCCCGCTACAAAGCCGGAGACATGAGC
>WNFJ01553667.1_pt1 | contig 10976 bp, 8 predicted proteins | sample 5400461 | NCBI WGS metagenome assembly WNFJ01 (sample SAMN13153349, study PRJNA577476) | soil metagenome | isolation source: 115 cm saprolite on Douglas fir-dominated hillslope | place: USA:California | collected 2013-09-17 | reverse complement strand
TTCCATTCGACGGCAAACGGATTATCGACACCAACCAACTGCATCAGATCGACCACATGCCACGGACGGCAATCGTCGTAGGGGCCGGGGTGATCGGGTTGGAGTTCGCCTCGTTCCTGGCGGCCCTGGGGGCGAAAGTGACGTTGATCGACCAGAGGTCCACCATCCTCGAATTCGTGGATCAGGAGATCGTGCAAGCGCTCACCTATCATCTGCGCGGCCTCGGAATGACGTTCCGCCTCGGCGAGAAGGTGACCTCGGTGGGCATCGAGTCGGAGCGCGACCGGGTCTTCGCCGAGTTGGAGAGCGGAAAGCGCGTCCAGGGAGACGCTCTGCTCTACGCGGCAGGGCGGCAGGCGAACGGGGATTTGCTCAATCTCGCGGCCGCGGGCCTGGAAGCGGACAGTCGGGGAAAGGTGACGGTCAATCAGTCTTTTCAAACCATCGTCCCGAACATCTATGCGGCCGGGGACGTGATTGGTTTTCCCGCGCTGGCCAGCACCTCGATGGAGCAGGGGCGACTGGCGGGCTGCAACATGTTCGGAGTCCCGGCGACCCAGATACCAGAGCTCTTTCCCTATGGCATCTACACCATCCCGGAGATCTCCATGGTTGGACAGACCGAGGAAATGCTCACCGCCGCCAAGATCCGCTACGAGGTCGGCGTTGCCAAGTATGCCGAATTGGCGAAGAGCCTGATGCTTGGCGATGAGAATGGGATGCTGAAGCTGCTTTTCGAGCGGAAGACGCTCAAGTTGCTCGGCGTTCACGCCATCGGCGAGCGCGCCACCGAGATCATCCATATCGGGCAGGCGGTGATTTGCTTTGGCGGCACGATCGAGTACTTCCGCGACGCCGTCTTCAACTATCCGACGCTGGCGGAAGCGTACAAAGTCGCTGCGCTCGACGGCCTGAACAAGCTCTGAGCGCTCGACGCAACCGGGTCTTCCAACCAGAGCTGGCCGCTTGCCTGCACCAGATAGCGCTATCTCCTAGCCAGACATTCACCGCCAGTTCCTAGACATCTTTACGGGCACTGTAGAATGGCGACAGGGGGGGTGCTGGGATGAGGGCAAAGGATGAAGCAGCTCCTGGTCATCTGGGTCGTCGCGGCCTTCCTGTTTCTGGTGGCGCTGATCCTGCGCGATTCCATTGACCTTCTCCAGGCCAACCTCAAGGCCAGACTGCAAGCGAGGCATCGGCGACGATTGGACGCGATGCGAGACCGGAACGGAGGCTCACCCCCTGCGGATCGGGTTTGAGCAGTCTGTCGGCGGCTATGGATGCGGCTGTTGGCGCAACTGAGCTTCTATCTTCGCGCGAACGTCGGGGGGGAGGCTCTCCAGCCCCCGCATTCCGCCGCCCGCCATGTTGGGCGGTGGGGGCGGCAATTTCTTGAACATCTCGACGCCGGAATCGAAGCCAGATCGCTGACTGTCCCTTCACGTATACCTCTTTGCCTTTGTCGCTCTTCGCCTCTTTCCCGAACGCCAACGACTGGTGGGCTCCGCCCTCGAGCGTCAAGTCCACCTGGGTGGTCGGCTTGGATAGACCAGACTGAGTTGGTTCCACCTTGCCATCGATCAACCGCGAGGCTTTCAGCCCGCGAAGCATGTTCAGCTCGGCGGTGAGCCGTGCCGGATCAAACTCGAACCCGGACGGCAGCTTCTTGGGTTCGAGCACCTTCCAGGCGTCCCCCTCCCGGGCGACCACGGTCTTCTTCCCCGAGGACAGGACGGAGAGCTTGCTTACTTTTTGCGGGTCGAATGAAAGAAGCGACAGATCCCTCAAGTCGGCGGCCCGCTTCTGCAGGGTGTTCGCGGTGTATGGCGGCACCAGATAGACCTGCGGGTCGCCCTCCAGCCTCGCGGCGACCGCCTTGCTCTTGTTCTCCTTGCTCTCCTGTTCCTGGCCGAGGTGGACCTTGAACTGCTTGCCATCCTTGAGCTTCGCCTCGACGAACGAATGCGGACCGGCAAAGCCGAGGGATTCATCGCTTCCCGGAGAGTCGACGAAGTCCTGCGCTCGCAGGTTGACCAGTTGCTGGACCAGGCCCTGGCCGGCGGACGCGTCGTAGCGGAATCGATCCGGGAGCTTCGTTCCCTCCTTCAGCTTCCAACCGCTACCATCGCCGCTGTTGGTCAGCACATAGGACTCCTGATCTTTAGGATGGACGGCGACCTCCACCACTTCGTCCAGCTTGGCGCCGATGATGCTCCGCTTGCGCCAAGCGCTGACGTCCCTTTTGACCATCCACGGAAATCGACCCTCGGCGGTGAAAACGGCGTTGCTCTTCGCCTGCCGAATATAGACGCCTCCGCTTTTGGTCGGCTTGCCCAACACCAACTCCACGTTCGGGGCCCCCTGGCTGGTGATTCTTACCCGGAGGCACTTGGCGTCATCGATCTCGAATTCGGCCTGTCGCTCGGGCTTGTCGCTGACCACGTCGTGGACCTTGGTCTCTTTGTAGGCATCGAGCGCGGAATTGATCTGCTGCTCATCGGCGGGATGCTTCTGGTCTAGTTTAGCGGGATCGGCCACCGTCCAGGCGGCGCCCTCCTTCTTTAGACTCGCAGCCTTCGGTCCGGCGACCTCGATCGCAACGACTTTGTCCTTATCGATCGGGGGCAGCTCGAATTTGACGATGCCCACGCTCACCTGCCGCTCGCGGGTGGCCAAGACGATTGCCAACAAAATCGCGAAGACTCCGATCAGAATCAGCGTTCCCTTTTTCATGGTCACTCACCCTCTAGATGCTCACCGTGGCGCGCCGGGCTTCTCGCATCCGCCATCGAACGACCCCATAAAGAACGAGCAGCAATGGAATGCCCAAGGTATTCCCGTATTTCACCGCGCCGCGCGTCGCGTCGCTGATGTCCGCTTGAAGCGGCGCTTCGGCAAGGCCGCGCGTTCGCATCGCCAGCAGGGCTGGATCGAGGAGCAGCCAATCGGCGACGTTGAGAAGCAGCGCCTGGTTGGGCCGAGACATGAAATCGTCCCAGAACAAGGCCGACCCGCCGACGGCGATCACCCGGGCTTCCGACTTGCTCTCGGCGAGGATGCCACCTCCGGAAGCCTGGGCCTCGGAGGCGAAATGGCTGGGCAATTTTCCGCTCACCTGCACCATCAAGGTGTACGGCCCGGTGGTGGCGATCGTCTCCGACCGCCAATCTCGACGGGGGTCGGTGTTGAAAGGCTGCGGCTCAAGCCAGCTCTTCGCGCTGGACTTGGCGAGAGCGGCCACCTGCCGGCCTTCGGCAGGGGTTGCCGCGACCGAGGTCACGAAAGGGAAGGTGACTCCGGTCAGTCCCTTGGTAATCGGGTTATCCCCTTCGAGATGAGTCAGTTGCGGAATGAAGGGATAGGGCGCCGGCACAGAGACCACCATGAATCCACGGCGCTCCTGAACGGTGATGTGCGCCGATTGAACGTCGGCCACAAATTTGTCGTCAACGACGATTCCATAGCTCGCCAGAAGCGGGGCCAGCCCGTGTTCGGCAGGCGTCGGCTGAAAGGTCTTCAGATCCACCTGGACCGTATCGAGAAAGAACGCGGCGCTCTTTCCCTGCATCAGGAATTGATCGATGGCTTTGATTTCGCTTTCCTTGAGCGGCTGGGTGGGCCCGAGGACCAACAGAGCGTCCACATCCTCGTCCACCTTGTCCTTCGACCCGAGCTCGAGCGGCCTTACCTGATAAGTCTGGCTTAACATCGTCTGCAGCCGCTTCAGCTTTTCGTCGGGCCTGGGTTCTCCGTGCCCGGTCAGGAGTGCGATCACCGGAGTCTTCGGACGGGTCATTTTCCGGATCAGCGAGGTGAGATCGTACTCGAGCGTGCGGGTGTCCTGGACGACGGGAATGACCTCCTTCTTCTCTTGATAGGTGATGGCAATTCCCATGTAGGCCCGCTTGGTTTGCATCTGGTCCGATTCGACGACGCGGATTTCCACCGGCTGAACCCCTGCGCTGGCGAGCTCCTTCTCCACGCTGGTCGGCTCCCGGAAGGTCCGGCCAAAGATATCGCGCTTCATCTCCTTTTTTGATTCCTTGTCCTGGGCGGTCTCCTGGCTCATCGGGTCGATGAACTCGAAACCGAGCTGACCTTTCGACGCCGCGCGGAATTCCTCGAGGAGGTCTCGAACGTAGCGCGCGTTTGCCGAGTACGGAGCGGGCAGCTTTTCGGTGAAGTAGGCCTTGACGTGAATCGGGTCCTGCAGCGACCGCATCGTCTCCTTCGATGCCTGGGAGAGCGTGTACGTTTTGTCGCGCGTCACGTCGAAGCGCAGAAACGCGCGCAGGCCGATGATGTTGAGCAGGATCAAGCTGCCGATGCCGGCGAGGAGAAAGACGGTTGCATTTCGAGAGCCGATGCGCATCGAGTGCCTCATTGCCTCGCCGCGGCGAGGGACCGGGTGGTGAGCAGCAGCCCCACCGCGGTGAGAGAGAGATAGAAGAGGATATCGCGGGTGTCGAAGACGCCCCGGGCGATGTTTTCAAAGTGGTAGTCGACGGAGAGGAACTGGAGAATCTCGCCCGCCGACGAAGGAAGCACCATCGCGAATTTGTCGGCGAAATAGAAGGCGAAGCAGAGCAGCAGTCCGATGATGAATCCGACGATCTGATTTCGGCTCAAAGCGCTCGCCCACAAGCCAAGCGACAGAAAGCTGGAAGCAAGGAGCAGCAGGCCGAAGTAGCCTCCCAGCACCGGGCCCCAATCGAAGCTCACACCCTTGGCGGTCAGGCTCGAAACGGAGAGCGAGTAGGGCAAGGTCCAGAGCAGGCCGACCCCCACCATCGCCAGCGCCGCGGCGAATTTACCGATCACCACTTCCCAATCCCGGACCGGCATGCTGAGCAGAAGCTCCAGCGTTCCCGACTTTCGCTCTTCGGCGAGCAGTCGCATCGTGACCGCGGGAGCGAAAACCACGAAAAGCACGGGCGCTATTCCGAAGAATGCGCGCAGCGATGCGCTGCCACCGAGAAAGAGCGTGCTGAAATAAAGCCACCCGGCGACGAGCAGGAAAACGCCGATCACGATGTAGGCGATCGGAGACTGAAAGAACGTTTTGAACTCTCGCCTGGCGACTGCGAGTGCGATGCTCATCAAGACCTCGGGGACTAGGGTTAGGCCGCCTCCGCTGAGGGCGTGGAGGGCAACGCCTCGGCGGCGGTCAGCTTGCGGAACGTCTCTTCGAGGCTGACGTGCTTGCGCTGAACCTCGAGAAGCAACAAACCATGTTTCACTGCGGTTTCGAACAGGGCGCGGCGCGGGTCCTCTTTCCCGTACCGCAGGGCGAAGCCGAGCGTTCCATTCCCCTCCGACTCCGCGGACTCCACGGCGGAGACCCCCGGAATGCGCTCGAGGATGGCGCGCACTTCCGCCGCCAAAAGCGCGGCGCCAACCCGCGAGGTGAGCACCACATGGACCGTGCCACCTTCGCCGACCGCGAGGCGTTCAGGCGAGTCGTCGGCTACCAGCTTGCCCTCGTTGATGATCAGCACCCGACCACAAGTACCCTGGACCTCGCCCAGGATGTGAGTGCTCAGGATGACGGTTTTCTGCCGACCGAGCTCCTTGATCAGGTGCCGGATCTCGGCGATCTGGTTCGGATCCAGGCCGCTGGTGGGCTCGTCCAGAATCAATAGATCCGGGTCGTGGAGGATGGCCTGAGCCAACCCCACGCGCTGCCGAAAGCCTTTCGAGAGCTGGCCGATGTCCTTGCCGATCACGGTCTTGAGGCCGCAGTTCTCGACCGCATCGTGGATGCGCCGGCGTTGCTCGGTCGCGGGAACTCCTCGCACCCGGGCGATGAACTGCAAGAAGTCCAGGACCATCATCTCTTCGTAGAGCGGATTGTTTTCAGGCAGGTAGCCGATCATCCGGCGCGAGGCGATCGGGTCGACCACCACGTCGATGCCCGCGACCTTGGCGGTGCCGGCGGTCGGCATCGCGTAACCAGCCAGAATCCTCATCGTCGTCGTCTTGCCCGCCCCATTGGGACCGAGAAATCCAACCACCTGGCCCCGGGGAACTTCGAAACTGACGCCGCGGAGCGCCTGGGTCGCTCCGTACGCCTTGGTCAATCCCTCAATGCTGATCATCGGTTGCGACATGTCCTCTTCATCCCCTTGGAGCGCGGAGCCTACCAAAAGCCGGCGGCAACGCACGCAAAGTAGAAATCAGGCGGCGCCTGAATCAACGGCCTTCTGCAACAATCCGGCTGCGGTGGCAAGAGGGAATAATTTTCAGTGAGGTAGGCTTCCTTGAAATGACGGGAAAGCATCCGTTCGCCCGCAGCTCGGACCCTCGGGCGACGCGTCTGCCCGCCGCAATCGAAAAGTCCCTTAAGGGCCAGCGAAAAGAGGCGCGGCCGTCGGTGAGGCGGCCCTCCGGTCGAATCGCTACTGCCTCAGTCCGAACGCGGTAACGCGATCGGTGCCGGTAAACACGTTTCCATTCGCCACCACCACCGAGTTGTACTTGCCACCGGCGTAGGCGAAATCCGCAGGGCTGCTGGTGTACAAGATGCTCAACGGCGTCATGTCCTGCGCCGAGATCGCGATCAGGGAGGGCGGATAGGGGCCTTGCAGGCTCTCGTCCCGTTTGCGATGAGGCTCGATCACCCAGATAATCGCGCTCGTGATGTCCGGGCCGTTGCTGCTGACCACCGGGCTGCTCGGGCTTTCGAAAATCAGCGTCTGATCGACTGCGTCGATCCTCAAATAGGAGGGCAACGTTGGATCGACCGGTAGTTGCACCTTGACTCGAGCGACCGAGGGCCAGGTCGACGTGGTGGAGCAGGTGCCCGTCTTCGTCGAACCGGTGAAAAAGATATACGTGCTTCCGTCCGTGCCCTGGAGGTAGGCGGGCGTGCTGCGGGCCCGAGCGAAGTTCGAGTTCATGCAGCTCTCATGGTACGGACCGAACACATCCAGCGGTCCACGCCTGGGCTGGTTCGAGCCGTCTTCGCTGCGGTACCAGGAATAAACGTCCGGCCCGAAGAGTGAGCCATCGGCCGGAGACGCGGTCGGGTCCAGCGGTCGGTCGATATCGGAGGGATTTTCGTGGCAGGGAGGTCTGGAGACAAGGCCGCCTGGCATATGGTCGCGATCCACCAGGTATGCGAGCCCCTGCTTGCCGCCGAAGGCGATCAAGTTTGGCGTCGAAGTCTGATTTGGATCGACGCCGAAAATAACCGGCGCTCCTCCGGCGAGGTCGGTGTCCGCGCGATCCATCTGGCAATGGTTCCAGGGCGTGTACGTGCCGACGAGCTGCAGGGGGAGGCCGGGGGCCCAGGCCAGGAGGGACTCACCCCAGTAGTTGGCAGCCGCGCCGCGAACGGTGAGGTCATTACCCGTGGTTGCGTAGACGACGCCGTTCTCGTCGATCGCCGGTCCGCCGGAGGACCACAAGCCGCCATTGGCCTCAGAAGCAGTACCCGAACGGGAGGAGGCGAACGCGCTCACGATGGAGGGTGCCCGGCCCGAGACCGCGCCGGTGTCGATGGCGACAAGAAAGCCGGCGGCGGTGTCATTGTATCCGCCAAATGGCACGTACAGCGTGCTGCTGTCCCAGCTGATGTTCAGGCCCCCCCGCTGAGCCATCGTCCCGGTGTCCTGAAACCGGGTCGGTCCGTTTTGTTGAATGCCGGGCGGGGCCGCCATCCCCGCCGTGCCGTCATTGACCGGCAAGGGCCATCCGGGAAGGATCGCGCCATTGGTCAAGTCGATCCCGAAGACCCACCAGTTTCGCTGGCGCGGGTTGGAGAGGTCGCCGGCGACGTAGACGGTGGGAGGAATGGTATTGAGATCGATCGCCGGGGTTCCAAGAACGCCCCACGAAACGCCGTCCCCGCCGCCGGCCGGTCGACCCAGGTATGTGGACCAGAGGATTCTACCCGGCGGGATTCCATTCGCAGCAAAGGCATTGATCGCGTACACGTACCCTGCGGTGCTGGCGGCGATCACCACGTGAAAGGGCAGACCCCTCAAATCCGGCGTCGTCATCGTGACGACGTCGACGTAGAGCGGCGAGGCGTAGAAGTGCGGTGGGTTGCCGCTCGGATCGAGGTCGAGTCGTCCCGTGTCCCAGAGCTTGCCGAAATTCCCGGCCGCCACGGCGCTGGGCGTCAGGATCCATTCGGCGGGATTCCATCCACTTCGAAACCTGTCCCCATGAAACATCAGCCAATTGACACTGCTGCCGTCCGTTGCGACGCGTTTCGCGGAGGACGCTGAGGATTGCGATCCTTCCCGCGCGCAGGAAACGAGGACGAAGGCGAAGATCCACGCAGGTTGTGACATTGACCCTCCCGGGGCCGAACCCCGCGTAGCGTCGAAGGTTAAACCCGCGGCGGTGGAGCGCTCGCTCTGAAAAAGCGCGGACCAGCCGCGCGAATGGATTTCGGCGCGGGACAGCGATTCCTACCTCAACGATCGGGCGAGGGACCGATTAACTTCCCGTGCGGCGTGTGATACGGGGTTGATCCTTCGAACTGAGGTGAACGATGCAGACTTCAGCCTCCATCCGCATCCTCCTGTGTGTCACGGTCTGTTGTGCTCTTGGGTGTAGCAAGTCGCAAATTTCCACCAGCGTGATGTCTCATCAATCCGGAGCCGCAAACGCCGGACCGATACAGTTCAGGAAGGTCGTCATCGAGACGGTTTTCCGGTCGGAAGGTGTCACCGCCTTCGACGCCAACGGAGCCGGGTCGGGACAGCTCGACATCGTCACGCGTCAATACCGGTACCCCTTTCCACCGGACATCTCCACGCGGCATGAGATCTCGACTCCGAGGACGTGGACCACCGGCGAGTACAGCAATAGCTATGCGAACTGGAACGCGGACATCGACGGCGATGGTTTGATCGACCTGATCGTCCTTCCCAGGCAGCAGCAGGACAACCCCACACTGGACCCCATCTATTGGTTCAAGAACCCAGGTCCGGATGTCGACCAGCACTGGGACTCGTTCATGATCGCCCCGAGCACTCTCGGCGAGAGGCCCTTCTATGAAGACCTCTTCGGAGACGGCAACAGGGAGCTCGTCTTCGTCGCGTGCCAAGACCGGTTGGCGCAATGCCCGAACACGAACACGCTCGTCTGGGCGGTCCCCGGCGCGGACCCGACGCAGCCCTGGGTGACCACCGCGATCAGCGAGCCAGGCTCGAGAGACGTCGGGCTGGACCATCATGGAATGGGAGTGGGCGACATCAATGGGGATGGCCGCAAGGACATCATCGTCGCGACGGGTTGGTTCGAGGGTCCGGAAGATCCCCTGGCCAGCCCCTGGGTCTTCCATCGGGAGAGCTGGCTGCCACAATTCTGCACCAGCAATCCACCTATGGATCCCGAAAGCTGCTGCGCCGATATGTATGCCTATGATGTGAACGCGGATGGGCTGACGGACATCTTGTGCACCCGGCCGCACAACCGGGGCCGGTGGTGGATCGAACAACTCGCAGGGGGCGGCTGGCTCGAGCACGCGATGGATCCCGAGCCCTTCACCTCCACGACGCCTTACTCCGAGAGTCACGCTGCGCGTTTCGAGGACCTCGACGGCGATGGAGTCCCCGAGCTCATCACCGGCAAACGCAAGTTCGCGCACGGAACGGGCGGGGAGGGTTACGCGGAGCCCGGAGTGCTGGTCTACTACAAGCTCCGCGTGGACCAGACCGGCGTCAACTGGGATCGCTTCGACATCGATCTGGAGCAAGCATCGGGCGTGGGCAATGGCGATGGATTGCTCGACGTCATCATTTCAAACAAGACGGGCCTGTATTACTTCGAGCAAGTCCCACGGTAGACGCGAAAATCAACGAGTCTCGCTTGCGGTGCGAAGCTTAAGCGCTTCTTCAACCCTTTGGACGAAATCGTCCCGGTCTTCGTCAACATCCTTCCAACGCGCATGCATGACGCGCCATCCCTCCGCCGCTAGCTTGTTCAGTCGGTCTCGATCATTGGTCCAAGTTCTGAAATCTTGATGATAACGATAGCCATCGGCCTCGATGATCAATCGTTGTTTGGGGTACGCGAAATCGACTCGGGCAATGAGTTCTTCATCTGTGATGACCATGAACTGTCGCTCGGGCCGGGGTAGGCCTACCTCGCGAAGGGTTTGAAACACCCGAGCCTCCAGCGCACTGTCAGTGAGGGCTTTTCCTGATTTCCGCATCGACAAGAGTCGGCAGAGATACCGGGAACCCGAGCGCGTGCTTCCCAAGGTCCGAAGACGACGCTCGACCCATGGCACGTTGATCAGCCGGCGACGCAGTGCATCCTCGAGGGCCAGCTCGAGTTGCCGCTCTTCGAGTGCGGATGCCAGGTCGATAATCGTTCGNNNGTGTGTTCGGCGGGTAAAGATTGCGAGCGGTGTATCACCACACTCCTGCGCTGCGCATTGCGCTGTTTTGAGGTCGTGACTTCAATCGCGGGGACGGTTACCCCGTCGAGTTTCAACAGTGCGGCGGCTGAGGTATGGGATGCGACTGCTTCGGGGCCAACCGATAGGCAGGCGGCCATCAATTCCTGATGCCAACTGCTGGCGACGGCGCCTACGCGATAGACTCCTGGTCGAATGGCCGACCATAGGCCCGATTGTATCCGTCGGTCGATCGCCGAACTGCTGAACTTCAGTTCCACCGCCTGCTCTCGTGAGATCAAACCATGCTGCTGGCTGGCCTTCTCCACGAGTCGTCGATTCCGCGATCTGTTGTACATTTTGCCCCGGTTTCCGGGGCTATTTGTACAACAGATTGGCGACAGGCCCAGATGTTCCGGCGAGATCGGGTTTACCGTCAGTTCTTCCAAGGAGGACACCATGGCCCTGGGCCGAAGGGTTGGCGTCAGGGCGAGGTTCGGCCGGGCCAATCGGAATCCAGGCCCGACGGATCCACCATTGCAACAGCGAGAGCAGGGCGCCCGCGTGGGCGTTGGCGATCGCCGTGCGCTGGGCCTCGGGAATCGCGCGCGTCGAT
>WNFJ01342182.1_pt2 | contig 10976 bp, 10 predicted proteins | sample 5400461 | NCBI WGS metagenome assembly WNFJ01 (sample SAMN13153349, study PRJNA577476) | soil metagenome | isolation source: 115 cm saprolite on Douglas fir-dominated hillslope | place: USA:California | collected 2013-09-17 | reverse complement strand
AGGCGGAGGGGCGGTTATGAAGATTCGGAAGGTGGTCGCGAATTCGCGGCGGAAGGTTGTCGAGGTCAGTACGACGCGACGGGCCTTGGTCTACCCGTTCGCCCGGCTCGTACCTCGGCCCACGAGCGACGACCCGATCCGCACGATCCGGGTCGATCGCGAGCTCGCGTCGGAGGGGTTCACGTACACGCTCGCATCCGGTCGCGAGGGCAGCGTCCACATCGACCAGATCCTCGACTACAACAAGGACCCCGATCATCTTCGGGATCGTTTGCTGTACTCGCTGACGCTGGAGGCGCAAAAACGCGTCGAGACGAGCCCGCTGTCGCGGCGAGAGATCATCCGGCGGCTCGGTACCTCTCCCGCGCAGTTCTATCGACTCCTCGACCAGACGAACTACAGCAAGTCCGTCGATCGCCTCGTGACGCTGCTCCAGGCTCTCGACTGCGACGTCCGGCTTAGCGTGCGCGCGCGACCTGCCTGAGACCGACTTTACCCCACCGCCGGCCGCCGTGCCCGCACGAACGCCACGCGCAGGAACTCGATGCCGAAGCCGGCGGCGACGATCCACCAGCCGTAGGAGAGCGGGCCGCGGGGCGCGCGTGATTCTAGCCGTAAGATGCGAGCGGTCAAATGAAGCGCTTCACCGTACGGCGGATGTCCCTTGTCGGGTTGGCGGCCGCAGCTCTGGCGGTCGCGGTCCTCGCCGCCCGATTCGGGCCGACCGCTGCGCTGTCGCTGAGCCTGGCGCTTCCGGCCACCGAAGCGTCGCTTGCGCGGTTCTATCCGGATGCAGTCCGTGAGGAGATCGTCCTGTCCGCCGGGAGTCGGACGATTCAGGCGGATCTCTACCGGCCGGTAACGCCGCGCGCCGCGCTGCTGCTCGTGCACGGCCTCTCGCGTGCCGGTCGGCGACACGCCGAGCTGGTCCGGCTCGCCCGGCTGCTGGCTCGACACGGCCAGCTCGTGCTCGTGCCGCAGTTCGAGGGCCTGGTGGCCTTCCGGCTGGACGGTACCGAGATCGACGAGATTCGCGGCGCCCTCGGCTACCTCGGCGGGCTCAGCCCGGCCGTCGGCATTGCGGGATTCAGCTTCGGCGCCGGTCCGGCGCTGCTGGCGGCGGCCACGTACCCCGAGATCGCGCTCGTCGGCAGCTTCGGCGGCTACGCCGATCTGCAGAACGTGATCGCCTACGTGACGACGGGCGTCCACACGTTCGGCGGGCGACGCTACGTGCAGCAGCAGGAAGAGTACAATCGCTGGAAGCTCCTGGCGCTGCTGGTCGGCTTGGTCGAGAGCGAGCGGGACCGCACGCTGCTCGGCGCCATCGCGCGCCGGAAGCTCGAGAATCCCGGCGTCGACACGACCGCGCTCGCGGCGCAGCTTGGTCGGGACGGACACGCCGTGCTGAGCCTCGTCCTCAACAGGCAGGCGAGCGCGGTGACCGGGCTGGTGGCCGATCTGTCGCCGCAGACCCGGCAGGCGGTGGCGTTCCTGTCGCCGCTGGCCGTGGTCCCTCGTCTGCGGGGGCGCCTGCTGATCGCCCACGGGGTGGCGGACGATTCGATTCCCTTCACCGAGAGTCTTCGACTGGCCGAGGCCGCGGGCGGCCGCGCGGAGCTCGCGCTGCTCGACACCTTTCACCACACGGGGGCTCAGCCGTTCTGGTGGTCGTGGCGTGCGCGGGTCGCGGATGGATGGAACCTGGCTCGGCTCGCCGACGCGCTGGTTCGCATCGACCGGCATCGGAGGTAGCCACGATCAGTCGACCGCCGGACATGTGTCTGTCCGGCGCCGTCGGCTTCTCGACACCCGGCGGCCGGCGCCTGCAGCGAACCCACGCAGACTAAAGTGTTGCGCGTTACACTGGCAGCGGCATGAGCGTTGCTCGTCGCGAGAGCCCCGAAGCGCCGCGTACCACAACGAGGCAGCCTTCCATGCACGAGGCAGGAAGCATGCCGCACCCGACGGAGCCGCCCGTCCGCTACCTGTTCATCGTCGCCCGCGATCGCCCCGACATGCTCGAACAGGTCAAGGAGCGCTTGCGTGGAGACACCAGGATCGAGGTCATCGCCGACCGGCGATACGGCGAGCGCCGGAGATCCGCCGTGCCCCGAGAGCCCGACCGGCGCGGTGGCGACCGGCGGCGCCCCACGAAGCCCCGGGATGACCTCTCCATCTACCCGACGCTGGTCGTTCAGAAGCGCGTCGAGTCGTACGCGGAGCTGCAGCAGAAGGTGGTCGCCTCCGCCCGTGAATCCCAGGAGCTCTGAAGGATCGGCTGGAGGCGCTGCTGTCAGCGGACGCCGCATTCAAAGCCGACGCCATCGCGCACGTGACGCAGGCCGAGGAAGCGGTGGCTACGCTCATGGCGAGATTCCGCGCGCTCACCTCTGACTGACTGCCTGACGAGCCCTCCCGCCCAAAAAGGTCGGACCTTTCGAGTCTGGTCGTTCCGCCGGAACATTCGAGCATGTTCGTTAGTTGCCTGGCCAAGTCAATCTGGGAGGGGGGTGTTTCTGAGAGGTGTTTCAAAGAGGCCACTCTTCTAGGGCAGTGAGCTCCCTCGGCTTGCAGGAGGTTGCAACATGCTGGGCTCCCCGATCATTCGCTCGCTCTTCGGAGTAGTTCTCACGGCTCTCCTACCGTTGCTCGCCACCCCGGCCGCGGGCCAGTACTCGCAGGTGAATCTGGTCTCCGATCTGCCCGGGCGTGCCGCGAATCCGTGGGGCGTGGTCAATCCTCCGGGGGGCCCCCTCTGGGTCTCGGACAACGGCGCGGGCGTCTCAACCCTGTACCAGGGCAACGGCACGAAGCAATCCCTGGTCGTCACGATCCCGCCGCCGAAGGGTGGCAAGGGGCCGGCGGCCCCGACCGGTGTGGTCTGGAACACGCGGGGCTTCGTCGTCAGTAAAGGCATCACCTCGGGCGTGGCCGCGTTCATCTTCGCCACGGAAGATGGGACCATCAGCGGATGGAACCCCACCGTCGATCCAACCAACGCCATCCTCAAAGTCGACAACTCCGCCAGGGGCGCCGTGTACAAGGGCCTGGCGCTGGGAAGCAATAGCTCGGGGACGTTTCTCTACGCCACGAACTTCCACGATGGCGTCGTGGAGATGTACGACTCCACCTTTGCGTTCATCAAGTCGTTCAGCGATCCGACGCTCCCGCTCGGATATGCGCCGTTCGGCATCCGGAACATCGACGGCAACCTCTACGTGACCTTCGCGATGCAGAATGCCGCCCGGCACGATGACGTCGCGGGCAGGGGACACGGGTTTGTGGACGTCTTCGATACGACAGGCAACAGGATCAGGCGCTTCGCCTCGCGCGGCCCCCTCGATTCCCCGTGGGGCCTGGCGTTGGCGCCGGCTGATTTTGGCAAGGTGAGCCATGAGCTGCTCATCGGCAACTTCGGTGACGGGAAGATCAACGCGTTCGATCTCAAGGACGGCGAGTTCAAGCGTGCGCTCGAGGGCAGTGACGGGAAGCCCCTCGTCAACGATGGGTTGTGGGCCATCTGGTTCGGTGATGGCGTCGCGCTCGGAAATCCCAACGAGCTGTTCTTTACCGCCGGCATCAATGGTGAGGCCGACGGTCTGTTCGGGAAAATTCTCGCGCTGCCCGGGCACAACGGGAACAACGACCAGGAGGACCGCTGATGCAGCCAGGATTCCGGCTCACGTACGTCGCTCGCTTGCTCCTGCTCGCCGTCGCGGTGGGCGCGTGCGCGACGCCCGAGACGACGCCCTCCGCGTCCCTGACCACGCTCGAGCCCGCCGCCAGCCGATGGTTCAAGCTCGAATGGAGCGCCGAGCCGGATGAGAGCCAGACGCTGCGGGTCGACGGTTACATCGTCAACACCTATGGTCAGGCGGCCCAGGTGCAGTTGCTGGCGCAGGCACTGGACGCCTCCGGCAACGTCGTCGATCAGAAGATCAAGTACGCGCTCGCGACAGTGCCTGGCTTCGGTCGCTCCTACTTCACCATCGGGCGTCTGGCCGCGGCCGATCACTACCAGGTAACGGTGTGGAGCGCGTACTTCCTGCAGGGGCGCCGACTGGGGGGGTAGCCGAACGGCGCCGGAGCGCGACGGGTGAGCGTCGTTCGGCGGACGCTACTTCAGGAGCTCGCCGAGCTGGCTCCGGACGTTACCCCGGGCACTCGCGGCCCCCCTCGGCATTTCCCGCGATCGTGGCGCCCTTCCGGAGGCAGGTCGCCACGTCGCTCGCGGATGGTAACGGTCCGAGGATGCTCTCGAGCCTGAGCGTGCAGCCGGCACCGTTATCCGCGTTCGAGAGATGCACGTAACCGAGGGTGATGTTGTCGAAGGCGTGATGTGCTCCCGGGTAGAGCGTGATCGTCGCGTCTTGACCGGACGCTCTGATGGAGCTCACGAGCTGGGCGCACGGAGCGGACGGCGTCCAGTCATCCAGCTCGCCCGTGTGAATGCGGAGCGGGGCGGAGATGCGCTCGCGCTCGGGGTAGACGGTGTTGCAGTACGGATAGAAGGGGAAGAATGCGCGGAAGGCCGGCTGGCCGACTGGCGCATAGGTCTCCTTGGCCCAGAGGGTCGAGGCGCCCAGGGTGAGAATGCCGCCGTGCGAGAACCCCATCAGCGCCACCCGCCCGGCGTCGATTCGTGGATGCATCCGGGATCCGCTGCGTACCAGTCAAGGTGACCGCACTCGTACAAACCTCCCGCAGCCCGCGTCCATAGAAGCTGTCGACGACGAATGTCGCGTAGCCCCACTCGTGGAGTATCCGTGCCCACTCGCGATCGTGAGCGCCGGTTCCGCCGCAGCCGTGCGCCAGGACGACGGCCGGAAAAGGCCCGGGCCCTGACGGAAAGCGGAGTTCTCCGGACAGCACCACCGGCGCGCCGGGTACGAAGCGCGACCCTTCGGCCGAGCGCACCAAGGTGCCGGCGCTCGCAAACCGGATGGTTCCGGAGTCGGTCGCCGAGAGGGTGGGTTTCAGATCTTTCACGGCCGGCGCGCACCCCATGACGGCAATCGCCACGAAGGCCAAACATAGCCGGATCCTCGTCGGCATTTGATATTCTAGCTCCAGCATGAAGCTCTCCGAAAAATTCGCGCGACAGGAAAGCGAAGATGGTCGCCTGGCTCGGATCGGGCGCCGCCGGATCTCGAAAGATCGGGCGGAATCGGTTCGTCGGTTTCTCCGAGATCCACCCTCCCTGACCTGCGATCAATGCGGTCGTCGCTTCTCATTGCCTATGCATCTCGGTCGCCACAAGAAATCAAAGCACGATCGCTCGTCCGCGGCGTAGCTGCATCGAACCGCTCCGGCAAGAACCACGCGGCCGCTCCAACGAGCAGTCCCATCACGAGCCACCACGCGACGGCCGCGGTCGGAGCGGTCCACCCCCCCGCGCTGGTGGCATGCTGGAGACCGTGCGCCCCGTCGAGCATCCAGTGCCAACCCATGTGCCCGAAAATGGCCGAGACGATGACCACGCCGAGTCTCGCTCCGAGCACGTGAGCGAACAGGAGACGCAGCAGCACGACCACGACGAGCAGCGCCGCGACCTCGCCGAGCGCGACGCCGAGGTTGAACGACGCGAGCGACACACGCGTGTGGGCGCCGGCAAATTGCCGCTGCTCCGCCCAGAGATGTCCGAGGCCAAAGCCGCCGAGAGCGCCGACGACGGCGGCGACGAACCAGCGACGGCGCAGACTGGGCGCCACGACGTTCTCCACCGCGAGGAGCACGACGGCGGCGCCGAGACAGCTATCGGAGAGCATCGGCAGCCATCTCACCTCGGGCGCGGCGCCCACCGCATCCGCAATTGACGTCAGCGCCTGAGTTCCGGTGAGGGCCATGACGACCATCAGCAGGCTCCAGAACTGCCGGAACGGGGCGGCGAGACAGACGAGAAAGACGAGGTGATCTGCCACGAACACGTCGGTGAAGCCACGCCTCGCGAAGAACCACGCCACCTCGTACCAGCGCGGGTCGAGAGAGATGCGGCCGTCGCCACCCGATAGGTCGTAGATCAGGGACGGCCCGCGCATCGGCAAGAACTGCACCCGCAGCTTGATCCGCTGTCCCAGCCCGGGCGACATCTTCAGGTGCAAGGCGAAATCGGCGCCGGATCGGATCGGGTACTCGATGTGGGCATCGAAGTAACCCTGGTTCCAGAATACCTTGGTGTCCACGGGCAGGCGCGGACCCTGGACATGGCTCAGAGCCGTTGCATAGCCATCGAACGACCGGTCGGACGGAAGCGAGATCTGTGTCTCGCTGCGGATCGGGGCGAGCGGCATCCCGCCCTCAAACAGCACGATGTCGCGCGCCGCCGCGGCGGCCGCCGCCTTGAGCCGCTCGTCGATTCCGGCCAGCTGCAGATACCCTGGGCCCCACTTCGGCAGATCCAGGCCCTGCAGCAGGATCAACGGAATCCGGACGACGAGATGGAGGCGACCCTCTTCGGGCCTGACGAATCCCTGCAGGCGAATCTCGGGCGGGAGATCGCCACCGTTGGCGTCGGCCATCCGCGCAACCACGACGAACGCCACCGCGAGCGCGAACAAAGACAGGCAGAGCAACCGAGCACGCGGCTGGACCACTCTCTCGCAACGCACTGTGTGGGAGTGGTCCAGACCGCGTGGTGTCATGAGCCTAGATGGATCCTCGGCGTGTTTCCTCAGTCATCACGCTCATCGCGGTCAGAGTCGCCTCTCGGCAGGAACCGCTGATGTAGATCACGCCCTTCGAATCGATATCGAGGACGTGGATCCAGTGGAACTGGCCCGCGTTCCGGCCGTTGTGACCGAACTGGCCGGCGATCTCGCCGGTCAAACGGCGCATCTGATAGACGTGGTTGTTCTCTCCGTCGGTGACGTGGAGGAAGTTACGGTTGCGATCGAGCGAGGGCGCGATGTCCCACATCGACCCATTGCCGAGTGTCTCGGTCTTCTCGAGGAACTCCTGCACGAACTTTCCCGCCTTGGTGAACACCTGGATCCGGTCGTTCACGCGATCGCACACGTAGACGAGGTCCGCCACGAGACGGACACAGTGGACGGGATTGCGGAAGTCCTTGTCGGGCGGTGCCTTCGGGTCGTACGGACCGCCGGTGCAGAGGAGCGGGTTCCCGGGCGATTGGCACGGTGGGTTGCCATACGCGCCCCAATAACGCTTCACCGGCCCCGGCGCCTCCGTATCGAAGACGGCGATCCGCTTGTTTCCGTAGCCATCCGCGACGTACAGCTCGTGGGCGTCGACGTCGACGGCGAAGTCCGCGGGACGCTTGACGTTGATCAGGTCGCCGTTGCCTGTCGAAGCTCCGGCCTTGCCGATCTGAAAGATGAACGTCCCGTCGGCGGCGAACTTCAGGATCTGGTCGTCTTCACCCTGGGTGGCGGTTGGTCCGCCGTTCCCGGCGACCCAGACGTTGTCGTTTGTGTCGACGAAGATGCCGTGCTCCGTGTTGGGCCACTGACAGGTGGGCGCCTTGCACGTCTTGTTGTACTGGTTACTCATGTCCTTGTCCGCCGGACCGCCCCACGCGCGAAGCAGATTGCCTTTGCCATCGAACTCCATGACGGACGGAGCCGGGACGCAGCATTCCGACCGCGGGGTCAACCGTGTGCCGAAGGGGACTGCACCGGCCTCGTCGTCGGTCAGGGTGCGTGGCCGCTGGATGATCCAGATGTGATCGTGCGAGTCGGTCGCGAGACCACCGACTTGCCCGATGAGCCAGTTGTTCGGCAGTTGCTTCGGCCAGAAGGGATCGACGACATACCGCGGTACTCCGTTGTCGTTGCCGCGGTCGGCCCGCGCGGCGCCCGGCGAGAACTGCCAGAAGCCGAAACCGACCAGTGCTACGAAAACTACGCTGAGAGAGACATATCGAACCGCTTTCATCGCTTCCCACTCCTCTTCCCACAGCAATGTGGTGTGTCGCTCGTCAGACCCTTCCGTTGTTTGGCACCACCTCCCCTGTGCTCGTCCTCCAGGAAATCCACCGATCCGCATCCGCGTTCACTCACGGGCCCGGCGGCACGGAGACTCTAGGAGCGGCGCTCAACGATGTCAAGGCGTCCAGACGCCTGCGTGTCGTCGACGTCGGTGTTGACACCATCGCGCTCTTTCTCGTATCGTCGCCGCACGCTCCGCAGATACTCAACCGTCGGGCGGCCGTCGCCGTGTAGAAGGTTCGGGTGACCGTGTTCACGCTTCTCGCAGCTCGTAGTCCTCCCTCCGGCTTCCTGACCGACGATTCGTTCCGTCCCCGCGTGCAGTGCCCTTCAGCGCAGAAGGAGTCCTCATGGGTCGTCGTATGACGTTGCTCGTCGCGCCAATCGTGCTGTTTCTCTCGATCGTGCTCACGTCCGCGCCCGCTGTCGCGGCCACGCCATGCGACGGTCTCGCCGCCGCGCTGCCGCCCGGCACCACCGGCATCACGACGCAGTCCGTCGCGGCCGGCAGCTTCACCCCGCCCGGGTCGACGACGCTCACCAATCTCCCCGCGTTCTGTCGCGTCGCGGCCACGCTGACGCCAACGAGCACCTCGCTGATCGGCGTCGAGGTGTGGATGCCGACGGCGACGTGGAACGGCAATTTCCGCGGGGAAGGCTCAGGTGGCTCGGCCGGGTCCTTCAGCTATGGCCCGATGGCCACCGCACTGCGTCTGGGCTACGCGACGATGTCGACCGACAACGGCCACAAGGGCAGCCTGTGGACGTTCGCGGCACAGCCGGAGAAGGTCAACGACTTCGGCTATCGCGCCTTCCACGTCAGCACGCTCGCAGCCAAGTCGCTGATCAGGGCCTTCTACGGCAACGCGCAGACGTACTCGTACTACGTCGGCTGCTCGCAGGGCGGACATCACGGCCTGATGGAGGCCCAGCGCTATCCGGAGGACTTCGACGGGATCATCGCCGGCGATCCGGGACACGACTGGACGCACCTGATGATCGCCGAGCTGTGGACGGGTGCCGTGTCACACCTCAAGAGCGCGGAGACCGACCTGCCGCAGACGAAGCTGGACCTTGTCACGCAGAGGGTCCTCGAGACCTGCGGCGATCCCGTCAACGGCCCGCTGGGCTTTCTCGTCGAGCCGCGCCGCTGCACCTTCGATCCGTCGCAGCTGCAGTGCCACGCCGGTGACGCGCCCAACTGCCTGACGGCGGCGCAGGTTCAATCCGTGAAGCTGATCCACCAGGGCCCTGTGAACCCGCGCACGCGCGCCCAGATCTATCCCGGCTTCGTGCGCGGCAGCGAGAACGCATGGCGCCAGGTGCTCGTCGGACCCCGCAACAGCGCGGGCGTGCCCATCCCGGGCGGCAGCTCGTTCCAGTTCTTCATCAACGGCATCTTCAACGATCCGAACTACAACTTCCTGTCCTTCGACTACGACCACGACGCGCTCTACACGGACACGAAGCCGGCGGGCAGTGGACTCAACTATGCCCAGGCTCTCGACGCGCTGGATCCCGACCTCGAGGTCTTCAAGGCGCGGGGTGGCAAGCTGATCATGTACCACGGCTTCGCCGATCCGTTCGTCACGCCGATGTCGTCGATCGCCTACTACTCCCGGGTCACCGGCGCGATGCATCCGGGCCTGCACAAGGGCAACGACGGGACCAACGCCGCCGGGCTGAACCACACGGTGGACTTCGCGCGGCTCTTCATGGTGCCGGGCATGTGGCACTGCGGGGGCGGCCCGGGGCCCTCGAACTTCGACGTGTTCGCGCCGCTCACGCAATGGGTGGAGCACGGCGTCGCGCCCGACCGGATCCTCGGCACGCACACGGCCAACACCGCCGGCCCGATCCCGTTCACGCGGCCGCTGTGCCCGTTCCCGCAGGAGGCGGTTTACGACGGCGACGGCAACACGACCGATGCCGCGAACTTCGCGTGCAAGGTCGTGAAGTGAGGCCGGCCTGACACCGACCCCGAGCTGAAAAAATCTGGCGGCTGCGACTCCTCGGAGTCCAGCCGCCAGATTATCGAGCTACGGCTGACGAAGGCGACGAGCGGCGAACCCGATCAGCCCCCCGATCACCAGGAGGAGAGAGGTTGGCTCCGGCACGGGGTTCGACCGAGGCTCGAACGAAGCGACCGTCGTCACGCCGCCGTCGATGACTGAAACATTGCCCGTGGTGAAATTGGTCGCGTCGGTGCTGATCACGAGAACGAACGAGGTTTGACCGGGTTGGATCTTTGCGCTGTCCGGTGGATTGAAGCTGAATCCGACGACGTCACCGACGCTGTTGCGGTCGGCAGTCACTGGAGCCACCGTCCCATTGACAAAAGGTCCGAAAACGTCGGTGCGGAAGCCCAGAGAGGTCAAAAACCCTATGAAGTTGGTGGCGGTCAGACGCGACAGGGGGTCACAGGCTTGCTGACCCGCATGGCCGCAGTTAGTCGCTGTCGTGTTGTTAGTCAGCTGATAGTAGAAGTCGAGCATCCCGCCCGATTCCCGGTAAACGGCCGATACCGCCGTGCCGCTCTCCGTCCCGAGCGATGAGACAAACGGCGCGGAGAGCGACGCGAGCAGGGTTCCGGGTGCCGTGCCGCCGAGCACCAGACCCGGCACCACGGTCTGCCCGGGCACCGTTGGAACGGTTCCGATGAGCGCCGCCTGTGCGCTTGGAACGGCGACGATGACCACCGAAGCGAAGGCGAGTGCCGGAACCAACCGCGAGAACATTGGAGTACCTCTCATGTCACATCTCCCTTTGCCGGTGCGCGCCGCCCTCTGCGGCCTTCCTCGATGTCGGAATCGTTTCCACTTTCGGCGTTGAGCTGCCGTGTGCAGTTGCCACCGCATTCCGTGTGCCAGAGCTGCACTTGGCGCGTCTACGACGAGCGGTCGCGATGAGCGTAAGATTCGCCGACACCCAGCGCTCAGACCCTTGAAACCAGCGGAAGGAGGTCGACACTAGGCCGCGGGACTGTCGGCCCGGTTGCCACTTTCCGCGGACTCATCTGCGGGCGGG
>WNFJ01645882.1_pt1 | contig 10978 bp, 13 predicted proteins | sample 5400461 | NCBI WGS metagenome assembly WNFJ01 (sample SAMN13153349, study PRJNA577476) | soil metagenome | isolation source: 115 cm saprolite on Douglas fir-dominated hillslope | place: USA:California | collected 2013-09-17 | reverse complement strand
AAGGTCAGCGTGTTCGTCGAGCTGTACAAGGCGCAGCAGGAGCTGCGTCGCTATCGCACCCAGCTCGAGCGGCTGGTCCACGAGAGGACGACCGCGCTGACCGCGATGAACCGCGAGCTCGAGGCCTTCAGCTACTCGGTCTCCCACGACCTGCGCGCGCCCCTGCATGCGTTCAACGGACTGAACCAGACGCTGCTCGACGACTACGGCGCGGCACTCGATCCGCGCGCGAAGGACTATCTGCAGCGCATGCGGATCGCCGGCGAACGCATGACCTCGGTGTTCGATGGGCTGCAAACGCTGTTCAGGCTGACCAGCGGAGAGATCCATCGCGAGCAGGTTGACATCGGCGCCATGGCGACCGAGATCGTGGAAGAGATGCGCGGCGCCGACCCTGAACGCAGGGTGGAGGTCGGGATCGCCGACGACATGATCGCGACGGCTGATCCCCGACTGGCGCGGATTCTGCTCTCGAACCTGATCAGCAACGCCTTCAAGTTCACGAGCAAAGAGCCGGCGGCGAGAATCGAGATCGGCACCGAGATCATGGAAGGCGACACCCGCATGTTCGTCCGGGACAACGGGGTGGGTTTCGACATGATCTACGCGCACAAGCTCTTCGGGGCGTTCCAGCGCTTGCACAGCCAGAGCGAGTTCCCGGGGGTCGGGATCGGCCTGGCCACCGTGCGGCGCATCGTCAATCGCCACGGCGGCCGAGCCTGGGCCGAAGGCGCCGTCGGCGAGGGAGCGACCTTCTACTTCGTTTTCTAGGCGCCGTCGGACGATGACCGGCACCACTTAGGGCAGGGCTCGTAACCGTCCTCATCGCCCACCGTTCCAAAAGCATGCGAAAGGGTCACGTACTGGCGGCTGGATTGGCTTTGGGCGCCATCGCACTGTTCGCGCTGCTGGGCGTCGCGGCGCTGTCGACCCGCCAGCCCGCCTCCACTCCCAAGGCGCTGACGACTTCGCACGAGGCTGGTGTGTTCAGCCCTGCTCCTCCAGCCCCGTTTGCGAGCCCGAGCGGGTTCAGTTCGTCGGCTCAGGGCGGAGCTCAGCCGGTGGAGCGGGGTGGCCCGGTGATGGTCTACGACCCCGAGAACCACGGCGTCGTGATGTTCGGCGGCGCTACGAATACGCCGACCGCGGATGGGACCAACTCGGTTTCGCTCGGAGAAACGTGGCTCTGGAACGGCAGTGCGTGGTCGCAGCTCGAGGTGACCGGGCCATCGCCGAGAAACTCATCTGTCGCCGCTTATGACTCCGCGCGGCACGTGATCGTGCTCTTCGGGGGCTCAGGTCCAGCGGGAATCGGCCCGGCGAAACTCCTTGACGACACATGGACGTGGGACGGCAAGGCGTGGACGCAGCAATTCCCCGTCCACAGGCCCAACCCTCGGTTCGACGCGGCCATGGCGTTCGACCAGCGCCGCGGCGTGACGGTCATGTACGGCGGTTGGGGTCAAACCGAGACATACGACGCGACGTGGACCTGGGACGGCGCCGACTGGACTCTCCAGGACCCAACGGCAAGTCCTGGAGCCCGCCACTTTTTCAGCATGGCCTACGACGAGGCGGCGGGGGTCACGGTTTTGTTCGGCGGCACGCTTCCCGGGCAAAGGCTGAACGACACGTGGACTTGGGACGGGGTCACGTGGACCAAGCAGCCGGCGCCCGCGCCAGTGGCGAGCGGTTGGAGCTTCCTCGCCTACGACGCCGCGACCAAAGAAGTCGTCGCGTACGTGTACTTCGGCATCGACAACCAGCCCATCGCCGAGTACACGATCACGTGGAACGGCACCCGGTGGACTGATCGCACGTCGCCCCGTGACCCAAGCCCTCGAGTCGGCATCGCCATGGCGTACGACGCTGAGAGGAATCAGATCGTGATGTTCGGTCCGGCGGCGGGCCCGGAGACGGGGATCTGGGACGGCGCCACCTGGGCGATCCATTCCTGACCGCGGATCAGGCGATCAGCCGGCTAAGGAGATTTCGGGTGTTTGCGTCGAGGTTGCGGGCGAGCCGGTAGTAAGCCCAGATCCCGCGCTTCTCCGATTCGACCAGGCCCGCATCCTTGAGCTTGCCCATGTGATGGGAGAGAGTGGACTGGCTCAGGTCCAGCCCTGCCGTGAAGTCGCAGATGCAGATGGGCGCCTTCGCCTTCCACAGCGAGGCGACCATAGTGAGCCGCGTCGGGTCGGCCAGGGCTTTCATGAGAGCCGATGTCTGGTCGGCCCACGCCTCGTCGACATCGGGGAGCCCGCAGCAAACACCGCGCTGCCGGACGACGGGGAGCTCCTTCAATGCCATACATTGATTCTAAGCCAATCATCGATAAACGTCGATGGGTTGTGCTAGGATGCGACCCATCGACATTCATCGATTGAAGGAGACCGCCACATGAGCGAGATTCGAGAAGCGGTGCGAGCCCGTTACGCCGATATTGCAAAGCAGATCGCCGTCATCCCGATTGCCGAGAGCGGTGCCGACGCAGGCTGCTGCCAGGCCGACGGACCGGACTGCGGCTGCTCCGGCTCCTACTCCGCGGACGAGCTGAAGGCCATCGGCCTCGCGGAGTCCGTCAGCCTCGGCTGCGGCAATCCGACGATGCTGGCGGAGCTCGAGCCGGGCCAGGTCGTGCTCGACCTCGGGTCGGGCGCTGGAATCGACGTCCTGCTATCGGCCAGGCGGGTGGCGCCGAGCGGCCATGCGTACGGCGTCGACATGACGGACGAGATGCTCGAAATCGCCAACGCCAATCGGGTGCGGGCCGGTGTGACCAACGCCACGTTCCTCAAGGGCACCATCGATAGAGTCCCGCTCCCGAACGAGTCGGTCGACGTCGTGATCTCGAACTGCGTCATCAACCTGGCGGAGGACAAGGGCGCCGTCATCATGGAGGCGTTTCGCGTGCTGCGGCCTGGCGGCCTCTTCGCGGTCGCGGACATGGTCGAGATCGAGACGCTTCCCGATGCGCTCAAGAAGCGGCTCGATTCATGGGCCGGCTGTATCTCCGGCACGATCCCGTTGGGCCGGTACCGAGACGCCCTTGTCGACGCCGGCTTCCAGGACCCCGATTTCAACGTCCACGCGACGCGGACGTTGCCCGGCGAGGGCGGCAAGGTCGGCAGCGCCTACATCAAAGCGCGTAAGCCTGGCTAGATCACGCCTTTCGCGAGGCCGATCACGCCGCCCATCCGGCGAAGCTCTTAAGCTGCGAGCGCGATGAGAACGCTGCTCACCACGAATGGCCGCAGCCTGGCCACAGATGACGCTCACATCGAACGGAGCTTCGCCGCGTGCCAGTCGGACGGGCTCTGGCTCGACATCGAAGCGCCCGATGATGCCGACTTTCGTCTGCTCGAGCAGACTTTCAAGTTCCATGCCCTGACCATCGAAGACATCCGCCACCAGAACCAGAGGCCGAAGGTCGACGAATATCCCGACTACAACTTCGTCGTCATCTTCGCCGCCGAATGGCAGGACGACGAGGTCGCTTCGCGGGAGCATCACCTGTACGTCGGCCCGAGCTACCTGATCACGGTCCACCAGGAGCCCGCGCCGATGCTCAAGGAGCTGGACGAGCGAATCGCCAAGAGCCCCGAGCTGACCAAAGGCCAGCCCGCGTTCTTGACCTACCTGGTCATAGACGCGCTTGTCGATGCGACGTTCCCGGTCCTCGAGCGGCTCGACGAAACGGTCGACGAGCTGGAGGACGAAATCACCCAGAAGGCCAGCCTCGAATCCCTCAACCGCATCTATCACCTGAAGCACGAAGTGACCGAGCTCCGCCGATTCCTGGGCGCGCAGCGCGACGTTTTTCAGCGGCTCATCACGCATGGGATCCATCTACAGCAGCAGGACGTCACGCTGTACTACCGCGACGTGTACGACCACATCGTGCGGCAGTACGAGACTGTCGACTCGCTCCGCGACCTGCTGACTAGCGCCATGGACGTGTATCTGTCGACGGTGTCGAACCGGCTCAACACAACCATGAAGACGCTGACTGTGATCGCGAGCCTGTTCCTGCCGCTTAGCTTCCTCACCGGTTTCTTCGGCATGAACTTCGCCTTGCTCACCGGTCCGCTGGAGATGCCCTACATCTCGTTTTTCGTAGGCGTTGGGATCATGCTCGCGGTCACGCTGGTGCAGCTCTACCTGTTCAGGCGGCGCGGCTGGATCTGATTCGGCCGAGTGGGTTGACCACTCTGCTCGAGCGCTAGCGGGAGTTCTCAGAAGCGGTTGAGCGGGCCGATCCTGGGCACTATCACCGAGTTGATCTGCAGGAGGACCAGGACCGCGATGGCGAGGTAAGTGTTGACGACGCACAGAAGGATCGCGCCCGCGTAGAGAATCTGGTACACGATGATGCGCCGCTCGCTGGCGGCGATCACTTCAGGCGTCGCCTCCGCGGTCAGAAGTCCCGCGTGCCTCGCGTAGCGGATGCTGACGAAGAGCAGCGCCCCGAGCAGGAACAGGTTCACCCAGTAGATCAGCATCGGCAGACGGTAGGTGATGTACTCGGCCAGCAGCGCGGTCGAGAACGGCATGAAGATGACCACCAGCAGGAACGCGAGGTGGATCCACGTCAGGCGGTGGTCGCTGCGTGAGAAGTGATTCAGCTGGGTCTGCTGCCCGGCCCAGAAGATGCCCAGCGTCAAGAAGCTCATGAGGTAGGTGAGCAGCTGCGGGCCAAGGGGCACGAGCGCGTTCCAGACGGTGGCCTCCGCCGCGAGCGCCCCACCAGCCCATAAGGGCTGCTCGGTGTGGGAGGCGGCGACGCTCGGCAGGTGGAGATTGAGTATCAGGAGGGTCATGGCGACGGCAAAGATCCCGTCGCTCAGCGCGGCGAGCCGGCCGAGGTTCTGTCCCGAGAACTGCCGGTAGGTGCGGATCATGGCGGGAGATTACTGGATGCCGGCGCGCACCTTACGGACGGATCAACTGCTTTGCGTCACGCCGCCTCCGCGCGCTTGGCTGAATCAGTCGATGGAATTTCGTGATGCTCGATCGATTGCCGGGGCGGGTGGATTCAGACTCTGGCGGCGGTGAGCCAGCGAATCCTGATCGTCGACGACGAGCCCGCCAACGTCGAGCTGTTGAAGGAGTACCTCGCCGACACCGCCGACGAGTTCTGCGGCATCACCAACTCGAAGGCGGCCGAACTGGCCTTCGTCGAGTTCGAGCCTGACATTGTGCTTTTGGATCTCCACATGCCGGATCCGGATGGCCTGGAGCTTCTCCGCCGCCTCAGCAGCGCTCGGGCCAGCCTGGGTTTTCTTCCAGTGATAGTCCTGACCGCGGACGACCGGAACGTCGCCCGCAACAGCGCTCTGCTTTTGGGCGCGAACGACTTCCTGGTCAAACCCCTCGACCGCCAGGAGGTTCGACTCCGCGTGCGCAACCTCCTGCAGACGAGGCACCTCTTCAACGAGCTGAAGCGGGCGACCGGATCCCTTCAGCGAGTCGAGCGGCCGCCTCGGTTGGACCAGCAGCCGTAGCTCAACCGCCGCCTGCCGGCTAAAGGCCCCGTACAAGGGGGATCAGCTCCGTGAGCTCGCCAGCTGTGAACGACGCTCCGGCGTCCTCTAGCTCTTGGGCGGTCGCCGAGCCGGTGGCGACGCCGATCGCGAGCATGCCTGCGGCGCCGGCCGCTTTCATGTCCCAGACCGAGTCGCCCACGTACCAGCAGCGCGATGGCTCGACGTCGAGCTCACGGGCGGCATGGAGGAGCAGGTCGGGCGCCGGCTTGGCGTGCTCGACGTGGCTGCCATCGATGATCTTTGGACGCGTCGACAGGCGCAAGGCCGTGACGGAAGCCTCGACCTGCTCTGACCGGCTGGAAGTGGCGATCGCCCAACGCAGCCCGTGCTCGTCGAGAGACTGCAGCAGCTCGGTCGCGCCAGGCAGCACTTTGGGGTCTGCGTTCAGCTCGCCGTAGATTTCGCCGGCGCGGCGGTCGATCTCCTCTGCTCGCTCCGAGTCAAGGGCCTGGCCCGCCGCCTCCGCCACGACAGTGGCCAGGCGCTTGCCGTCTGACCCGATGAGCTTTGCCACCTGGGCGCGATTGGCGGCTATTCCGGATTCCTCGAAAGTCCGGAGCCAGGCCACGATCCTGGTCTCGACCGTATCCACCAGCGTTCCGTCGAGATCGAAGATCCACGCGGCCGGCCGCGTGCGTTCGATGTCTGCCCGGTTCTTAGGCGTGACTGAGCTTTCGGACCATGTCGCCGCGACGCAACGCCCCGCCCTCGACGACGCGCGTGTTGATTCCGCGCAGGTTGAGAGCCAGCCCGTCCGGCGAGTTGACCAGCTCGCGCGCAGCGGCGCCGAACCGCGAGGTGAACTTGGCGCAACCCAGGTGTGGTTGGTCGGTCACCTCCAGCACGGCGGAACCGATCGACAGCCGCGTTCCCGGAGGCAGGTTGCCGGGACTGAGGTCGAGATCGACGTAGAGCTGGTCGCCGGCCAGCGCCCAGCGCGAGCGGTCGACCGCGATCACCGCCGCCGCGCGCGCGCTCATCACCGTTACTTGCGCCTTCGGGTTCGGGCTGGTCCCGCGTGTGCTCCACGAGTCGCCCACCAATCCACCCTGGATGTCCAGCTCCGCGGCTTCGACTTCGATTCGCTCGTCGACGGCGGGACGGCACGCGATCAGCTCGAGCGGCCCCTCATCGCGAGGCGCAGCGCGAACGTAGTCGAGGCCTGCCACGAGGCCTTCGATCGCCAATTCGAATCTCTCGTGGGTCGCCAAGGTCGCCTCCTGAGCCCTTCCGAAACCGCGGTGGGGGCGCATTCTAACATCGCACTGAATTCGGTCACCAACTGAGCGTGGAGGTTGTCAGATGGATCCCGAGGACTTTCCAGCCCCGAAGGACGGCTTCGTCATCACGCACTTTCTCGTTGTTTCCGATCAGGACCGATCCCGTGAGTTCTATCGCTCGCTGTTCGATGGCCAGGTTGTCCTGGAGCGCGACCCGGTCATCATGAAGGTCGCGAACACCTGGCTGATACTGAATGAGGGCGGCGGTCCGACCGACGACAAGCCGACGGTCACTCTCACGACTCCGCCCGATCCGAACCGCACAAGCGCCTTTCTCAACGTTCGTGTCGCTGACATCGAAAAGATCTACACGGAGTGGTCGGCGAAAGGGGCGACCTTTCTCACCGAGCCGAAGGACCACGGACGCGAGATCCGGGCGTATGTGCGTGACCCGGACGGCCACCTGATCGAAGTGGGCCAAGCGACCGGCATCCTCAGCTGAACCCGCGCCGTGCGAGCTGCGATGAGAGATACGCGACAAATGCGATCGTGGTGATGAAAAAGCTCGCGGGGTAGGACATGTAGAAGGCCAGAACCAGGCCGGCCCACACCACGGCGAGGGCGATGAGCGCCGAAAGCAGCATGCCAAGCCATGGCCTCGTGCTCAGGTTCTGTGCCACCGCCGGGGGCGTCACCATAAGCCCGAAGATGAGCAGCGCCCCGACCGCCTCCACCAGGATCATGAACAGCGCTGTGAGGGCGCGGGCCGGCACCCCTCGAGCCACCGCCACGTCGGGATCGACGCTCATGAAGAGGAGCGGTCGGGCGATCGCCAGTGTCAGGAGGGTCGTCACCACTCCCGCGACAGATGCGACGATCACCTGGAAAGGCTGCAGGCTGAGGATCGACCCGAACAGGACGCTGACGCCGACGCTGCCCGATGCGGCGCTGAGCGAGGTCGTGTACAGGCTGAGGAACAGGACCCCGACCCCCAGCACCCAGGCGAAGACTGTTCCGATGGCGACGTCCCGCCCGCGGCCGCGTCCGCCGAGCGTTCCGATCGCGAGAGCGACCGCGATGCAGCTGGCGAATATCCCTGTCAAGAGGTTCAGCCCGGCGAGCAGCCCACCGAGGCTGCCGGTGAATGCGGCGTGGCCCAGCACGTCGGTGGTGAACACCTGGTTGCGCAGGACCACGAAGTAGCCGACCAGGCCGGCGGCGAAGGCGATGCATCCTCCGGCGACGAAAGCGTTGCGCATGAAATCGAGAGCCAGGATTGCGTGCAGGTCCTGCAGGATGTTGAGCGAAAAGCTGGACCCGGACGGCATCAGGCCGCCCCCAGCCGGAGCCAAGCAGGCATCGGCGACCGCCCGGACCAGAGGCCGGCGATCTGCTTGACCGCGCGAATCGCCACGTACGTCCCGAAGGCCAAAGACGTGATGAAGAAACCGACCGGGAAGTCGCTGAAATACGCCAGGGAGAGGCCGGCCCACGTGAAAGCCAGGGAAAGCGCGACGCTCAGGACAAGGCCTCGCGCAGGACGGGCGGTCAATTGCAGGGCGGCCGCCCCCGGCGTGACCAGCAGAGCAAAGATCAGCAGGGTGCCGACTATCTGCACGGTGATCGCCACCGCAAACGCCAGGATCACCAGAAAGGCGACGGCCAGCGTGCGCACCGCAACGCCCCTCGCCTCGGCAACGTCTGGATCGACCGAAGCGAAAATCAGTGGGCGCCCGATCATCCCGAGCGCGACGAGGCTGACCACGGCTACAGCGAGCGTCAGCTGAACGTCTCGGTCCGAGATCCCGAGGATGGTGCCAAAGAGAAATCCGTAGATGCCCTGGGCGCTGCCGGCGTACAGCCGGAAGAACAGCAGGCCGAGGCCGAGGGAGAACGCGAGGATGCTGCCGACCGCGGCCGACTCGGCACGGCGCCCGGCGTCGAGGTCGCGGCCCATCCAGCCGATGCCCAGCGCCGCCGCCACGCAGAAGACGATGAGGCCCAGCACGGGCGACACATGGACGAGCACGCCTGCCGCTGCGCCCGGGAAGCCGACCTGGGAGAGCATGTGTGCGGCGAAGCTCTGCCCCCGAAGGACCACGAAGTACCCGGCCGCGCCGGCGACGATCGCCACCAGCGTGCCCGCGATGAGCGCGTTCTGCATGAAGTGAAACTGCAGCAGCAGCTGCAGGTCGGCCACGACGTCCCAGGAGAGCCCCTGGTCAGGCATCGTGCGCGTGGTAGCTGACCGGCTCGTGCTGGCCGACGACGACGATGCGCCCGTCGCTGGTGGTCAGGACCTCGACCGGGGCGCCATAGAGCATGGTCAGGGTCTCGGTCTTGATCACGTCTTGGGGCTTGCCCGACACCAGGTGACCGCCGGCCACGTAGACGACCTGATCCACGAACGGCAGGATCGGGTTCACGTCGTGGGCGACCAGCAACACCGTGACGCCTTGCTCGTGACAGATCCGCTGGATCAAGCTCGAGATGGCCTGCTGGTTGTTGAGGTCCAGGCTCTCGAGGGGCTCATCAAGCGCCAGCATCCGGGCGCCGGTGACCAGCGCCTGCGCGATCAGGACCCGCTGCTGCTCGCCCCCGGACAATTCGCCGATCGGGCGGTCGGCGTACGCCTCCGCGCTGACGAGCCGGATCATTTCATCGACACGGTCTTGCTTTGAACGCGCCGCCGGCTGCGGCAGCCACTGGGGCAGCGGCACACCCCAGCGAGCGCCGTCCAGGCCGAGCCGGACCAGGTCGACCGCCCGAATCCTGAGGTCCGGGTCGAAGCGGCGCCGCTGAGGCAGGTAGCCGACCTCGTCATTGCCTCGGTGGACCGGCCGGCCGAAGACCCGCACGGTGCCTTCGGTCAATGGCAGCACTCCCAGCAAGGCCTTCAGGAGCGTGGACTTGCCGGCGCCGTTCGGGCCAAGGATGGCCACGAACTCGCCCGCCGCGACCCGGAGGTCGACCCCACGCCAGATGAACCGATGGTCGAGCCGGATCCCCGCCCGCTCGAAGACGACCGCGTCGTCGGCCGCGGCCGCGGGCTGCGCCGTTGAGTGCTCCACGTCGGCCGTTCGCAACCTATCCGCCCAGCGCGGCCAGCAGGTGCTTCAGCTGGCCGGTCTGCCAGTCCTGAAAGGTCCGGTTGGCGGGCGACAGGGTCTCGGTGACGGTTACGACGGGAATGCCATTCGCCTTCGCCTTGTCGACCAGCGCCAGCACGTCCGGCGTCGAGTTCTGGGAGTTGAACACGAATACCTTCATCTCCCGCGTCGCGATCTCATTCTCGATCTCGGCCTTGTCGGCCGCGGAGGGATCGCTGCCCTCGCTGATCGCCTTCAGATAGGTGTACGGCGTGATCAGGTTCAGGCCGAGTCCGTCGGCGATGTACGAGACGATGCTCTCGGTCCCCCCGATCTTGGTCCCGACATATTTCTGCTTGATCGTGCTGATGGTGTCGTGGTACTCCTTCAGCCCGACCGTCTTGTATGAGGCGCCGTGCTGCTGGTAATAGGACGCGTCGGCGGAGTCGACCTTGGCGAGGTCTGACGCGATCCGGTCGACGACCTGGTCGACGTAAGAGGGGGAATACCACATGTGCGGGTTGTCGCCCTCCTTCTTGTGGAACAGGTCGGCCACCGTCAGCACGGTGCGCCCCGCCACCGGGTTGGCGTCGATGAGCTTGGGGGCCCAGGGGTCGTAACCCGCGCCGTTGACGATGACGTATTTGGCAGTTGCGATCAAACGAGCGTTGGTGGGGGTCGCTTCATATGCGTGAGGGTCGGTGGCGGGGTTGACGATGATGCTCGTCACGTTCGCGTGGTCGCCGCCGACCTGGGTGGCGATGCTCCCCCAGAAGTTCTCGGCCGCGACCACTTCGACTTTCGAGCTGCTCCCGGCGGCGGGCACGCTGGACAAGCCGCAGGCCCCCGCAGTGAGGACGACTGCCACCGCCAGCGACGCCAGGCCTGCCGGCCCAATCAAGTGGCCCACATCAAACCCTCGACTCGGACCAAATCCGTGCTCCCCTCCCATGAACCCGAACGACAGACGATGTGCAAGAGTATTGCACAAATCACATGCGCAAGATGAATGCGTAATAGTTGGTATGATTTGGGCCATGCCGAGACCGAGCCCGGTCACCGACGAGGTGAAGAGGCTGCTGCTATCCGGGGGCAGGCATGCCTGGTCCCTCGAGGAGCTGCT